>JAAIGE0100435708.1_pt1 | contig 16942 bp, 11 predicted proteins | sample 6487951 | NCBI WGS metagenome assembly JAAIGE01 (sample SAMN13974128, study PRJNA590717) | phyllosphere metagenome | biome: tomato field; feature: multiple bacterial spot infested tomato fields; material: tomato leaves; isolation source: leaves from tomato fields | host: Solanum lycopersicum ... | reverse complement strand
TGAAGATTGGTTTTTGATAGAGGATGTGATCATTCCTTTCCTGACTATCTATCTAACTATCACAATTTGTTTTTATAACTAATTGATTTATAGATCATTAATAAATTTTTAATAGCATCCAGTTAGATATCCTGCTATTACCTTTGAGATAAAACATGAGAGTAAAAAAGGAATTAGCCTAAAATGCTGATTAGTAGTGTTTTGTATAACCAATCTGTGATAGTTTGTTCCATTTACGCAGGTGTGTATCAACCTATAGCCCCTGATTCAATGCTCACAAATTGTGATAGTTTAGTTGGTGAATACCTGCTGTTGAAAACACATGACAGCGGCAGTAATTCCGGAATGTAGGCCCGTTGAGTCCTATGCCTTAGCACTATCCTGTCTGTCCATCTCCCTGGTTGGTTGGTTAAACACTGGTTTGAGTAAGGCTTAACAAACCGTCACAATTTGTGATAATTGGTCGCTCCTATCCCAGGCCTTTTTGAGGACGTTTCGAAAGGGAACCTGCCATACGGGATCAGCCCATGAGAGCTGGAAATATTATTTAAGTAGATAAGTATCACCCGTATTTCGATAAGGATAGGACCTGTTTGGTTTCCGTGAAACGGGCTTAATGTCATGGTTTATAAGCTTATCAATACTTCTTTCATCCGAACCGACAGTAGTTAATAAATCTGTCCCTATTCCTGAAAAGCCGGATCGCTACTGGATCTGGGTAGACAGGAATGGTGCTGGCAGGCATATACTTTTCCTAAAAGAATCACTGCTAAAAGCTAAACCCTGGCAAAACGAAGCTCTTACCTAAACTTCCATGACTTATTGAAGTAGTCATGAAAAATAAGAATTGCCCATCTATCACAAAATGTTAGTAGAGTAAATCGGTCTTTCTGAAGGTCGCCTAAGCAAAACTCCCGATACTTCTCCGGATGTATTAACTTTTGCATCCCTTTATTAATGCCTGTGAAACTTCCTTCCCAAACAGCGAACGATCCATGAACAGAGTATCGGGAATAAACAGGTACTTGATAAGCCAGGTATTTCGAATGCGTCATGGAGTTCGTTAAGCACTCAGAATGATTCTATCACAAATTGCTTAGCGTTTAGTTTTGCTTAAGGAGAGGGTTGCTTGCTAACCGACATTGTATAAAATCGCAAAGCAAAGGGACAGCCTGTCCCTTTGCTTTGCGACCTTGACTCAGAAATGATAGAACCAAAGGGACAACGTGTCACTTTGGTAAGTCACTCCGAAGTTTAACTGAAAAGTATAAACGAAGTGACAGGCTGTCCCTTCGTTTATCAGAATATGAGCAGGGAATAAAAAAAGCAAAGGGACAGCCTGTCCCTTTGCTTAGAGAAGTTGTCGGTATTGCTGAATCCGCTGAAGTAGGGTTTCGCAGGTTTCATCCGTCAAGGGTCCTGAAGCTAAACTCTTGATTTCCAGATGTAATTGTTGGCGGGCAGAGACTTCTTCCGGAAAAACTGAGGTAGAAACGGCATTCTGCACTTCTTCCGGGGTGTGAAATAACTGTTTGGTTTTAACCTTGGCTATGGCATTAATTGAAGTTTTGGGCAGCTTCTGCTTTCCGGAAAGAATAGCACTTTTAAACTCGGAAGTCAGCTTCTCAAGACCCGCCGCAAACTCACCGTCGCGTTTAATGGTCCGGCTGCTCACCCCGTATTCTTTACCCAGCGTTTCGGAAACATTTTCCTGATCAGTCGCATACTGATTTCCACCCCGGCTGTTTTTCTGTTGCAGATACCGAAGTCCTCTCAGGTAAGAAGCTTGCTCGGGAGTAAGGTTACGGCGACCCAGCTGATGATCAATCATGTAGTCTTTTACTTCAGACATGGAAGCAAAATGAACCAGATTAATACGGAAATCCAGGTGATGCGTTTGAACGATGGAAAAGCGGTTATGCCCATCAATCAGAATATAAACGGGCAAAGACTGCTCATCGATACCGGCAATGGAAGTAGTCGTTTCCCAAATGGTAAGCGGATCTTTCACCCCATGTTTAATGATATTCTGCTCCAGCTGTTGCAGTTCATCCGGCGTTAAAGGGGGAATCAGATCTTTCAATTCCTGAAGAATGGTAATCTGACTTTTAATATGTTCTTCGGAAGACAGAAGGGAAGGTTTAAGATTGGTGGTCTTCTCCTTCATTAGATTCATAAAGTCTTTTTTAGCCATATTAAAGTGCGATTAGTTCGGTTGCTAATTGGTTGTACTGTTGCCAGGAAACCGATTTAGGGGAATAGGAGTAGAGGTCTTCTTTGGCTACCTGAGATTGTTTAATAACGGTTGAAACCTCAATGATAGAATTGTATATCGGGAAGTTTTTGTAATTCTCGCGAATATGAGCCATCATGCTTTTGTGCACGCTCTGGTTCTTGTGAACCATCGTAAACACAATGCCTTTAACAGTAAGGGAAGGATTAATGTAGGTACGAATTTCAGCAATCCGGTTAAAGAGGCTTTCTACCCCGTGGTAAGCACTGGCTTCCGGCTGAATGGGAACCAGGCAGGACGAAGACGCCACCAGCGAGCAGGTCGTGCAGATGCCTAAGCTGGGAGGGCAGTCAATGAGGATGTAATCAAAATTTTCCCGAGCCTCTTCCAGTTTCAAAGCCAGTCGGCGATCCGCACCAATGGAGTTAGCCAGTTCTGACTCTTTGTAAGCCATGCGTATATCCGAAGGCGTCAGATATAAGGTATCCGTAATGGGGACTAGGGGCAGCGGCGTATTGTGCAACAGGGCATCAATGATTTGTTCCTGGGGATCGTGCACGCCAAAGCATTGCGAGAGGTTACCCTGGGAATCCATGTCAATGAGCAACACACGGTTACCCAGGAGACTCAGGGCCTTCCCCAGATTAATAACGGTGGTCGTTTTCCCGACGCCGCCCTTGTGGTTGACAATGGAAATGATTTGAGCTTTATCGAACTGGGCGTCACTGTATCCGTATTTCCGTAAGGCCGTATCTAAAGACTGTAAATGCTTCGCGGGAATATCTTTTTGCTCTGAAAGAGCTTTATGGAGGGTTTTAGAGGGAATACCGGCTTCCTTTTCAATCTGAGAAAGATTCAGAGCAGGTTTGGATTTTAAAAACCGGATCGCTTTTTCAGGCGTAATCATAGTATTAAAGGATAAAATTTTCTCTTTGTCAAATATAGAAAGAACTTTTTTTATCCAAAAAGATGACGGAACTGGTTTTAGAAATCCTTCGAAAAAATGTGGAGATAAATAAAAAATGGACCTGAAAAAGGTCCATTTTAGTGGTATGGAGTTATAAATGCGTCTGCTGCATTCGGGTCAGAGCCGATTCGTCGGTCAAATCCAGTCGGAGGGGCGTGAGAGAGACCAGTCCGTTTTCAACGGCCCAGCGGTCCGTACCTTCCTCGGCGGGTTCCAGCGGGGTTACCGTAAACCAGTAATGCTTGCGGCCCATGGGGTCCACTCCCGGAACCACGTGTCCGTCATACTGACGCACAGACTGACGGGTCCAGATCAGGTCTCTGGGAGCAGGAGGAAAATTGATGTTAATTAAGTTTGAATCCTGATCTTCGAGTGCGGCAGCAATCGCTCGTTCCACGAAAGGTTCCAGAGCATCAAAATCCGGGTCGCTGTTCCCGACGGGTGTACTCAGGGCAATGCCTTTCAGACCAAATAAAGCGGCTTGTTTTGCGGCTGCCAGCGTTCCCGAATGCCACATGGAGTTTCCCAGATTAGGGCCCATGTTAATCCCCGAGAGAACGACATCAATATCGGCGTGCAGGTGCGTACCTAAGGCGACGCAGTCCGCGGGTGTGCCGTTTACCCGGTGAGCCGGAACCTGTTCACCAAAAGAATTCGTAGACTTTTTGATCGTTAACGGACGGGAGTGGGTAACGGCGTGTCCCATGGAAGATTGTTCGACATCGGGAGCGACTACGTATACCTCTCCAAATTTTGTAGCCACGCGGGCCAGAGCGGCAATGCCCGGACTGTAAATTCCATCATCGTTGGTGACTAAAATTCGCATAAGATTCCTGTTTTATGAGTGTTGGATTCGATGCTGTACCTGCTACAAAACCAGGGCAGGGCGGAAGTGGGCATATTTGAGGACTGTTCTCCACTCCTTATCCAATGATACGGATATTTGAGAGGATAAAATTCCGTAAGCACCAGACCAGATCCGTATGAACGTACTTTTTGGTAGGTAGTATACACGATCAGCAGCACTCATACCTATGAAAGAAATTAAACTCATCCATAATCCTTCGGCTGGCGAAGAGGAACATTCCGAAAGACAACTCATTAAAAGTATTGAAGCGGAGGGATACACCTGTGACTATTCTCCTTCGGATGACGCAGAGTGGCCGGCTACCATTACCCCCGCAACTGATTTACTGGTAATCGCAGGAGGGGATGGAACCATTCGAAGTGCGGTGAAGGAAATGGTGCTCAGCGAAACGGTTTCTCCTGCCATTCCATGGACCGTACTTCCCTGTGGTACGGCCAATAACATTGCCAAAACCCTGGGTGTGGACGCTGAGACGGAAGAAATCATAAAGTTCTGGAAGCACAAAACCCCTCAAAAATTCGACGTGGGCCTCATCAGGGGACTGAAAGAAACCCATTTTTTTATTGAAGCGTTCGGCTGTGGTCTTTTTCCCCGGTTGATGCAGGTGATGAAGACCCTGGAAAAACCCGATAAACCCGAAGAAGAACTAAGTTTTGCCTTAACCGTTCTGTATGAATTAGTGATGAGCTCTGAGGCTCGTCAGTGTGAGATGGAGGTAGATGGCAGGGATCACTCCGGAAAGTATATCCTGCTGGAAGTGATGAACATTCAGTCCATTGGGCCTAATCTGGCATTAGCCCCTTATTCGGCGTTTGGCGATGGCTGGTTTGAACTCGTTTGTATCCGTGAAGAAGAGAAGGAGGCTTTCGGGAAGTACATTCTGAGCTTATGCGATGGGTCCGGGAAAACGTTTCCTTTCCCTTCCATTCGTGGACGTTCCTTCCGCATTCGCTGGGATGGCCCGCACGTCCACGCCGATGATGAAATTCTGGAAAATGTACCTGAAGTAACTCTGCAACTGGAAATCAAGGAGGGACATTTACAAGTGCTTGCCTAAAAAGAAACCACCTCTCAGGGTGGTTTCTTTCTTGCCTAGACATCCCCATAGACGGGAGCTTCTTCTTTCTCCTTACTCTGAAAACTATAGACGAGGTAGATCAGAAAAGGGAGTATAAACACACTGCCCAGTAACAAAGCCCAGGCCAGAGCCTGAATGGTCTTATCGTCGCCTTTATGTTCCAGCAGAGAAAGGTAAGCTCCGTTTTTCATCAAAACGATATTGGGAAAGTGCTGGTAAGTAGCCACGAACAGAATCATCATCACCTGAAACCCGGCCAGTACTCTAAGTATGTTGTTATATCCTTTACGGGCGAACAGCCAGAGGGCTCCCACGGAAAGCGTCGCCGCCGTTACGCCGAGAATACCCCATATTTCGCCAAACACCCACTGCATGAGCGGAATTCCTTCCCAGTAGGCGGCTCCGAATACCAGTCCTCCGCAGCCTACCGCAGCACAGGTCATCATCCAGGCTTTTGACAGAAAACGCTTTCGTTCTTCAGGCGTGTCGGTCTCTCCAATGAGGTAAACCGAAGCCAGGTAGCCACAAATAGCCACGGTAAAGAGCCCAACGGCCACAGAAAAGGGGTGAAGCCAGCTAAAAATATAGGCGTCCTGGAAAGAATAGGCCTCCGGGTCAATCTGTCGGGAAACCGTACTGCCGGCAATAATTCCCAGAAAGAGGGGAGTAATGAAGCTGGAAAGAGCAAAAATCCGGTTGTACACCGATTGCATATCATCCACCACCGCGTCATAATGACGAAAGGTGAAGGCCGTACCACGGGCAATGATTCCCAGCAACATGATCGTTAAGGGAATATGCAGATGTACCGACATCGTCGTATAGATGGCTGGAAACCCGACGAACAGAATCACAATGGCAATGATGAGCCACATGTGGTTGGCTTCCCAGATGGGGCCGATGGCCCGATAGAGGATTTTTCGGGTCTGGGTTCGGTTTTGGGAAGAAGTAAATAACTCAATAATTCCAGCCCCAAAATCTGCTCCACCCAAGAGCAGGTACAGCAGAATGGAAGCCCACAAGAAAATAATCACTACGTATAACATACACCAGATGGCTTAAGGAGTAAAGGCTCGAAACGCAAGATGTTTAATGAGCTTCTTTGATACCCGTTGGCAAATCGTATAGCGTGTCTACCATTTTGATCTGTCTATACAGCATGAACAGGGTGACCAGGGCCAGTGAAAGGTAAACGCCCGTAAACAGATAAAACGAGTAGGCAATGCCCGGCATGGGGGTAACGGCGTCGGCTGTACGCATCACCCCGTGAATAATCCAGGGTTGCCGCCCCACTTCCGTAACGGTCCATCCGGCCTCTACGGCAATGAAGCCGACGGGGGTCGCCCAGGCAAAGAGGGTAAGTAACCACTTGCTTCTCAGCCACTCCTTTTTGATGAACAGAGCAATACCAAACACCAGAGCAATGGCCATCATCAGCATTCCTAATCCTACCATGATTTGAAAGGCATAATGGGTAATGGCCACCGGAGGCTGGTCCTGCCGCGGTATCTGATCGAGTCCTTTTACTTCCGCATCAAAATCTCCGTGGGCCATGAAGCTTAATAAGCCCGGGATTTTTACGGCGTAGTTAACCTTTTGTCCGTTCACATCGGGGATGCCACCCACCACGAGCGGGGCTCGTTTTTCCGTTTTGAAATGGGCTTCCATGGCCGCCAGTTTGGCAGGCTGGCGTTTAGCTACATCCTTTGCCGAAAAGTCACCGCTCAGGGGTTGTAGCAGAGCCGCTACGCAACCGAAAATGGCCGCAATTCGAAACGACTGCCGATGGAAAAGTACATTCTGCCGGCGAAGAATCATCAGAGCATGGACCCCTGCGACGGCAAAGCCCGTGGCGGCAAAGGCTGCCAGACACATGTGTAAAGCCTGCGAAAACCACGCTGCATTGAACATGGCTTTGATGGGGTCAATGTTCAGGTATTGTCCGTTGACGTAATCGAAACCCGCCGGACTGTTCATCCAGGCATTCGCTGAAACGACGAGAATGCCCGAAAGCAAGCCGCTGATTCCCACAATTACCCCGGTAATCCAGTGAAACCAAGGATTGAACCGCCCCCAGCCGTACAGGAAGAAACCCAGGGCAATGGCCTCAATAAAAAAGGCAGTTCCTTCCAGCGAGAAAGGCATCCCGAAAATCGGGCCCGCGTGTTTCATGAACGTGGGCCAGAGTAAGCCCAGCTCGAAGGAAAGGACCGTTCCTGAAACTGCTCCAACGGCAAAAAAAATAGCTACGCCTTTGCTCCAGGCCCGGGTAATGTTCTGATAAATGATGTGATCCGTGCGAAGGTACAGGTAATGGGATACCGCCATGAAAAAGGGCATCACCATGCCAATGCACGAGAAAATAATGTGAAAGCCCAGCGAAAGGGCCATTTGGGATCGGGCGGCAATGAAATCATCCATAAGCGAAGTCGGCTGTCGGGGGATCCGTACGGTATTCGGAGCCAGCCGTAAACCGGTCGTTGGTTAGATACTGGACTTAACTGGGTAATCAGGAAGCATTTACTTGACCCGGCGGCTGCTTAACGCAGAAACCCAGGTGCTGCGGCTGCATTTGGGACAAACGTGGAAGCCTTCCTGCGGGCTGAGATCTTTCACATTCCCGCAAAAGGTACACGCGTACGTGGCGGTCCGGGTGATGGTGCGGCTGCGTTGGCGGAACAACTCGGGTAATAAAGGCAGGCCTGGTCTGACGTCCTCGTCTTCGTAAAAGAAAATGCTGACCTGACCATTGGTCTCCAGATACGCTTTCCGAATCTGACCCAGGTGTTCGACGTTTTTGATCCGCATTTCCATGAAAAACTCATCCTGACCCAGGTCTTCCTTATTGAACGAATCAATCGTGAATTCACCATTTTCGACAATCAGGAAAGATTCTCCTTCAATGAGCTTTTCCATTTTGATGGATTTGGCAGCCAGTCGAGTCAGGCTTCGGTAGACCAGAATTACCACGATAAAGACGACCAGGGCCGGTAACAAACCCACATCATTGTAAAACATGGGATCGCCCGCGGCCGAACCGAGCCCTACAATCAGCACCAGCTCCATAATGCTGAGCTGACGTACGGCCCGCTTTCCCGTAGCCCGCATGCCAATAAAAATGACCGCAAACATCAGTACCGTACGGATCGTAACCTCCAGCAGAAACTGTCCGGGCAAATCTCCCAGCAAAATGCGGCCCCAGTCCGTTATTTCGTAGTCATTCATGGTAGTAGTAATACCCTTCCCGGCCCTTAAATGTTTACAGAAATACGAGAATGAAAGGCGTTTGAAAATTTAAAAAGCAAGTAAGGACAGATTCGCTCAAAATTGAAATTTGACCCTTACTTTTGAGCGGTTTGTAACCACTTTTTACTATGGCTAAGCCTTCTTCAGCACTGATTTTCATTTTCCTGACGTTACTGATCGATGTGACCGGTTTAGGAATCATTATTCCGGTATTTCCCAAACTCATCGAAGAGCTCATTCACGGGAATATCAGTGAGGCTTCTCTGTACAGTGGCTGGTTAACGTTTGCTTACGCCATCATGCAGTTTTTATTTGCTCCCATCCTGGGTAACCTGAGTGATCGCTTCGGACGAAGACCGGTTTTGCTGGCCTCGCTCATTGGTTTTGGGCTGGACTACATCCTGCAGGGTTTCGCCCCCAGCATCACCTGGCTTTTCATTGGTCGATTGCTGGCCGGGGTAACGGGGGCGAGCTTTACCACCGCCAGTGCGTTTATTGCCGACGTCAGTACGCCGGAGAATCGGGCTCAGAATTTCGGACTGGTGGGGGCAGCCTTCGGAGCCGGGTTTATTCTGGGGCCCGCCATCGGAGCGTTTCTAAGTGATTTTGGCACCCGGGTGCCTTTCTTCGTGGCGGCGGGTTTTTCCCTGCTGAATGCCTTATACGGTTTTTTTGTGTTACCCGAATCGCTGAAACCGGAGAACCGCCGACCGTTCAACTGGAAACGGGCCAATCCGGTGGGATCCTTGCTGCAACTTCGCAAGTACCCGATCATCATCAGTTTAACTACTTCACTGGTGTGCATTTATATCGCCGGGCATTCCACGCAAAGCACCTGGACGTTTTATACCATTGAGAAATTTAACTGGACGGAACGCTGGATTGGCCTGTCGCTTTCCTGTCTGGGCCTGTGCATGGGCCTGGTGCAGGGCTTACTTACCCGGATTGTCATCCCTAAGCTGGGAACCCGTAATTCCGTGTATATCGGGCTATTGTTTTACGTCGTAGGTTTCATCTGCTTCGCTTTTGCCAGTCAGGGCTGGATGATGCTGGCTTTTACCGTTCCGTATGCTCTGGGAGGAATTGCCGGTCCGGCTTTACAGGGAATCATTTCCGGGCAGGTTCCGCCGAACGAACAGGGCGAACTGCAGGGAGCTTTAACGAGTCTGATGAGTGCCACCTCCATCATTGGTCCTCCGATGATGACCAGTCTTTTCTCGCATTTCACCCGACCGGGGGCCGCCGTTCACTTCCCCGGAGCTCCCTTTTTAATGGGAGCTTTGCTGGCTCTGCTCAGCGTATTTTTTGCGGCCCGAACGTTCCGGCGGTTACCCGAGTAAGAGTCCTCATTGAATTGCTTTAATGTAGGTCTGAATAACTCCCAATAAGGTTTCCGGTTTAAAGGGCTTGACGACCATATCATCCATGCCGGACTCCCTGATCTTGTCGACAATCTCAGGAACCAGATTGGCCGTCAGGGCAATGACCGGAATGGTGTAGCCCCGCTGGCGAATTTGCCGGGTAGCCTCATAGCCATCCATAATGGGCATCTGGAGGTCCATCAGAACCAGTGAAGTCGTGTGCTGATGGATCTTATCGAGGGCTTCCTGTCCGTGCGAAGCCGTTTCCACCTGAGCTCCCCAGCGTTTGAGGATGCCCCGGGCGGCCAGTATGTTCATGGGCTGATCGTCTACGAGAAGTATCTCCAGACCAGCCAGGGGCTGCCCGGTAGCCTCTTCCTTGACGCGGGAAACCTCGTGAATCAGTTCTCCTTTCGTAAACCACTGGCTGAAGTAAAACCGGGAGCCTTTTCCAGGAATACTATCCAGTTGAAGTTCAACGGATTGTAATTCCAGGATATGCTTACAAATGGCCAACCCGAGTCCGGTCCCGCCAAAACTCCGGGTCATGGAAGAATCGGCCTGGGTAAAACGCTCGAAAATCACCTTCTGCTTGTCCGGGTCAATACCGATACCCGTATCCGAGACGGAAAACTCGATGGACACTTGATTATCTTTTTCCGAGAGCAGCTTGATACCTAAGGTTACCGTACCGTTCTGAGTAAATTTAAGAGCGTTGTGAGTCAGGTTATTTAATACCTGAGTGGTACGGGTCGGGTCCGCAACGATGAGATTTTTCAGGGCAGGGTCCACCTCAACCTGAAGCGAATTCTGCTTTTCCTGGGCGTAGGTTTGGTAACTGGCAATGCAGTTCCGGGCAACAAGGGTAACGTCAAAGGGAATGGATTCAAACGTAATCTTTCCGGCCTCAATTTTATTGAAATCAAGGATGTCGTTGATGATGTTCAGGAGATTATTGGCCGAGAACAGCATGACATCCAGGTTCTGTTTCTGATCCTGACGCGGCTGGTCGCCCAGCAGTAAATGCGTCATTCCAATGACCGAATTCAGCGGCGTTCGAATTTCGTGACTCATCGTGCTGAGAAATTCACTCTTGGCTTTGAGTCCCTGCTCCGCCTGTATTTTTGCCTGTTGCAGAGTATGGGCAAACCGAAAGGACAGAATCAGGGACTGAAGAAAGAAGAAGGCCAGATAACCCACAAACAGCAGTAACTTTTTCGGGGTGATGATGCCAAAATAGTGCAGATTGATGATGATGAAAACCAACAGTAAAGTACCCGTACTCATCAGGGCATAATTAGACCCCGGACGTTTATTTCTGGCAGCTTTCAGATAGATATAGAACGCATAGCCTACGTAAAAAAACATGAGAATCAGGAAAGAATTAATCAGCTGGGTGAAGTACAGAGGCGACAATACTAGGACGCCCACGGCCAGAGCCACACAGATGATAGTCATCACTTTCATAATCGGGTGATATACGTCTTCCGGGTAAAGCCTGCGGGTGTATTGTAGGAAAGCGGCTACGCTGAGATACAAACTGAGGTATTCCATATGAATGAAAAAACTCCAGCCTAAATCCGGAAAAAGGGTATTAATCACGTGCAGATCCGAACCTACGATTCGGTAACTGTAACAAACGCAGAAGATAGCAAAATACAGAATGGCCTCATCGTGTCTGCCGAAGATGAATAGTCCGAAAAAAAAGAGGCCCCCCATAAACAAACAACCCGACAGGAGAAAATCAAGGGCCTTGTCGCGTTCAAAAGCAGGAACGATGTGTGCCGCGTTTCCTAAGACCATGGCCCGGTACGAACCGCCTTTGCAATGATGAAAATTAGCCACTTCCAGTAAAATCTGTAACGAATCACCCGGAAAGTCAGGCAAGGCATGAGCCTGTGGTGACCAGTAAGGTTGCGTACTTTCCTTCGAAACACCCGGATTTCCGCTGTTCATCACGACCTGACCATTCACCATGATCCGGTAGGCCGTATAGCAATCGGGAATAAAAAGAGCCAGGGAGGGCCGTTGATGGGGGAGGAGTACCGTCAGTTCATACGTGGCATATCCCTGAGCGGAAACGGGTTTTCCCTGCCAGGTACTGTTATTAAATAGTTTTGGAAACGTGATGAATTCTCCCGGCCCCTGCAGGCCCTGAGCATGAAACAACTGTTGCCAGTACCACTTCCATTCCCCGTCGAGCAATACCTCCTGGGCACTTAAATCCGTTTGCCGAAGATCAAGCACTCCTTTTCGGGGCTGGGGCGTTGCCGCCCCCAAGGCATGACACGAAACGAGCAGGATAAAAAGGCAATAATAAAAAGCTTCTTTCATTGGTAATAAATAACATTATACATTGGCGGTTGTAAATGCTTGTAATGCAGTAGACTGGTCACACAACTTACACACGTTAAGTCTGAATCTCGGCAGGGATATCCGGGTTCCTGGCCGAGCCATGACTGCTTCGCATCCACTAACTTTTTACATGGACCAGACCAATCGGGCCTTATCCCTCCACTGAATTGAAAACATAGCCGGGTAAGGCGGTACAATCAGTTGATAAAAAATCTTCAATACGGTTGAAAAAGATGGGAAGTAAATCCGGAAGATTCCTCCTGATCACAGGCCGTTGAATGAATGGCTGACCGGCCTCATTCCATATACCAGGATATCGGATACTGCATGGATCTTTTCAGCTTCTGAGGATGAAGGGTAAACAAGGAGTAGGCAACTGACAGGCTACATCCGGAATAACCTGGCCATTTGGCAAAACTTAAATCAAATTACCGTATAAATTACTATAATCTTAATAAATAATTCATCAATTATTTATTAGTCAGCCCTAAAGGGCAGGACTTACGTAAGCGTACCTGCTGATGCCAGTGGATTCTGTCATAACACCTAAAAAAGAAAGGTCAGAATACCAATCCATTCGCGTTTCGAAAGGGCTGAGCCAGGCGAATGTGTCTTCCCGCATTCTCGCCGGATGGATCTTGCAGAAACGCACGAATCCTGAGTGATGAGACCGGATAGTCCTGTATCGTGGTAAAGGCAACGTTGGGGGCGGGATTAACGATGAATTTCATACGAATTGCAACATTTCGGGCTACTTCTGCATCATTTCGCCCACTCCGCCTCCTGTTTATTGCGGTATTTTGCTGCTACGCCCAGGTTCCTGCTTCCCTCTCCTGATGAACGCCATGCCTTTTCACAAACGTAAGGGCTGCTTGATTTATCCTTTCTAAACCTTACCCTTATGCTAAAGTATTACCTGTTCGTACTCGCCCTGTTGGGGAGCAGCCTTGGGCTTCATGCTCAGCGGACGTATTACATTGCCGCCAATGGCGATGACAGCACTCATTCCGGACTTAGCCCGGACAGCCCCTGGAAGACCATTGCCCAGGTGAATCGTACGGCTCTTCAGCCGGGAGACAGCGTGTTGTTCCGGAGAGGAGATGTGTTTGAAGGAGAGTTACTTCCCAGTCAATCGGGCACTGCCGGAGCCAGTATTACGTATAGTTCTTACGGTCAGGGCCCCAGGCCGCTGATCAGGGGATCACGGGTTCTGACCGGATGGACCCAGTTTCAGGGTAACATCTGGGTGACGGATCACGTTACGACGCTATCGGCTCTCAATAATTTTTTTATTGCAGGAGTTTCCCAGCAGATTGGACGTTATCCCAATGCCAACGCTGCCAATCAGGGGTATTTGCGGATTCAGTCGGGAAACGAAAACAATGTACTTACGGATCCGACTCTGGCGGGTCAGGACTGGACGGGAGCGACGGCCGTCATTCGGGTAAACCTGTTTCTGCTTAACAAGCCCGTCATCGAGTCGCACTCCGGAACAACCCTTACGCTCGCGGCTCCGGCCCTGGGAAATTATAAGGTTGTTGCGGGCTATGGTTACTTCATTCAAAATCATTTAGCCACCCTGGATCAGCCGGGAGAATGGTTTTACGATAAAGCCGCTCAAAAACTGTATCTGTATTCCACAACCGATCCCGATGAGTTTTCAACGGAGGCTCCCGTGTACAGTACCGGCTTTTCGGCCAGCGGCAAAAGTTACCTGAGCGTGCAGCAACTGGCTTTTAGTCAGTCGAATGATTACGGCGTTCGCGTTGACAGTACCGCTGGTCTGCTGACCAGTAACATTCGGATTCAGCACTGTTCCTTTGAAAATTCACACAATGCCGTGTGGGTCAATCGAGCCTCTGCCGTCGTGGTTTCCGATAACGACGTAGTGAACACCAATAATAACGCCCTTTTTATTACCGCCAGTGATTACGAATGTAACCGGAACCAAATCCGGCGGACGGCGTTGCGGGCGGGCATGGGCGAACCCAATAACAACCAGTATAACGCCATTAATCTGGTGGGCCGGAATGCCATTGCTGCTCATAATCGAATTGACAGCGTGGGGTACAGCGGAATTCGCTTTGAAGGAACAAACCTGATCGTAAAAAACAACTGGGTTTCACACTTTGCTCTGGTGAAGTGCGATGTCGGCGGAATTTACAGCTTCAGGGGCTTTGCTCCGCCTACGTACGGGTATGGAAACAATCAGGTCATCGGGAATATCGTGAGTGAGGCCTATCCCAATCTGTTTGGAACGACCTCAAAAGTGGTCAATTCCAATTACGCCTGCGGCATTTACATGGACGGAAAAAGTCTGGGGAATGTAGTAACCGGCAATACCGTCTATCAGGTCCAGGGAGCGGCATTAATGCTCAACGTTACCACCTCTTCGCATACCGTTCGGAACAATACCTTTTATGACAATATGTACGGATTCGGGTACTTCCCGGATACAGTAGTAGTGTCCCGAAATCACCGGGTTACCAGAAATATATTCTACGCTGCCGCCCTGAGCCAGCAGGGAGGAATCCTGCAAACGGGTCGGCCGCCCTTCATACCCATGGTGGGCACCCTCGACAGCAATTATTATTACCAGCCCTTCGAAAAAGACCCCACTTTTGTTCAGACCATTGCGTCTGGCTTCACGCCCCGGCTCACCAGAGCCTTAACGCTGAGTCAGTGGCAGGCCCTTTCCTACGACCCTCACAGCCAGCGTGGAACGGCGTATTACCCGCCGGTAACCATCCAGTCAGAAGGGCCTATCCGACTTACCAACAGCAACAACAGCACGTTTACAACGGGACTTACCGTTGGCTCGACGGCTTACACGCTAACGCCCGCCAGCGGAACGAATGTCCCTACCTGGGATAATACGGGGCAGCTGGATGGGGGCTCCCTTCGACTGAATCGGAACGACGCCAGCCTGACCGCTTCCTCCCGGGCCGTCATCAACGTGGGCACGCTTACCTACGGCAAATACTACCGGCTGCGGTTTTCAACCAAAGCCAGTCAGGATAGCACGGCTTTGCAGATTGCTCTGCTATCGGCGGCTTCTTCCAACTTCGGGGTCTGCAAGTTGAAAACTACTTATGCCTCTGCTTCCCGTCGGGAAATCGAACTATTACTGAGTCCGAACTATACCAACACCAATACCTTTCTGAGTTTTACCCTTCAGGAGCCTCAGTGTAAGGTATGGATTGATAACGTAGTGTTTGCGGAACTGGAAGTCACGGAAAATCCCGTGGAAGACCGGGTGCGTTTTGAAGTCAATCCGGATTCGGTCAGTCGGACCATCAACCTGGGCTCACAGACCTACACCGACGTTCGGGGCCAGACCTACGCGGGCAGCGTAACGCTGGCTCCCTATCAGTCGCTTATTCTGGAAAAGCAGGTCAGTGCCCCCTTACCGCTCAAGCTTCTCAATTTTTACGCCAGGGGCGAAGACTGTCAGGTCCGGCTGTTCTGGAATACGGCTCAGGAACGGAACATCAGTCATTTTCTCATCGAATACAGCCCGGACGGTCTGCACTTTACGCCAATGGCTCCCGTCAGCCCCGGTGGCAATCGCCGCAATCAGTATTCCTTTGCTCTGACTCCGCCCGCACCGGGACGCGGCTATTACCGCCTGAAAATCATAGACGAAGACCAGAAGTTCGAGTATAGCTCCCTGATTACCGGACTGGCAGCCTGTCCGGATTCGGAGGTCATCAGTATCTATCCCAACCCCGCCCAGCGGGAGATTCAGGTGAAATTGAAGGAAGATCGTTCCGCCTTACTCCGGGTTAGTATTCTGAGTCTGACGGGTCAGGTGATGCTGGCGGAACAGACTGCTTCCACTGCGGCAGGGCAGGCGTTTTCCTGCAACGTCGAGTCCCTGTTACCGGGAATCTATCTGCTCCGAGTTCAGGAAGGATCCAGGGTTTACTTCCGAAAATTTGTCAAATAACCGTGTCGTACAGACCCCTGATTTGAAATCAGGGGTCTGTACAGGCTTCCGGAATATCCTTACTTCATTCACCCATGAAAAGAAAACCGTTCAGGTCCCTGCTGATTCTGATGTTTAGCTATGCCGCCATTCTTGGCCTGCTGGTGTATCTGATCAAAGTTTTTTTATAAACTTTTCCGAAAAAATTAAGAGTATATTTAGAATTTTAAGGCCTTATTGAAAGACCTCATCTAACCGTACTCTCATGAAAAGTCTGCTGTTGCAGCTAGGATTTCTCCTGTTCGCACTCACTGGAATGGCTCAGCCTCATCTGTCCATCCGGTCGGTGAAAGGTTTACAGGAAGATCTTATTTTCAAGCGATATGGCAGTTCTGAAGGCCTTCCGGACAACCGGATTCGTTCGTTTCTTCAGGATAAACAGGGCTTTTTCTGGGTAGGGACCATGAACGGTCTGGCTCAGTACGACGGCTACCGATTTCGAAAGTTTTACAAAAATAAGGACGCCATTGCGGGTAACTGGATCTATGATCTTTGTGAGGACCAGCAGGGATTCATCTGGATTGGCACGCGGGAAGGACTGAGTCGTTTTGATCCCCGGCGGGAGACCTTTCAGAATTTCAGAACCATTCCCGGCGACTCAAGCTCTCTGTTCTGTAACCAGATCAATGCTCTGGCCGTTGACGTGAAGGGAAAGTTATGGATTGGCACCCCTCAGGGGCTAAGTACCTGGGATGCGGCTACCCGTCGGTTCCAGACCATGCGTACGTATCCCTTCAATCGGCCCATACGCCGCATCATCCGTTCGCAGGGTGCTTTTCTCTGGATTGCAACGGCCGATGGTCCCGTTCGCTATAATGTGCAAAACGGTCAGCATACGTTTTTCCC
>JAAIGE0101059333.1_pt1 | contig 16944 bp, 8 predicted proteins | sample 6487951 | NCBI WGS metagenome assembly JAAIGE01 (sample SAMN13974128, study PRJNA590717) | phyllosphere metagenome | biome: tomato field; feature: multiple bacterial spot infested tomato fields; material: tomato leaves; isolation source: leaves from tomato fields | host: Solanum lycopersicum ... | reverse complement strand
CGGCTGTGCGGATCAGGCTACGCACGTTCAAGCGCTCCAGCGCTTGCGTCAGCTGCATGATGTTGTCAGCTGCGCTGTCAAACCGCGAGCATAGCTTTACGTTTACCGTGACCGATGCGGCGGGTAACGTCAGCCCGGCTACCGACGCCTTTACGCTGACGATTGAAGCCGATCTGCCACCGGTCGACAGCACGCTGCAGATCACCGATAACAGCGGCAGCACGCTGGTAACGGTAACAGAGGGGACCGCTATCCGCGACAACACGCCGGTCCTGCAGGGAACGGGGCCGGCAAATGGCACTGTAACCATTTCTGATAACGGTACAGTGCTGGCTACTCTGCCGATAGACGCGAACGGACAGTGGAGCTATACGCCAGATCCGGTACTGGATGAGGGCGCGCACGCGATTTCCGTCATCAGCACGGATGAAACCGGCAATCCTGGCGATCCGTCAGCGGTGATTAATTTCATTGTCGATACCGTCGTGCCCGACGTCGTCACCGATCTTGCGGCGGCCAATAACAACGGTGCCACGCCGGTGCCGGTAACGGATAACGGCGTGACTAACGACAGTACGCCACAGCTCAGCGGCACGGCGGAAGCGGGCGGGCTGGTGACCATCTACGATGGCAATACGGTAATCGCTTCGGTCACTGCTGACGGCGACGGCGCATGGAGCACCACGCTGCCGCTGCTGAGCCAGGGCGCGCACGCGCTTAGTGTGACAGTGACCGATGCGGCGGGCAACGTCAGCGATCGCTCCGGCGCGCTGAACATCACGGTCGATACGGTAGCCCCTGCGGCCGGCACGGTGAACGTCACCGCGGGTGATTCGGCTACGCCGCTCACCAGCGGAGCAACCATCAATGACAGTACGCCAGCGCTGAGCGGCACCACGGAGGCAAACGCCACGGTCAGCGTGTATGACGGCACCACGCTGCTCGGTACCGCTATCGCCAGCGGCGTGGGCGCCTGGAGCTTTACCCCTGCCGCGCTGGGCGAGGGCAGTCACGCCCTGAGCGTGCGCGTCACCGATGCGGCCGGTAATACCGGTATCGCCTCTGCCGTCACCACGGTGGTGGTGGATACCGTGGCACCGGCGGCTATCTCCGGCCTGACGGCGGTCAATAACAACGGCAGCACGCCGCTGACTATCGCGGCTGGCAGCACCACCAGCGACAACACGCCGCAGCTGAGCGGCACCGCTGAGGCGGGCAGCATCGTTACCGTGCGGGACGGCACCACCGTGCTCGGCTCGGTGACCGCCGGCACCAACGGCGCGTGGAGCTTTACCACCGCCGCGCTGGCGGATGGTCCGCACACGCTGAGCGTGAGTGCCGCCGATGCGGCGGGCAACGTCAGCCCGGTGAGCGATATCAGCTTTACCGTGCTGACCGCAGCGGTCGCCCCGGTCACGGCACTGACGGTAACGGATAACGCCGGCGCGATTCAGGGGCCGCTGACCAGCGGTACGCCGACTGACGATACCACGCCAACGCTCTCCGGCAGCGCCGCGGCAAACAGCGTGGTGGTGATCAGTGAAGGCACTACGGTGCTGGGATCGGTGGTGGCAAACGGCGACGGAGCCTGGAGCTTCACCCCTGCCGCGCTGAGCGAAGGTACGCATCCGCTCAGCGTCACGGTACGCGATGCGGCGGGCAGCAGCAGCGATCCGGTGAACTTTACCGTAGTAGTGGATACCACTGCGCCAGCCACCTCAACGCTGGTGGTGACCAACGATGTGACCAGCGCAACCATCCCGGCGGGTGGCTACAGCAGCGATGCGACGCCGACCTTAAGCGGCGTGGCGGAAGCGAACGCCATTGTCACGGTACGCGACGGTAACGCGGTGCTGGGCTCGGTGACCGCTGATGCGGAAGGACGCTGGAGCTATGTCAGCACTACGCTGAACCAGGGACTGCATACCCTGAGCGTCACCGCCACCGATGTGGCGGGCAACGTCAGCGGCGCGACCAGCACCACGCTGATTGTGGATAGCGTGGCGCCGGTCGCCGTGAGCGGCCTGAACGCGGCTAACAACAATGGCAGCGCGCTGGTGGCAATTGCCGCCGGCGGCACCACCAGCGATGCCACTCCGCTGCTCAGGGGCACGGCAGAGGCGGGCAGCGTGGTGACGATCCGCGACGGCGACACCGTTCTCGGATCGGTAACGGCGGGCAGCGGCGGCGCGTGGAGTTTTGTCACGCCGGCGCTGGCAGAGGGGGAACACACCTTTAACGTTACCGCCAGCGATGCGGCCGGTAACGTCAGCCCGAATGCGACGCTGACGCTGACGGTCGATACCACTCCGCCAGCCGCAGTAAGCAATCTGGTGGTCACCGATGACGCCGCGCCGAACACCGGTCCTCTGACTAACGGCGCCGTGACCAACGACACCACGCCGGTGCTGAGCGGTACGGCAGAGGCGGGGGGCGTGGTCACCGTCTATGACGGCACTGCAGTACTGGGTTCCGCTGTGGCCGACGGCAGCGGCGCGTGGAGCTTTACGTCGCCCGCGCTGAATAATGGTCCGCATGCGCTGAGCGTCACGGTGCGTGATGCGGCAGGCAACGTCAGCGCGGCGTCGCCCACGGTCGCAATCACCGTGGACACCGTAGCGCCGGCTGCGCCAACGCTGGTCGTGACTAACGACGTGGCGAACACCACGGTGGCGAACGGCGCAGCAAGCGGCGACAGCACGCCAACCCTGAGCGGCAGCGCCGAGGCCAATAGCCTGGTGATTATCCGCGACGGCACCACGCTACTCGGTTCAGTCACCGCCAGCGGTACCGGCAGCTGGAGCTTTACCCCTGCTACAGCGCTCGCTGAGGGATCGCATACCTTCAGCATCACCGCCACCGATGCGGCAGGCAACGTCAGCAGCAGCGTCAGCTCAACGGCGATCATTGATACCGTTGCGCCAGGTGCGGTTACCGGTCTGGCTGCCGCCAACAACAACGGCAGTACGGCGATCGCGATTCCCAATAATAGCGTGACCAGTGACAGCACGCCGCTGCTGACCGGATCCGGTGAGGCGGGCGCACGCGTAACTATCCTTGACGGCAATGTTGCGCTGGGCACGGCGATTGTCAGCAGTAACGGCAGCTGGAGCTTTGTCAGCCCGGTGCTGAGTGAAGGCAGTCACACCCTGAACGTGACCCAGACCGACGCCGCCGGAAACGTCAGTCCGCCAGCCAGCATCACGCTGACGGTGGATACGGTGGCGCCGGCAGCGGTCAGTAACCTGACGATCACGGACGATGTGGCGCCGGTGACCGGACCGCTGGCAAATGGCGCAGTCACCAATGACGCGACGCCAACGCTGAGCGGGACGGCGGAGGCGAGCGCGGTCGTCACGGTGTATGACGGCAGCACGGTGCTGGGATCGGTGGTGGCAGGCAGCGACGGCGCATGGAGCTTTACGCCAGCTGCGCTGAGCAACGGCGTGCATTCGCTGAGCACGACGGTACGTGACGCCGCGGGCAACGTCAGCCCGGCGACGCCGGCGGTGTCGATTACCGTTGATACCGTGGCCCCCGCTGCGCCAACGCTGGTGGTCACCAACGACATTAACAACACCACGGTGGTAAATGGCGGCGCGACGCGCGACAGCACGCCAACCCTGAGCGGCACGGCCGAGGCAAACAGTCTGGTGATTGTGCGCGACGGCACCACTGTCCTGGGGTCGGTGACCGCCAGCAGCAGCGGCAGCTGGAGCTTCACGCCGGGAACAGCCCTCTCCGAGGGATCGCACACCTTCAGCATCACCGCCACTGATGCCGCGGGTAACGTCAGCAGCAGCATCAGTTCGACGGCGATTATCGACACCACGGTGCCGGTTGCCGTAACCGGCCTGACCCTGGCTAATAACAATGGCAGTACGGCGATCGCTATCCCCAACAACGGCGTGACCAATGACAGCACGCCGCTGCTGAGCGGATCGGGCGAGGCGGGTGCACGCGTCAGCGTTTACGACGGCACTACGCTACTGGGAACTGCGACCGTCGGCGGCAGCGGCAGCTGGAGCTTCATCACGCCAGCGCTGGGTAATGGTCCCCATACGCTCAACGTGACGCAGACCGACGCGGCGGGTAACGTCAGCCCGCAGGCTTCGGTCACGCTGCGGGTTGACACCGTAGCGCCGGTGGCCAGCACGCTCACCATTACGGATGATGCGGGCAGCGCGCCGGTAACGCTGACCAGCGGTGCCTTTACGCGCGATACCACGCCGACGCTGAGCGGTACGGCAGAAGCGGGCGCGCTGGTGACCATTTTTGACGGCACGACCGCACTGGGTTCCGTCACGGTGGGTACGGGCGGCAGCTGGAGCTTTACCACCGCGGCGCTGAGCAACGGGGCGCATACCCTGAGCACCACGGTGACTGATCCGGCAGGTAACGTCAGCAGCACCAACGTAGCGACCACCATCACCGTTGACACGGTTCCACCGGCGGCGGTATCCGGATTGCTGATCAACAGCGCCGGCACCAGCGTCACCGGCAGCGGCGAGGTCGGCGCAACGGTGACGGTCCGCGACGCCAGCGGCGTCACGCTCGGCACCACCACGGTGGGCAGCGGCGGCAGCTGGTCAGTGGCGCTGAGCACTGCGCAGACTACCGGTGCCACGCTCTCGGTGACGCAGAGCGACAGAGCGGGCAACGTTTCGCCATCGGCGTCGCTGCTGGGAGCCATCCGCGTTGTGGCGACCAACGATGTTAGCGAGGTTGATTACGGCACCACGCAGGCCACCATCAATAACGGCACCGTGAACTCTTCGCACACGGCGCTGCTTACCCTGGGGGTCGGCTCGCTACTGGGCGCCAGCGTGCTCAATAACGGTAACGCCTATATCTTCAATGTGGGTCAGGACGATTTCCGCACGGTAACGCTCTACGGCTCAGTAAACAGTATCGGCGTGGCGGCTAACTACTCGCTAAACCTCTACACGCAGCTGAGTAACGGCTCCTGGCAGCTGGTGAGTTCGCAGAGCAACTACATCAGCTCTCTGCTCTCAATCGGAACGATTCGCGGCGGTAACGTCACCTACAGCAATCTGAGTACCGGTAACTACGCGGTAGTGGTCGGCGCGAATACCAACCTCAGCGTACTGCCCACCACTACCGTGAGCACGGTGTCAGACTACACCACGCTGGCGGTGACCACGGCGGCCACCGTCACCGGTAATCTGCTGGCGAACGACACCAGTTCGATAGCCGGTACGGTACCGGCCGGTGTGGCGGTTACAACGGCGGGCGGCGCAACGGTTGCTGGCACGGGTAATACGGTGATCAACAGCAGCTACGGTACGCTGACCCTGGATGCGCGAGGCAACTATACCTATGCGCTGAAAGCGGGACTGAATATCGACACGCTGCCGGCGACGGATACCTTTACCTATTCAGTGCGGGACGCCAGCGGCACGGTAACCTCCGCCACGCTGACGGTAACGCTGCATAACGGCCCGGCGGCCACGCTGTTTGCCGCCACCAGTCTGCTGGCGGAAAGCAGCAGCGCTGAGCATGACGCGAGCGGCAGCATCTGGGCTGACAGCGCCGGCACGCACAGCGGAACCTTAACCATCACTAATGCTCTGGGGGCAGAAACCACGGTGGGAGCGGCCGGTATGACGCAGGTAGCCGGTGAGTTCGGCGTGCTGCAGGTCAGCGCCAGCGGAAGCTACACCTACTCACTCAATGCGGATGTTAACGTCCAGAACATTACGCATAAGGAGGTATTCAGTTACACCCTGGCGGGCCGGGACGGCACCCTGACCAGCCACAGCTTCACCATTGAGCTGCACCCGACCATTAACGGAACCGGCGGTAACGATACGCTGACCAGCAGCGCCTACGATGACACCATCACCGCTGGCGCCGGCGCAGATACGCTGGTTTACCATCTGCTGGATCGCGCTGATGCCACCGGCGGCAACGGCCACGACACCTGGACCGACTTTAACGTCGCCCAGGGAGACAAGATTGATATCAGTGAACTGCTGATCGGCTGGAATGATTCCACAAGTAATATTAATGATTTCGTGAAAGTGGACCATACTTCTGATGGCAGCACCGTGCTTTCAATCGATCGTGACGGTAGCGGGACGGGCTACAGCACTACGCAGCTGATCACGCTGGAAGGCGTTAACGTGTCACTGGAGGAGCTGCTGCAGCAACCGCACCAAAACCACACGGCATAGTGGTGTGTGACGCAGGGAAGCATCACGGGCACAGGAGGTGCCCTTTCTCTATTCTGACTGGTGGATAATCGATGGATCTGATGCAATCCGGCGCACCTTTTCGCCGTTCCTCTCTGCCCGCCGCAGTAAGCGCGGGCTTTCTGTTGTTTTACAGTGCGCATCTTAGTGCCGCCAGTGAGACGCTGATACGCGCTGGATCTATTACGCAAAGCGAGCTGGTTCAGCAGCAGGAGCTGCCGTCGCTCGCGGGCGAAGTCGCCGAACCGGCGCTGGGCAGCGTGCCGGACACCCTGACAATTGAGCAGGCGGTGCAGCGTGCGGTGCAGTGGCATCCTGATATCGCGCAGGCGATTGGCACCATGCTGGAGCAGGCGAATCAGGTCGATGTGGCAAAAGCAAAATATTATCCGCAAATCAGTGCGGGCATGAACAATGGCTATAGCAACAGTTACAGCGGCAGCGGCTTCAGCCCCTCATTTGTGCTGTCGGTGTCGCAGATGCTTTATGACTTTGGCAAAGTCAGCAGCTCGGTGCGCTCTGCCGAGGCGGGCGTGGCGCAGGAGCAGGCAAACGTGCTGGTGAGTATCGATAGCGTGGCGCACGATACCGCAGCGGCACTGGTTCAGGTGCAGGGCTATCAGCAGCTGGTAAAGATTGCCCGCGATCAGCTCAGCGCCCTGAGCCGGATTGGCGTACTGGCGCGGCAGCGTAATGAGGAGGGCGCGGCCTCGCTCTCCGACGCGACCCAGACCGATGCGCGTATTGAAGGCGCGCGCACCACCCTGACGCAGTATCAGGCGAGCCTTAACCGCTGGCGCGCAACCTTAGCCACCTATCTGGGCTGGCCGCTGGTAAAGCAGGTCAGCGACCAGTTTCCCGCAACGCTGACCCGCGGCTGCGCCAGTGGCAAAGCGGATGACAAAACCAATCCGGCGGTGCTGGCCGCGTGGGCGCAGGCTAATCAGGCGCAGGCCAAACTTGATAACGCCAGCGCGCAGAACCTGCCGACTATCTCGCTGGAACCGCAGGTTACCCACTATCTCAACGATCGCTACGCCGGCAGTCAGTCGCTGGACCGCACGCAGTACTCTGCCTTTGTCAAAGTCGAGATGCCGCTTTATCAGGGCGGCGGGATCACCGCCGCGCGTGACGCCGCCGCCAGCGCGCTACAGGCGGCGAACGCAGCGGTAAATTCGGCACGGCTGAAAGCGCGTCAGCAGCTGAGCGAGTCGCAGAATGAAGCGCTCAGCCTGTCGCAGAGTCTGGCGATCATGGGGCGCCAGCAGGCGCTGGGCGAGAAAACCCGCCAGCTCTATCAGGATCAGTATCTGCAGCTTGGTACGCGCCCGCTGCTGGACGTACTGAATGCCGAACAGGAGGTGTGGCAGACCCGCTTTACGCTACAGCAGACCGTAAGCCAGCTGCGATCGCTGCAGCTCGACTGCCTCTACAGCACCGGACAGATCCGTTCAGCCTTTACGCTTAATAACCAGCGCATCCAGACCGTGGAGATTCAGCCATGACCCAATTACCGATTCCGGACGCGCCTGAGGGCCAGTCCGCCAGCGGCGGCGAGCTGCCGCTTAACGGCTGGGCCACGGCCATTATTCAGATCGCCACCCACTACCGGCTGCCCTGTTCGCCGGGCATGATCATGGCGGCAGCGGAGTGGCAGGGCAAACAGACGCGCGATAAAGCGCTGCGCCATCTGGCACGTCAGGCGGGGCTGTCGCTGCAGCTGTTTGCAGAGGAGAGCCGGGAGATCACGCGCTGGCGCCTGCCGCTGGCAGTAGAGCTGGATGATGGCCAGGTCGGCGTGGTGACGGCGTTTGATGGTGATGACCGCGTTCGGGTGCACTTTTCCGGCGATGAACAGCCGACGCCGGTGATGCTCACCGATCTGCTGCCCGCCCTCCGCGTGGTGGCCGCGCTGCGACCGGTGGCGGCGGCGAAAGATAGCCGGGTCGATCGCTATCTCGCCACCGTTCGCCCCGACTGGCTGCGGCGGCTGGTGCTGCACGATCTGCGTCCCTACGGCTATGTGATGCTGGCGTCCTTCTTGATCAATCTGCTGGCGCTGGTAGGGATTGTGTTTTCGATGCAGGTCTATGACCGGGTGATCCCGGCGCAATCTTATCCCACGCTCTATGTCCTCTATGCTGGCGTGATCATTTCGGTGGTATTTACCTATATTCTGCGCGTGGGCCGCGATCACGTCACCGATCTGCTGGGCAAGCGCGCCGATATGCGCGTCTCCGATCGGGTGTTTGGTCATGCGCTGCGGCTGCGCAACAGCGTGGTGCCGCGCTCTACCGGCACTTTTATCTCCCAGCTGCGTGAACTGGAGGCGATCCGGGAAATGGTGACCTCAACCACCGTGACGGCGATTGTCGATATGCCATTTTTCCTGCTGTTTCTGCTGGTTATGGCGATTATCGCGCCACAGCTGGCGTGGATCGCCCCGGTGGCGGTGCTGCTGATGGTGTTGCCGGGCCTGCTCAGCCAGAAAAAACTGGCGAAGCTGGCGCAGCAGGCGCTGAAAGAGTCCACGCTGCGTAACGCAGTGCTGGTGGAGAGCGTACAGGGGCTGGAGGATATCAAGCTGATGCAGGCGGAAGATCGCTTTCTGCAACAGTGGAACAGTTATATCCGTATTACTGCGCAGTCAGGCGTCGCGATGCGTAAGGTGATGCACTCGCTCATTAGCTGGGGCGTAACGGTGCAGGGGCTGGTTTACGCCAGCGTCATTGTGGTGGGCGCGCCGATGGTGATCAACGGCGATATCACCACCGGGGCGATTGTCGCGGCGTCGCTGCTCTCCTCGCGCATGATTGCGCCGATGGCAACGCTGTGCGGCGTACTGGCGCGCTGGCAGCAGGTCAGGGCGGCGAAAACCAGCCTCGACGGCCTGATGAATCTGCCGGTAGAGAACAGCAGCGATGAGACGCGTATTCACTGTCCGGTGCTGTTTGGCCACTATCAGTTCACCGACGCCATGTTTCGCTACTACAGCGACTCGCTGACCATGGCGCTGCGCATTAAATCCCTGACCATTCAGCCTGGGGAGCGTATTGCGGTGCTGGGCCGCAACGGCTCCGGTAAATCCACGCTGCTGCAGGCGATGGCGGGCGGCATGGATCTGGTGAGCGGTGAGCTGCGGCTTGATAACCTCAGCCTGCCGCACATTGACGTGGCCGACGTGCGGCGCAACGTCGGGCTGCTGACGCAAAACGCGCGTCTGTTTCACGGTACGCTGCGTGAAAACCTGACGCTCGGTGCGGCGCACGCTACCGACGACGCCATCTTCTCTGCGCTGACGGTGAGCGGCGGAGCGGAATTTATTCGCCGCCTGCCGCTGGGGCTGGATCACCCGATCATGGAGGGGGGCACCGGCCTCTCCGGCGGGCAGCGGCAGTCGCTGCTGCTGGCGCGCATGCTGCTGCGCGATCCTAATATCGTGCTGCTGGATGAACCCACCGCCGCGCTCGACGACCATACGGAGAAAGAGTTTATTGAGCGCCTCGGCGCATGGCTGAACGGCCGCACGCTGATCGTGGCGACGCATCGCGCCGCGATTCTGTCGCTCGTGGATCGGATACTGGTGCTGAAAGAGGGACAGCTGGTTATGGACAGTCCGAAAGAGAAAGCGCTGCCGCCAGCGCGCAGCGGCGGAAATCTGCCGGAGGTGAACGCATGAAGCAGCTGCCGGCAAAACTGCGGCTGGTCACGGCTGCTGAAACAGACGCGTCAGACGATCTGCTGGGCGAACTGAAATCGGAAACGCACTACAGCGGGGCGGTGCGGCTGATTGTTATCAGCGCCGCGCTGATGCTGGTCGCGCTGATCTGGGCGTGGTTTGGCGTGCTGGATGAAGTCTCAACCGGGACCGGCAAGGTGATCCCCAGCTCGCGCGAGCAGGTGCTGCAGTCGCTGGAGGGCGGTATTCTGACGGAGCTGTACGTGCATGAGGGCGATCAGGTGCAGGCGGGTGAGGTGGTGGCGCGTCTCGATCCGACCCGTTCCCAGTCAAGCGTGGGTGAGAGCGCGGCACGCTATCGCGCCGCGCTGGCGGCGGCGTCACGCCTGCGGGCAGAGGTTAACGACACCCGGCTGACCTTTCCGGATGAGCTCAGCGGCTGGCCCGATCTGATCGCGGCAGAAACCCGTCTCTATAATACTAAACGGGCACAGCTCAACGACGCGACGAAGCAGTTTAACGCGTCGCTGGCGCTGGCTAACCGCGAGCTGGCGATTACGCAGCGGCTGGCAAAGAGCGGGGCTGCCAGCAATGTGGAGGTGCTGCGCCTGCAGCGTGAAAAATCCGATCTGGAGCTGAAGCTGACCGATATGCGTTCGCAATATTATGTCCAGGCGCGTGAAGAGCTGGCCAAAGCGAGCGCGGAAGCGGACAGCCTCGCTGAAGTGATTAAAGGACGCGAAGATACGGTGACGCGACTGACGATCCGCGCCCCGATGCGCGGCATCGTTAAAAATATTAAAGTCTCCACGGTCGGTGGCGTGGTGCCGCCTAACGGCGAGCTGATGAACATTGTCCCGCTCAACGACCGGCTGCTGGTGGAGGCGCGCCTGTCGCCGCGCGATATCGCCTTTATTCATCCGGGGCAGCGCGCGGTGGTGAAGATCTCCGCCTACGATTACGCCATCTATGGCGGTCTTAACGGCGTAGTGGAGAGCATCTCGCCGGATACCATCCAGGATGAGGTGAAACCAGAGATCTACTACTATCGGGTGTTTATCCGCACCGATAACGACTATGTGCAGAACAAAGCGGGCCGGCGCTTTTCTATCACGCCCGGCATGGTCTCCACGGTGGATATCAAAACCGGAGAGAAAACCGTGATGGATTATCTGGTCAAGCCGTTTAATAAAGCTGAAGAGGCGATGCGCGAGCGCTAAGCGGATGAGGATTGCAGGGGAGTATATTCCCGGCGATAATCACGCCATCAATCCCTTCCTCGTCGGGCTTAACGACGCGGAAGGGATTTTTTTATACCTGACCCGTAATCAGGCCGGTGCTGCCTGACGTAAAGAGGATGAATTATGTACAACACCCTGGGCAATCAGTATGACAACTCCCTGGTTTCCAACGCCTTTGGCTTCATGCGTTTTCCGCTCAACTTCCAGCCGTATGACAGCGATGCTGAGTGGGTGATCACCGGTGTGCCGTTTGACGCCGCTACGTCGGGCCGTCCGGGCAGCCGTCTGGGGCCGGGCGCGATTCGTCAGATCTCCACTAACCTGGCGTGGGAAGGGTGCCGCTGGCCGTGGGAGTTTGATCTGCGTCAGCGCCTGAATGTCGTGGACTGCGGTGACCTGGTTTACGCATTTGGTGACTCACAGGATCTCTCAGACAAACTGCAGGCGCATGCGGAAAAACTGCTGGCCAGCGGCAAGCGCATGCTGACCTTTGGCGGTGACCACTACATTACGCTGCCGCTGCTGCGCGCCCACGCGAAGCATTTCGGCAAAATGGCGCTGGTGCATTTTGATGCGCATACCGACACCTACTCTAACGGCCCGACGTTTGACCACGGCACCATGTTTTTCACTGCGCCAAAAGAGGGGCTGATCGATCCGCAGCACTCGGTGCAGATCGGTATTCGTACTGAATTTGATAAGAGTCTGGGCTTTAACGTGCTGGACGCGGCGCAGGTTAACGATCGCAGCGTGGATGATATTCTGGCCGAGGTGAAGCGCACCGTGGGCGACCTGCCGGTCTACCTGACGTTTGATATCGACTGCCTCGATCCGGCGCACGCGCCAGGCACCGGTACGCCAGTGATTGGCGGCCTGAGCAGCGACAAAGCGACCAAACTGGTGCGCGGTCTGCAGGGAATGAATATTGTCGGCATGGATCTGGTTGAGGTGGCGCCGGGTTACGATCACGCCGATCTGACCGCGCTGGCAGCGGCTACGCTGGCGCTGGATATGCTGCACGTGCAGGCAGCGAACAAAGGCTGATAGCAGCAGCCCTTCTCCCGCCGGGAGAAGGGCTGCATCAGGCGCTTATTTACCGTCTGCGGCGATACGATCGCGGATATGCTGCGCGCGCGCTTCTGAATCAGGATGGGAGTCAAACATCGAACTCTGATGCCCCTGATCCATCTTCGCCAGCTTCTCAAAGCTGGTGGCTAAACCGAGCGGATTGATGCCGCGCTTTTTCAGCAGATCATACGAATAGTCATCTGCCTGCGACTCCTGAGTCTGCGAGAACTGCGCGTTAACCAGCTTCTCGCCGATATCGCCCAGCTGCGACTGCGACAGCGAACCAATAATACCGCCGACCGAGGCGGCAGCCCCGCGTGCGGCTTCGGTGGCAAAAGCAACCTGCATTGCTTTACGCGTGTGGCCCAGCGCGACGTGACCCATCTCATGGCCCAGCACGCCTTCCACTTCATTATCGGTCATCATATCCATCAGGCCGCTGTAAACGCGGATGCAGCCGTTGGCCATCGCCCAGGCGTTGACATCTTTGGTGACGTACACCTTGTAGTTCGCCGGCGTGCCGTTGATATTGTCGCCCAGCGCGGCAGCGATCTTATTCAGACGCTGCTGATAGCTGCTGTTTGCCGCCGCGACCTGATTCTCTTTATCCATTTGTGCACAGGACTGGTCACTCAGCTGTTTTACCTGCGCATCGCTGAGCGAATAGGCCTGATAGGCCTGCGCGCCCGACTGCAGCAGCGCGTTGTTATCAAACCCCTGACAGCCGCTCAGTAGCGCTGCCATTCCGATTGCCGTAACCGTAGCCCGGATTTTCATATCATCATCCTTTAAGTAACTCGTCGTAAAAACAGACACCTGAAAGCAGGCCAGATGTATAAACCCGATGTTTATAGCGCGCCCGTTTCGCGGTTGCTAGCAGACGCGGCTTAAAATGCAATCGCAGCCATGATAATTAGCACGCGGATGCATGTACTTTTGTGCCGATTTTCATGTACATTGATGGGCGACTTCTTTCACGCTTCGCCTTATAACTGATTAATTACAATACGTTAAGCGCGGCGGAGCCTTAATCCGATCTGGAGTAGAACATGCCCTCTCGTAAAGAGCTTGCCAACGCCATTCGTGCGTTAAGTATGGACGCAGTACAGAAAGCTAAATCGGGACATCCGGGTGCCCCGATGGGCATGGCGGATATCGCTGAAGTGCTGTGGCGCGACTTCCTGAACCACAACCCGGTTAACCCGCAGTGGGCTGACCGCGACCGCTTCGTGCTCTCGAACGGGCATGGCTCTATGCTGATCTACAGCCTGCTGCACCTTGCCGGCTACGATCTGCCAATGAGCGAGCTGCAGAACTTCCGCCAGCTGCACTCTAAAACCCCAGGTCACCCGGAATATGGCTACACGCCAGGCGTGGAAACCACAACCGGCCCGCTGGGTCAGGGTATCGCCAACGCCGTGGGCTTTGCGATCGCCGAGCGCACGCTGGCCGCACAGTTCAACCGTCCGGGTCATGATATCGTAGACCACCATACCTATGTTTTCATGGGTGACGGCTGCATGATGGAAGGGATTTCGCACGAAGTCTGCTCTATTGCCGGTACGCTGAAGCTGGGCAAGCTGGTCGCGTTCTATGACGACAACGGTATCTCCATTGATGGTCACGTTGATGGCTGGTTCTCCGACGACACCGCAGCACGTTTTGAAGCCTACGGCTGGCATGTTGTGCGCGGCGTGGATGGTCACGACGCAGAAGCGATCAAACAGGCGGTGGAAGAGGCGAAGCGCGTCTCTGACAAGCCGTCACTGCTGATGTGTAAAACCGTTATCGGTTTCGGTTCACCTAACAAAGCGGGCACGCACGATTCACACGGCGCGCCGCTGGGCGACGATGAAATTGCGCTGACGCGCAAGCAGCTGGGCTGGAGCCACGCGCCGTTTGAGATCCCGGCCGATATCTATGCGCAGTGGGATGCCAGAGAGGCGGGCCAGGCGAAAGAGTCAGCGTGGAATGAGAAATTTGCAGCTTATAAGGCGGCTTTCCCGGCGCTGGCTGAAGAGTTTACACGTCGCGTTAACAATGAGCTGCCGGCTAACTGGCAGGCGGAGTCGCAGCAGTTTATTGAGCAGCTGCAGGCGAACCCGGCTAAAATCGCCAGCCGTAAAGCCTCGCAGAATGCGATTGAAGCTTTTGGCAAGCTGCTGCCGGAGTTCCTCGGTGGTTCTGCCGATCTGGCACCCAGCAATCTGACTATGTGGTCCGGTTCTAAACCGATCAATGAAGACGCAGCGGGTAACTATATCCATTACGGCGTGCGTGAGTTTGGTATGACCGCGATTGCCAACGGCCTTGCGCTGCACGGCGGTTTCCTGCCTTATACCGCGACCTTCCTGATGTTTGTTGAGTATGCCCGCAACGCAGCGCGTATGGCGGCGCTGATGAAGATCCGTCAGATCATGGTTTATACCCACGACTCTATCGGTCTGGGTGAAGATGGCCCGACGCACCAGCCGGTTGAGCAGATGGCCAGCCTGCGTACGACGCCAAACATGAGCCTGTGGCGTCCCTGTGACCAGGTTGAGTCTGCTGTCGCGTGGAAATATGCCATTGAGCGCGTCGATGGCCCGTCAGCGCTGATCTTCTCCCGCCAGAACCTGGCGCAGCAGGATCGTACCGCTGAGCAGCTGGCAAATGTAGTACGCGGTGGCTATGTGCTGAAAGATTGCAACGGCACGCCGGAACTGATCCTGATCGCTACCGGCTCTGAAGTTGAGCTGGCGGTAGCTGCCGCTGACAAACTCAGCAGCGAAGGCCGCAATGTGCGCGTGGTCTCCATGCCATCAACGGATGCGTTTGATAAGCAGGATGCCGCCTACCGTGAAGCGGTGCTGCCGAAAGCGGTTGGCGCACGCGTTGCCATTGAAGCGGGTATTGCCGATTACTGGTTTAAATATACCGGCCTGCACGGTGCGGTCGTGGGTATGACCTCATTTGGTGAATCTGCACCGGCAGAGCTGCTGTTTAAAGAGTTCGGCTTTACCGTTGAGAATGTGGTTAATACCGCAAAATCTATTCTGTAATCCGGAGTCGCCTTAAAGGGCGGGTTACCAGATCAGATATTGTGAACCACAGGGTGCGCATTGATGCGCGCCCTGTTTTATTTTCTTCGCCTTCTCCACCTGAAACGTTTCAATTATTCCTGCAGTAATCGATTAATCGCTGCATTTTTGTGACGCAGATCCAATAATCATCACCATCCTTGATCGCAATCATTCCGGTTATTCCTCGCATGCTTTATTCTGGCTGAACCGTTTCAGTTAGCAGGATATCTCTCAGCAATGCTCCAGGCGCTGCGTAAGAATTCCCTGTACAAAATGGCATGAAACGCTCAAGGTATCTGGCACATTTCAGAGGTGCAGTTGCAGGAAAAGCGATGACCATTCGTATTGCTATCAATGGCTTTGGTCGTATCGGGCGCAATGTGTTGCGTGCGCTCTATGAAACGGGACGCCGGGCGGAAATTACAGTTGTGGCGATTAACGAGCTGGCAGACGCCGCCGGTATGGCGCATCTGCTGAAGTACGATACCAGCCACGGTCGCTTCGCCTTCGACGTGCGGCAGGAGCGCGATCTGCTGTGGGTAGGGGAGGACACTATCCGCATCCTGCATCAGGCTGAGATCGGCACGCTGCCGTGGCAGCAGCTGGACGTTGATGTGGTGCTGGATTGCACCGGCGTTTACGGCAGCCGCGCCGACGGCGAGGCGCATCTGCAGGCGGGCGCCAGAAAAGTCCTGTTTTCGCATCCGGGCGGCAACGATCTGGATGCAACCGTGGTGTTCGGCGTAAACGAACAGGCTCTTAAACAAACTGACCGCATTGTGTCTAACGCATCCTGTACCACCAACTGCATTATTCCGGTGATCAAGCTGCTGGATGATGCCTTCGGGATCGAGTCCGGCACCGTGACCACGATCCACTCAGCGATGCACGATCAGCAGGTGATCGACGCCTATCACAGCGATCTGCGCCGCACCCGTGCAGCGAGCCAGTCGATCATTCCGGTCGATACGCGGCTGGCTGCCGGCATCACCCGCATTTTTCCGAAATTCAACGATCGCTTCGAAGCGATAGCGGTGCGCGTACCCACTATCAACGTGACGGCGATTGATCTGAGCGTCTCGGTACGGGCGGCGGTAAAGGCGTGTGAGGTCAATGCGCTGCTGCAAAACGCATCAGCAGGGGCATTTCGTGGTATAGTTGACTATACGGAATTACCGTTAGTCTCAGTAGATTTTAACCACGATCCGCACAGTGCCATCGTTGATGGTACGCAGACGCGGGTCAGCGGTCATCACCTGATCAAGACGCTGGTCTGGTGTGACAACGAATGGGGCTTTGCTAACCGGATGATCGATACTACGTTAGCAATGGCCGCAAGCGGTTTCAGGTAAGACGCGGATGGCGTCTGGCAAAACTTACGAGAATCAACGAGAGGATTCACCATGTCTGTAATTAAGATGACCGATTTAGACTTAGCGGGTAAACGCGTATTCATCCGTTCTGACTTAAACGTTCCTGTAAAAGATGGCAAAGTTACTTCTGATGCACGTATTCGTGCTTCATTACCAACAATTGAAGCTGCTCTGAAACAAGGCGCTAAAGTCATGGTCACTTCTCACCTTGGTCGCCCGACCGAAGGCGAGTACAACGAAGAGTTTTCACTGCAACCTGTTGTTGACTATCTGGCTGACAAAATGGATTACCCAGTCCGCTTAGTT
>JAAIGE0100390188.1_pt1 | contig 16950 bp, 24 predicted proteins | sample 6487951 | NCBI WGS metagenome assembly JAAIGE01 (sample SAMN13974128, study PRJNA590717) | phyllosphere metagenome | biome: tomato field; feature: multiple bacterial spot infested tomato fields; material: tomato leaves; isolation source: leaves from tomato fields | host: Solanum lycopersicum ... | reverse complement strand
TTCACCGGCATCTTCGCGCTGGCCCGCACCGTGGGCTGGATTGCCCAGCTGAACGAAATGATCGGTGACCCCGAGTACAAGATCGGCCGCCCCCGCCAACTGTTCGTGGGCGCGGAGCGCCGCGACGTGCAGCCGCTGGACAAGCGCTGAGCGGTATTTCTGGAGAGGGCCCTGGAATGGGCCTCTTCTCCGGAAGGCAAAGCCTGCAACATCGAATGCCAGTCAGCCAACGCTGGCTGGCATTTTTTGTTGGCATCCACGCCAAGGCTTTTTCTGGCGGCTTTGCGGGGGGTTATCCAAGCGATCCGAGACCACGGGAGCAAACCATTCGAGGCGCGACCTCGAAGACCCGGGACCAATTGCAAGAGCCGCATCCCCCCTGCCCCGCTGACACTTTGCGGCAGGACGCCCGAAAGCCCTTTCGGAAATAAAAAAAGCCTTCCAAATCGATGATTTGGAAGGCTTTTACCAATGGTTAGTTGGTAGGCGCGATTGGACTCGAACCATTTGTTCATAGGATTCGGGTAGGTCCATGTCGGTTGCCGCTACGGCAAAACCACCGGGGACCGACAAGCGTCCCCACCAAGTTCCCCGAGTAGTTCCCCAACCTCTCGCTGTGCAATGATCGCGCAGCACGAAACTTAATCCACAGGAGGTGACTATGAGGCTTTCTACAGCAGCGCAAACGGCATTCAACGGTTGGCTCAATGTCGACACATGGCACACGAGTCACCAGCTGGACGAAGCTAGATTTCACCGTTTTGTTTGGGCTGCTGTCCGAGAAGGTGATGATGTTTCCGAGTCAGAGGTCGAGAGGGAGATCGTGTCTAGATTCAGCGGAAAGCTAGACAAAGACTATCTGCAGAAAATTGCCCACAAATGGGCCACGCTCTACCGGACCCTGCTCGACTTTGGTCGAGCTCAAAACGACTGAATTCCGTTTAGCGTCCACCCGCCCCTTCTCACGCCTCTACCGGCCACGCGTCGTAGACTTCAATCGGCGCCAACCGCAGCAGCGCCTGAGCATCCTTGACCGTCCCGGCCAGCCACTGGTCGTAGCCCTCGGGCGCCAACGGGATAACGCTCCGCTTGTCCTGCTGGTCGGGCGGCAACTTCTTGTCGGGCTTGTGCATCCTGGACATCAGCGGGTCGGCATCAGCGTTGATGGTGAGCATCGTGTAGCTCTCGTGCACCTCGCCAGTGGCTGGGTCGGTCCAGGTGTTCCACAGGCCCGCCAAGCCCCATAAGGCTCCGTCGGCGCGCCGGAAGCGCCACCATGAGTTCCGGCCACTTTCCCAATTCGGTTCGTCAAAGCTCTCGGCAGGGATGATGCAGCGCTGCCCGCGGGCCCAGGGCTGCTTGTAGCTGGCCTTGGCCGACAGCTCCTCTGACCTGGCATTGTTGGTGGGGTACGGGAGCTTGGCGGCCTTGGCAAACCAGGGGATCAGGCCCCACTGCCCCACCACCAGCTCGCGCGAGTAGCCAGCGTCCTCACGGCCGCGCCGCAGGAATGGGCCCAGGCCGCGCGGGTACAGCACGTCATCCCACCATCGGCCATTGCCTGTCTTATTGCTGATCTCCCAGCCCTGCTCGATCGCCTTCAGGTCCGCGGGTGGCTTGTAGGTGTTGCACATGTGGGCAGCATGCCGCCGCTCGCCCGCGCCGCCTGTCGGATCATGCGCACTTTCCACGCTTCAAGTTTCGGAGCATCGACCCACGGGCGCCACACGCTTGGCCTTCGATTTTGTCCCCTGACAGGCGAACTGCCACTCTTGCCCACACCTCAAACCACTGTTTAAATTAACAGTATTTATGGGAGTCATAGGTGATTGTGCAGGTCTATCGAATGCGCCAAGAAGGGCGGCGGATGTACCGCAGCAACCAACAGCTCATGCAGGGGGTGGAGGGTTGGCTGGCGTTCAGACTCGACCATTGGAGCCGGACGATGTGCGCCCACCTCCTCTCTGGGGCTGGAAGCCACAAGGAACTGCTGCCCACGCTGTTACGCGCACGCATCTTGCGCATCGAGGGGGCAATACACATCGTCGGCACCGAATATGTGGGACGGCCCAGCACAAAGGCCCGTGCGACCGCCTACCGCCAATCCTGGCTGTGCGCCAGCAGCACCGAACACGCCCATGCGCTCCTGCATCGCATTCCAGTCGTTGACCCAGAGGCCGACCCCATGGACGACGACGTGACCCCAGATCCCGAACTCGACGTATGACCGCCATGGCACAGCCACATCCCCCTGCCAACGCCTGGGCCCAGGTGTCCCTGCGTGTGCCGACATGGCTTGGCAACACCGAAACCCTACCCTTACCGCTGTGGCGCGCCGCGTACAAGATCGCCCACACCGACGACCTTTGGACACTGCGGATCGTGCATGGCGGCATGCTGGTGTACCAGGGGATCGGGCCGATTGAACTCGTTGACGAACCGCTACCGTTTTGACCATGCCGCCCTACCCATCCACACCCGACATCGGCGTACCTGAGTTGACGGAGTTAGCGCGCCTGGCTGGCCTGCTCTATGACGGACAGCCTATCGCTGAAACAGAGCTTGATTTCGCGTATCGGATCATCGCGCTTTGCGCGCAAATTGGTGACCGCTACGGGGACTTTGAATGCAACGCGGGGGACCACATCCGAGCCGCGTTACTGCCCTAGAGATCCCTGGCTGGGGACTCAAAATCCCCCGCCGCAAGGCGTGCCGGTTCGATTCCGGCCCCGGGCACCATGGCCTCAGCGCTATGGTTTTTGAGGGACTTTCCTCATAGTTTCCGCAACCGTTTCCGCAGAAACGCGCCCACGGCAGTTTTTCAACGCCGTCAGCAATTGCCCCTCGTAGCCCTCCCTGCGCTCGATCTCCGCCATCGCAGCGCGCGCAAATTCATCCACCGAAGCGCCCAGGCGCAGGGCCTCGGTGGGCATGGCCGGCCGGTCGGGCACTGGCTCTTCGCATGCCACCGGGATCGGCACATTCACCCGCTGAACTTCCACATGATTTTGCGTTGCACACCCCGACAGGGCGCAAGCCGCTATCAAAATTGAAGCGATGGAGTAATTTCTGGAATATTTTGTCGTAGGCCTTGTCGTTTTCACGGTGTCGCCCTCCCCTTGAGCCAGTCATCGACCCGTGCCTGCGCGCTGGCGCAAGCGTCACCCGGCACCGGTGGCGGCGCGGACAGGATCGCGTCGGCCTTGGCGTTGTGCACGGCGGCGCGGCCGGCAGCGGCCTGGCGAGCCGGGGCGGCGGCGGCGGCGCGCTGCTTTCCGGCCTGGGCCAGATCCTCGACGCCCGCGCTGCAGGCGCTGGCCGCCGAGCGGATGCCGTCGCGCTGCTGCTGCATAGCCTGGGTCTCGCCGCGGGCGACGTTGGTGTCGTCGCGCTGGTCCAGGTAGGCCCAGCCCAGGACGGCATTGGCGGCGATGCTGGCCGCCAGCAGGTACTGGCCCGGGGTCATGGGAGGGCCTCGCAATCGCGGGCGCTGCCGTTGCGTCTCTCCGCGTAGCAGGCGCGGTATGCCGCCTTGGCGATTGCCTTTGCATACCCGCACCGCTCCAGTGCCGGGCCAGCACGCACGTACCAGGCCGGCGCCAGTTCGGACTCGTCGAACGCGATCGACAGCAATTCGCATGCGGAAGACTCTGCTGGCGGAGCCTCTGCGCAGTCCGCGTACATGCGCACGATGGTCTGGGTATGCACGCGCCGCTCCAGGGGTGACGCCCCCGCGCGCAGCACCGGCAGCGGTGGGCACGCCCGGGGCTCAGGTTCCGCGGTGCGCGCTGGGGCTTGCTCCCAAGCTGGCACGGCGATGGCCAGCACGCGATCCTCGGCAGGCGCCTGCGCGGGCGGGGCTGCGCAGCCCATGATCATTGCGCAGACAGCTATCAATAATGCAGCACGGGTCATCGTGCGCCCCCTTCCCGAATGCGCTCGTTCGCGCGGTTGATCGTGCCGTTGATGGCCTTACGGTCGTGCTCCAGCGCCGCCGCCGGCACGCCGGCTGCCTTGGCCGCGCGCCCGGCGGTGGTGGCCGCCTTGTCCGCCGTGGCTGCTGCGTCCTTGGCAGTCTCCGCGGCGGTGGCGGCGGTGTCGGCCACCGCGGCCAGCGTGTCGGCGGTGCGCGCGGCGCGGCCGGTGATGACGTCCAGCGCCTGCTGGTGCGTGCGCTGCAGGCGATCGATCTCCTTGATTCGATCCTGGCGCTCATCCACCAGCAGGACACGCGCGCGCTCTGTGCCAATGCCGTAGCCGATGCCGGCCGCGCCGCCCACCAATACCACGAGGATGGCCAGCGCCTTGATGGTGTCGAGCACCGTGTCTTTGTCAGGCTTTCGCATCGACTTGCTCCCGTAGTTGGGTGACCTGGGTGGTCAACTCGGAGATCCTGGCCAGGGCCTCTTCCAGCTGCTGCTGGACGGCCGCCAGACGGCCCTCCATTCGGCCAAGGTTTTGCAGCGCCTCATTGCGCTCTTTCGCGAAGCCATCGGCCCGCGTCTCTGCCTCAGCAGCACGCTTGATCGCGTCCTGCAGAAGCTGCTGGTACACACCCAGGGCTGTGATCTGCCCGGTGTCGCTGGCCCGCTGCGCCGCGGCGCCGCTCAGGTACTGGCGCAGGTACAGCCCGGCAGCGGCGATGGTGCCCAGCGTGCCGCCGATCACCGTCCACCAGCCGCCGGGCAATGCGGTGAGTTCCGGCATCGGCTCACTCCAGCGCCAGGCGCACGGCCTGGGCGATCAGGTCGGCGCTGTACGGCTGCTGGCCGTTTTCGTGGCGCACGATCGCGGGCACGATGCGCACCAGGGTGTCCGGGTCCTGCATGTCGATCTGGTCATCGACGCCCACGCCCAGGGCAGCGGCCACTTGGCGCGCGTAGGCTGCGGTGTCGTTTTCCTGCGGGGGCGCCCACCGGCCGATGATCTTCGCGGGGGTGTCCAGGCCGTGTGTGCGGTAGTAGGTGAGCAGCACCTTACCCAGGGCCCGCAGGCCCCACACCGGGGCGGTGAACACGACGAACCGAGGGTCGCCCGATTGATCGGGCGCCATGCCCTGCCAGCGCTCCGTAGTGCGGTCGATGTTGCCGGGGTTGTTGTTGCGGATGCCGCGCGGTGTCGTGGTGGTCATGGCTTTCCTTCGGACGTAAAAAAACCCGCCGAGGCGGGTTGTGCTGGATTGGGAATTGCGCGGATCACGGGGCGTCCTCCGGCGGCGCATCGCGCCACTGGATATCCTCGAAAAGCGGCTGCATCGGATCATCCTCCGACCAGCCAATCAGCCGCTTTCCTGCCGCGTTGATTTCATAATTCCGGGTTTGGAACATCCCCGGAATGCCAGAAATATCCCATTCCATACCATCGGGGATGGTGATATTGCTGATAACCACATTTTCCTCATTCACCTGAATATAGTGCGGCATGGCCTGATCCTCAGTTAAAGATGACGATTTCCCAATTGATTTTCACGGTAGAGGCCCCGCCTCCAGTATTGAAAACAATTGAATTTGCATTGAGCGTTGGAATAATCGAGCAGTCCCCACCGCTGTAAGTGCCACTCGACTCAACCGTCACGCCCAGAACATTTACTTGGCACCGGGCTGGATCGACAGTGGGGATCGAGCTTGAGATCGTTGTGCTGATGCTTGGCTGCCCTTGAGCCATCCCACGCAACACGGTGACGTTTGCATATTCGACCACCTCCCAAGCGACGTAGGCGCCAGCCAAACCGGACTGCGAAGAGATGGCGACCGCCGCTCTATCCAGCAGGAGATTGGTTGTGCCGTTGAGCGCAATTCGTCCCATCGGGAGATAGGAGTTGTCGAGCATTCTTTCGATAACCCCATTGAGCTTCACGCTGGCCTTTGCAACTTCGACGGCGGCGGGCAAAGGGATGTTGTATTGCCCAGTGCCGTTGCTCCCTGTGTAGAAAGTGCCGCGCTGCGAATATTTGAGGCCCTCGCCTTTCAAGACGCTGTGTTTTACGGTTGCCATATTAATCAGCCATCCACGAATCGTTGAACAGGTTGTAGGTGAAGCCAAATACGGCGAACGCGCGATTGAGTTGCACGGTGTCGCCGGCGGCGGATAGCGAATACCCGTTTCCGATTACCGGCTTGTCTTTGTAGGCCAGCGTGTTATCGGCCCGCGAGTTGGTCACCACGCGGAAACGGTCGCCATCCTCGGGCGTGGCCGGGAAGCTCCAGGAGGCCGCCGATCCGTTGAGCGCAGTGGCGATTTGGTTCGTCCGGTTGATCCCCAGCAAGGTGCTGCCGTACATGTCGCCGCCGGAAACCGTGAGGGTGGAAGTGGGCAGCACGCCCGCCGGCTTCCAGCGGCCCCAGGTGGCGCCGACGCGCCGGCGCACGAATCCCAACCCCGTGCCCGCAGCGTTGCCCACGACGCTCGGCACGGCGGTTTGCGTCGCGCGGATGCCCGCGCCCGCCCCGAAACCCAGCGTCTCCACCACCCAGTCGTAAGACGTGCCCCAGCCCGCGCTGGCCGAGTTGGCCGTGATCACAGGCAGGTGCGTGGTTGCAAACGCGCTGTTGACGCCGGTGATGACCGTCACGCTGTTGAGCGGCGCGAGGTCCGCATCCGTGTACGTGCCCGCGGCGATGGTCTGCACGCCCGCTGCCGCCCCGTTGGCCGCCAGCACCAGCCGCCAGCTGGCCAGCGTGCCCGCGCCCATGGTGGCATTGACCTGCAGGGTGATCTGGCCCGTGCTGCGGTCGTGCGCGGTCACCGGCCCAGCCATCCAGATGGAGGTGTCCGCCGTGCTGACCGCCGACACGTACTGCCCCACCGCGAAGGACTTACCCGCCTCGATCGCGAAGACCTTCGCGCCCAGGCCGATCGTCAGGCTGGTGGTGCTGGTGGACTCGAAGGCGAAAGCGGCCAGGCTCAGGGCCGTGTCCCGCGCTGCTTCCGACCCCTGCCGCGCAGTGGCCGCCAGCCCGGCCTGCTGGGTTGCCGTGCCCGCCGCCGTCTCAGCCTGGCCCTTCGCGGTGGTGGCCAGCCCCGCTTGCTGGGTCGCAGTGCCGGCGGCTGTCTCCGCCTGGCCCTTGGCCGTGACCGCAAGGCCCGCTTGCGTGGTGGCGGTGCCGGCGGCAGTCTCGGCCTGGCCCTTTGCGGTGGACGCCGCGCCAGCGGCAGAGGTGGCAGTTCCCGCCCTCTCATTCGCGGCAACCGCGTTCGTTCGGCCAGCCTGAATCATGAGGTTGAGGGCCGCAACCACGCCCGGCATGCTTGACCCGTAGGCGTAGGCCTCCGAATTGAAATTCGCGCTGCCCAGAGCCGGGTAGATGGGCACCGTGGGTGCCTCAGGGATGGGGACGATGTCCGTCATACGTTTCCTTTGACTTGGATGGAGGCAGATGCGGTCGGCCCGCCGTCGGCACGGACCGTGCCGGTCACGGAACCCACCGTTGAGAGGTAGCCGAACTGCGGTAGGCCGCTGGCCTCGATCGCGACGGTCTGGTCCAGGATCCGGTCCAGCAGCGTCTTGGCCGCATTGGCCTGACCTGCATCGATGACGCAGTTCAAAGTCAGGTTGGTGGACAGCCGCCCACGGCGCCGCACGAACGTGCCGTCCGGGTTCTCTTTGATGTAGGAATAGCTCTTGGTGGAAGCCTCAGCGCCGGGGGTCACCGCGCCGATGTTCGCAACGGGCGCCACCAGCCGGCGCCACTGGCCCACGCTGATGAAGCCCACCGCCGCCTCAACGTTCGGGTCGTTCCGGGTCAGCTTGATGGTCACCTCGGCCAGTGGGTGGATCGGGATGTCCTTCAGCGTGAATTTGGTCTCCCGCTGCAGCACGCCGAACAGGTACTCGAACTCGCCATAGGCCTGCTCCCACAGGTCCATGTTGATCGGGGGCACCAGGTCCGCACCGCCGGGGCCGGCCTTCACGGTCACCTGCAGCGAGTCCGCCTCGATGCCGTAGAGGGCCAGCCCCGTGATGAAACCCGGCTTGAGCACGTAGGTCAGAGTCCCTGCGCGCCGCGCACGGGTGAACAGGTACTCGTCGAAAGGCGCCATGCGGTTGCTCGGCGCGCCCTCGTCCTTCAGCCAGAACTCAGCCCCGGCCGTGGACGAGGGCGGCGTGGTGTTGCTCGGCGCGGCCTTCACGCATTCGTAGGTGTAGCCGTCATAGACACGACGGTCCCCAACCACGTAGCTCGTTCCGGACGCCCAAGCCACCTCGCCCACCGATGCATCGACGGCGGGGATGGTGGTCCCCGCGCCGAACATGGCTGGCGTGATCGTGGTCGGTAGCAAGATGTTCACGCCATTTCCTCCATGCGCAGGCTGTTGCCGCCCTGACTCACGTCATCGAACTGCTCGACCATCTGCGGCAGCGTCTGGGTGTTGTCCGCGGTGCGATCGGCAGCGCCGCGCAGGGCGGCCACCTCCTTTCGCAACGCGCGGACTTCCTCCAGCAGCTGCGCTTGATCAGCGCCCCCACCCCATGCCGTTCCGCTGGCCCATGGGTTGAACGCCTTGGGCACGATGGCCTCGCCCTCGTGGATCTGGGCCAGCATGTCCCTCTGGACGTAGTTGGTCCCCACCGCGAAGGCAGGGATGCCCACCGTGGCGCCAGCTTTCACCCAGTCGCTTTCGTAGAAGCCGCTCAGGATGGACAGCATCTGCATCGTTCCGCCCGCAGCCTTCGCAGCCTCAAGCAGGCCGCGCAGGTCGCCCGTGCCGTCGTATGCGTGGTAGACCGGCGCCAGCGCGTCCAGCCTGGAAATCAGGTCTTGGTCGATGATCGGTTCGTACCAGACGCCTGCCGTCCCCGCGGACATCACCTGGCGGTACTTCGCCTCCGGCTGGGCCGCAGGCGTCGTACTACCACTCCCACCCCACGAAGCGCCGCCGCTGTTGATCTGGGTGGGAGCCTTCGTGTTCACGCCCGCCGCCTTCGCGCCCAGCACCGCCGCCAGGTTGTTGACGGCGTCCGCGACCGAGAGCGTGGCGTCGAACGTCCCGTTGGCGATGTCGATCTGCCGGCGGTAGTGGTCCAGCAGCTCCTGCTGCACCTTCAGCTGCCGGTTGATCGATTCGGTCTGGGCGTCCAGCGCGTCCGACTGGTCCTGAAGCGCCGCCAGCTGCTGCTCGGCGACGGTCTTCTGGCCTCCGCTGATCGCCTCGAGCTGCGACAGCGTGCCGGCCAACACCAGGCGATCGCGATCCTGCGCAAACTGCGACACGTAGGCGCCCGCCTCCACCCCGCTGCGGGCCGCCGCAATGGCTTCCTGCAGCGCGTTCTGGTCGGGTAGGTAGCCGGTGACCTGCGCATTCGACAGCGCTTTCTCCACGAACGCCCAGCCCTGGGCGGCCTGCATCGATGCGGTCGAATCCACCTGGCCGTAGAGCTCGCGCGCATTGCTGCGCACCAACTCGAAAACCCCGGTGATCAGCGACAGCGATTCCTGCGACAGCTCGCGCTGCTTGCTGATCGCCGTGCGCTGCGCATCGATCGCCTCCAGTTGCGCGTTCAGCCGCTCGACCTCCAGCGTGACGGCGTTCTGCAGCTTGCTGTATGCGTCCTCCCTGTCCTGCTGAGCCTTGGCCAGCGCCGTCGCTGCGTCCTCCGCTTTGTAGATCTCGATCACCATCGCCGCCAATGCCGGGTTCAGCTCCAGCAGGGCGTAGTACTCCTGCAGGCGGCGCAGGTCGAGGGCCTCGCGGTCCTTGCCCTGCGCGATCAGCAGGCGCTGCTCCAGGTCCCGGCCCTTGTCCGTGATGCTCTGCTGCTTGCGCGCTGCCTCGGCCGCAGCCGTCGCCGCGTTGTCCGTGGCCACGGCCACAGAATCGAACGCGCCGGCCAACTGCAGGAGCAGGGCGTAGGCCTTGCGGCCGGCATCCGTGTTCAGGTCCTGCGCCTCCACGAGGGCCCGGTACTGAGCCCGCGCGTCCGTCGCGTCGATGTCCGGCAGCTTGATGTCGAGCGTGCCCAGCTGCTTTTCCAGCTGGTTCTTCAGGTTGGCTCTGCGCTCATCCTCCGAGAAAAACTTGTCGTAGTACGTGCCCAGGTTGGCCTGGAGCTTGTCGAAGCCCCCCGACAGTTCGCCGATCGCGGCAGCCGCGTCGAACGTCAGGTCGGCCAGCTTGTCGAGGCCCATGGCGTCGAGCGCCGCCTTGAACGTGGTCACGCCCGCGATCTGCGCGTTGATCGCCACCAGCAGGGCGTCCGCTGCTTCGCTGGTCAGCGCCTCGGCGTCAACGTCGATCATCTTCTTGATCGTCTGCGGGATGTCATCGACGCTCTGCAGGGCCTGGATCGTGGACTGCTTCAGGTCGAGAGTGAAGTTCTCCAGCGCGGTCTTGAAGTCCGGGCTGTTGGTGCTGAATTTCTCGTACAGCGTGCCCGCGTAGTTGTCCCCCTGGCCGCTCTCCCCGAAGGTCTTTCCGTCCGAAGTCTTGCCGCCGGCGAACACGCCGCCGCGCCCCTTCTCCGAGGTTTCCAGCCCAGCCCAAAAGCCCGTGACCGTGGATGCGCTGCCCAGCGCCTTGAGCATCGCGTTGATGCCGCTGGCGGTCCCGGACACAGCCTTGCGGATGGCGTCCTCTTGCGCCGCGTCAACCGGGTCGCCTTCCAGGCGATAGGCTTGGCCATCCGTCAGGCCGATGCGCTGGCCACCGGAAAAGTCGCGGTCGTACTGCTGTCCGACGTACGTGTACGTCTGCCCACGGCGCTGGTTGGTCACGCTGCCGTCGTACGCCACCGCAAACTGCCCCCCGGTCCGCGTCTCGCCCCTGAAGGATCCAGCCAGCGCCGCAATCGCGCCCAGGCCAACGGCAATGGGGCCCAGTGCGCCAGCAATCGTGCCCAGCCCGCCGAGAAGGTTGCCTGCGCCCAGGGCAACGCCGCCTGCATCCAACGCGCCGAACAGCCCCGCCTCTCCAAGCAGCCCCGAAAGCCCGGCATTCAGCCCCATGCCGAACGATCCACCGCCCAGGCCCAACTGCGATCCGATATTGCTGATACCGCCAAGGCCAGAGGCGCCGCCACCCATCAGCCCGTTGGTGAGGCCGGAGACCACGCCGGAGACCGGCGCCACGATCGCACTGATGATGGGGCGCAGCACCAGCGTGCCGAACATGTTCTTGAGCGTGTCCCGCAGGTTTTGCGCGAATCCCTTGCCGGACTCAAACCCGCGCAGCAGCGCATCGGTCAGGCTGCGGTTGATCTCGTCGGTGGTCTTCGCCCAGTCGTCGCGGATCGCCTTCGAAACCGCGGCCTCACCCTCGATGCGCTTGGCCTGCTGCAGCTTGTCGCGTTGCGCCTGCTTTTCGTCGTCGGACAGGGTGGACTTGTTGATCTTGTCCAGCTCCTTGGCGTACTTCAGTTCAACCTGCCGTAGCGCCACGATCTTCTCGCGCTCCAGGGCGGTGAGGCCGACCAACTGCGCCTCATCCTCGTAGAGCTTGGCCTGTTCTTGGGCGTTGCGCAGGATCTCGTCGGTGTGGGCGTTGATCGTCTTCAGGTCACCCTGTTGGAGCGATGCCACCCAGCGCTTTTGCGCATCGATCGCTGCGTCCATCGCTGCCAGGTGCTCCGCAGTCCACGGGCCAGCGTCCTGCTCCATCGAGCGCGCCAGCTCAGCCTGCGCGAGGTTCATCTCGGCAATGGCCGTCTTCGACTTGCCGAAGGATGCATTGGCGGCCTCTTGCGCATCGGCCTGCTTGTTGGTGGCCTCGGCGCCCTTGTAGATCGACTCCAAGAACTTTTGGAAGCCGGCCTCAGAATCGGCTTGGCTCTTGATGCTCTTTTCCGTCTCGATGCGGACCTTCTGGACCACAGCAAGCCGATTGGCCTCCACCAGTTCCAGTTGCTTCACGGCACGGGTGTGGGCATCCAGCTTGCCGTTCAACTCCTCTTGAATCTTGGCGGCAAGGCGCTCTCCCTCTGTGAGCTTGTCCGCCGCAGTGCCTCGCTCCTTCAAGCGAGCAATGTAGGACTCCTCGTCCTTGATCTTCGCGCGGATGCCGGCCAGTTCGGATTGGCCAACCATTTGCCCCGCGCTGGCCTTCTTGCTGAGCGCATCGAGCCGCTCCTTCACGCCATCCAGGCGCGCCTGAAGCTCTTGTGCTTCCGAACTGGTGCCCTTCCCCGCTTCTTTCAGCTTGGTCAGGACAGTGCGCAGGCGATCGCCCTGCTCCCGCACTTCCGCCATGGAGGACGCCACCGACTTGTAGCTCTTGGTGGCCTCCAGAGCAGACTTCGCCTCGTCATCCAAGGTGCTGACGGGAGCGCCCCAAGATCCCGTGGCGCCTCCAGTGCTGGGTGCCCATGAGCCTTCCGCACCTCCCGTGTTCACAGATGAGGCAGGAGCGGACGCGAATGTCCGGTAGACCGCTCCATTGAGGCCACCCTTGAACTGGTCCTCCAGCCAAGGCGGCAGCCGCGCCCTTCCCAGCCACTCCACCAGGGTCGACACCTTCGTGATGAGCCCAGCGAACATTTCGTTGGCGGCCTTCAGCCCACCCGCATCGTTGATGCGCGAAATGGTCAGCGTCCACGCGTCGCCCAGGCCATTCATGGCCTTTTCCAACGGGGTCAGTGAGTCCTGCGCCAAGCCCTGGGTGGACGCCTTCAGCGCATCGAATAGCACCGCCTGAGCGCCCGCCTTGTCACCGACCGCCAGCATTGCATCCACAGCGAGATACTGGCTTGCAGTCAGGACATTCAGAGCCTCGTCCAACTGCTTTGCACCCTTGGCAGGATCGTTGAACGCTTGAGCGAGCGTCTTCGCTGCAGTCGGGGCATCGGTGCCAGTGGCCACGGCGAAATCGGCCACGCTCAGTGCCAGATCCCGGAACAGCTTGCCCCCGACCTCGCGGGTCTTCACGAACTCATTGATGATGGCGGAAGCTGCTGCCTTGGACACATCAGGCAAAAACGTCAGTTCCTGCTTCAACGCTTTGATCTGGTCGCGCGTCAGGTCTGCAGAGCGTCCAGTGGCTTGGAGCTGGATCGCGATGGAGTTGGACGATCGCAGCGAGTCTTCCGCGCGGAACATGGCAAAGCCAAGCCCGGCGACAGCGGCAGCTGCAACCGTGAATGGGCTGACCAGTCCGAGGACATAACCGCCGAGCGCTCGCGCGGCATTGCCGGCACCACCAAACATGTCCTTCAACTGCCCGCCCTGCTGAAGCAGCACCGTCAGCGGGGCCTGGCCGCCTTGCAGGCTCGTGATGATGTCGGTGAACTGCGCCGGCACGCCGCGCAATGCGGCAGCGGTCTGCTTTGCGGACACGCCCATGGTGTTCAAGGAACCGCTGGCTGCCTGCTGCGCGCGCTCCGCCTGACGTAGCTGGTCGATCTACGGTTTGAGTACGTCTGCGCTCACGCCGCGCTGCTGGCCCAACGCCTCGTAATAGGAGGCGCTGCCCTTCTCTCCGGCCTTCATAGCGGCGGTGGCGCGTTCGATGCTGCCGATGATCGAGCGAGTTGCACCGTCCACCTTTTGGGACGCAGCAGGCGCACCGTCCCCAATGGCGGCAAGGCCCTTCGCGGCCTGCTGGCCGGACTGCTGGACGTCCTGGGCCATGTCGCGCACGTCGCGCTTGATGCCATCGAGGCCTGGCTTCACGCCAGAGGCGTCCACCTCGAAGGCCAGTGCCGCTTTGCGCTCTTGATCTGCCATTTCGGATCGCCCAAAGAAAAAGCCCCGCGGTTTGAGCCGCAGGGCATGTGTAGATCGCCCACTACGTGGGCGGAGTTCATTTGTCGCGGGAGCGGTGCTCGGCCATTGCTTCCAACGCTGCTAGTTCCATCACCCGGACGTCTTCGTCCAGCTGGTCACGGTCAGCGGGGTCAAGCGCCATGCGGTCAAGGCGCGCCAACAGGACGTTGTGATCCAGTCCGGTAGGCCCTCCCATGCCCACCCGCCACTGGGTGGCGAGGACCTGAAACAGGTGGAAGGCGTCCCAGTTCTCCGGCCAGATTTCAACGACCTCATGGTCGTAGTCCGCGGGCGTCATACCCCAGGCCGCCAGCTCCTTGGCATCGGGCGGAGGCTTGTACAGGGCCTCCGCGGCGGCCCTCAGTTTCCCAGGCGGCCTTCGGTGATCGCAGCGCGGTAGGTCTCCACGATGGCTGCGGTAGCGCCGGGCAGCTCGTCGGAGAGTTGCTCGAGCGACTCGCGCGAGAGCTCGACATCAAGGTTCCAACCCTCCAGGATTTCGAGGATGTACTGGGCGTTCGCACCCACCATCTTTTCCAGGTGGTCCTTCAGGGAGAAAGGCTGCGGCTCGGCGTCCCCCGTCTGCTCAGCAGATGCATCGGCTTCCTTGCCCTGGGCGCGCGCCGCTTCGGTGAGTCCGTCCACGAACTCTCCGAATTCCTTGCGCGTGCGGTACTTGAACACGCACTCGATGGTGCCCGAGGTGCCGTCGAGCATCGGGACGGAAATGGTCTTCTTGAAGTTCTTCGGACGGCTGCCCAGCTTGATCTTTGCCATGTTTTTTGCTTTCAGAGGGAGAGAAAAAGACCCGCGCCGCTTACGTTCGGCGGGGCATGAAAAAAGCCCCGAAGGGCCCGTGCGAAGTCGATCAGGCGGCTTGGTAGCGGACGGGACGTCCCTGAAGCGAGATGGTGGCGCGCACCTGCATCACCTGGCCTTTGGTCAGGGTGGGCGTTTCGTTGAACGACACATAGCCGTTGTAGAGAATCACCGAGCCATTGGGCAGCGTGATCTTGATCGCGCGGATGGCGCGGGCTTCGCCGGCTGCCTTAAGCGCCTGGTAGCCCGGCAGCGTGGGGTCGTCGCCGATGCCGATCTGGATGGACTGGGCGCTCGTCACGGTGGGCAGTTGGCGTTCGTAGTCCTCTTCCAGGAAGGAGAAATTCGCGAACTGCTGGTCGCCGCCGTTGGTCGTGAACTCCAGAATCTGCGGGATCTGCGTCCAGGCCGTGATCTCGCGCAGCGAGCCTGCCGACGAGCCCACCGGGAAGCGGTTCGCGTCCGTGGTGTTGATGCCCGACACGTCCAGCACGTTGGCGGCCACGTTGGCGGCCTTGAAGATCCGCTCGCTGATCTTTTGCCAGCCGGTCTTCAGTTCGTAGAACGCGCCGTTCAGGAGACCGTGAGCCGGCGAGGTAACAACGCCAGGATCAGCGTTGCTGATGGCGGAGACCGCCTTCACTGCGCCGTAGGCGGTTGCGATTGCGACGGTTGCGCCGTCGGGGAGAGATACAGCCATGTTGGGCCTTTCGCGATGAAAAAAGCCCCTTGCGGGGCCGATTTCTGCGAGGCGTCATGGCTGCGAGTCCCGTGGGAGTGGCAGACCTGCGAGGCAGGGTGAGAGGTGCGGGGAATCAGGTCTGCTTTTGCAGCCAGTTCTCCCAAGCGGTAATTGCGCCCTTGGCGAGGCGGATCAGCGCTTCGTGAAGGGTCTTGGTTTGAGATGTCATTGCGGCCCTTCTGGGGGTTTCTGGGTAACGAAGTGCGTGGCGAGGAAGTGCTCATCTCCGATGAGCAGCGCGTAGTTCAGCCTTTCAAATCCGAGAGGCACCCGAATACCAGGTGCGCGAGCGAATCGCGCCTCACCTCCGAAGCACCGCACCGCCAGCGCATGCGTTTCGGTCGATTGCTCAATGCGATCAGCCAACTTGCGGAGCGCGGCGGCGGTCTTCAGGTTGTGGATTTCGGGCATAACCTTGGTGCGGTGGGTCATGGGCGTTCCATTCCGTCAATGCAGAGCCGCGCGATGCGCTCCGTCATGGTTTGGCCGCAGTCGCAACAGCTGGCCAGTCGCTCACCATCGGCGAAGCAGTCGAGTGGCAATGGCTCGAATCCCTGCCGGTGGTGACAGGCACCAGCGGTGCCCGTTTGGATGACGCAGCGGACCGAATCGCCGATCGTGTTGAACTCGATGGTGTTCATCGTTCCCCCCAGATGGAAAAGCTCTGCAGCGCGCCCTTCAGCGTGTCGCCGTCGTCATAGGCCCCAACCGGCTCGCCCTGGGGCGAAGCGGTCAGCTTGGTAGCCGCGCACAGGTCGTCTTCGATCTGGCGCAGCAGGTCCAACGCGGCTTTCGGCGTGGCCGCCCAGGCGTTGATCTGGATGAAGGAGTTGCGCTTGTCAGCCGGGCTGTTGTCGAGGTAGCGCAGCGAAGCGCCACCGATGTGCTGCCAGGTGATGTAAGGCGTCGCCGTGTCGTGCGGCGCCGTGCCAAGGTGGACACGCGGGCAGCGCGCCTTCAGAACAGAGATCAGATCGGTCTCAAGACTCATGCAGCACCCTCCTTCGCAGCGACTCGGCGGACCAGTTCGTCCTCGGCCGCCTTATAGGCGCGATCGAAGGCACTCTCCGCGCGCCGCACGAATGCCTTGGCGGGCACTTGCTTGGGCGTCGGCAGCGTCACGTAGTAGGCATCCTTCTGCGCCTGGGATGCACGGCGGCCGGGCTTCTTTCGACCATCCATGCCCGGCCGGACCATGGGGCCCATGCCGTCAGGCCGGTAGCGATAGCGCTGCAGATAGCCGTATTCCACCAAGTGGCCGTGCGGCGCCTTCTTGTGGTTCCAACTGATGTTGTAGACCGCCTTTCCGTCCAGCGACTTTTCCGGGCTGAACTTCTGGTAGATCGAGGCATCCAGATTGCCGGTCTTTCGGCCAAGGCCGGCGACGTTGCGCTTCACCTCGTCGTACAGCACCTGGGAGCCAGCCTGGGCCGAGGGGCGCACCGCATCGTCTACCGCTTCGCTCAGCTGATCGAGTAAGGAGTCGAGGCCTGCGGTATCCACCGCGGCACTGAACGTCCTCGCGCCGGTCAGCGTCATTTCTTCACCTCGCAAACCAGATCAACATGCTCGCGCCCCGCGTCGTCCTGCAGCACCGCCTTGATGTCGTACACCGTGGCGCCGTGCACCACGCGCATGCCCGCTGCAACGTCAGTGCGGTAGCGGATGCGGATCGAGGTCTTGACCACGGAGGCC
>JAAIGE0100160174.1_pt1 | contig 17013 bp, 21 predicted proteins | sample 6487951 | NCBI WGS metagenome assembly JAAIGE01 (sample SAMN13974128, study PRJNA590717) | phyllosphere metagenome | biome: tomato field; feature: multiple bacterial spot infested tomato fields; material: tomato leaves; isolation source: leaves from tomato fields | host: Solanum lycopersicum ... | reverse complement strand
TGGCGCATTATTGGGGCTGGTTCTGCTGGTCACCAGGCGCGCGGCGCGCGTCGATCCCGCCCATCTCGGGCTGACACACCGGGCACTGCATGGGTTCGGTGCGGTCGGGACGATCGTGGTCGGCACAATCGTCGTCACCGGCCTGGTCAATGGCTGGATGCTAGTCGGGATCAACAACCTCGCCGCGCTCCCGATGACCCTCTATGGCCAGCTCCTGCTCGCCAAGCTGGCGTTGTTCGTCGCCATGCTAGGGCTCGCCTCGCTCAACCGTTTCCGGCTCACGCCAGCGTTCGAGCAGTCGATCGCCGCGGACGATCATGGGGGCGCCCTCGCCGCGCTACGGACAAGCCTGGCGGTCGAAATCGCATGTGTCGTTGCGATTCTCGGGCTAGTGGCCTGGCTGGGGACGCTCGCGCCACCTGCATCGGCGATGTGATGCGCTGCCGGGGAGCCTTAGCGTTCCCCGGCTCGCCCCGTGGCCGCGCCTGATGGCTCAGTCGATCCTGCTCGACGAAACGGGGAGGATGCTGGTCGTGGCCGGCCTGATCTGCGTGGTGCTGCTCGTGCCGATGATGATCGTCGGGCTGATAATCAGCATCGTCCAGGCGGCGACGTCGATTAGCGAACAGACGCTGAGCTTCGTGCCCAAGCTCATTGCGCTCGGAGTGTGCCTGGTGGTGTTCGGGAGCGCGGCGATCGAGCTGCTGACGAAGTTCACGGCCGAGCTATTCGCGGTGATCGCGACGATGGGGCGTTAGAGTAGCCCGCCAAGCAGGCCGCGCGGGCGGTCGACCGCCCGCGGGCACCGCTAGGCCGCCATCCGATCGCAAGCGTCGGCGCACTTCCGGCACGCCGCCACGCAATCCTCCATGCCACCCAAGGCTTCGCAGCTCGTTGTGCAAGCCCGGCAGATTTCGGCGCACTCTCGGCAGATATGCTGATGGTGGGCGGACTTGCGCGCCATGAAGTCGATCGCGACCGCGCAAATCTGCGCGCAGTCGGCCATGATCTTCATATGCTCCGGCGCGGCGTGCTGGCCGCCCATTTCTAGGCAGTGGTTCATCGCCATGTGAAGACACGTCACATGGCATTCGTGGCAGGCGTCCATGCACGCCTTCATGTCGGGGTCGATATGGTGCATCGGTTCTCTCCGTGTGAGCCCCCGCCTGCTTTTAAGTACGCGCCGCGGAAGCGCAGCCCTTGCCTCAAAAGATCAAGCCAACTTGCTGGAAATGGCTTTGATCGCTTTCAGCCCTGATCCGAACCGGGCGATGGCCTCGCGGTTCCTCTCCAGCTCGCCGTAAGGGAGGTAGGATATGTCGAGGTCGGCGACGCGGCTAAACGCGGGCCGCTGCAACTGTGCGCGAACGTCCGCCTCGCGCGCATCAGGCGCGACAAGGAACAGCCCCGCGGTCGCGTGGAGGTCGCTACCGCTCAAGGCCAGGTCGAGCATTCTGACGATGCCCGAATAGATCGAGGTTGAATGCTCCACCTCGAACGCCGCGGCGACGTGATCGCCGGCCTTTTCAAGCCAAAGCACATCGATCAGGCGGATGGAGTCCGCGCCTTTCGAGGTGGCGATCGTGTCGGGCAGGCGCTCAAGGCACCCAGCGCCCAAGGCCGATCCGTTGAAGGCGCGGCTGCGGTCGTTCGCCGCGATCCACACGTCATAGCCGAGCGCCAACCCTAGATCGCGAAGCCATGCCTGGATTCCGGTATGGGTGCGCTCGTTCTCGCCCTCGCGCTGAGCGGCCTTGCTGAGCGTGCGCGCTTCCTCGCGCGCCGCCTCAAGCCGCTGCCCCCAGCTCGCCAGCGTCGCGCCGCTCACGTCGAGGGGCGGAGCCGGATAGCGATCGGAGCCGATGTCGAACAACAGACCGCCGATCGCCCCTAAATCATTCGATAGCAGCTCGCGGAAGCGGTCGTTGAGATCGAGGATGCCGGTCCGCATCGCCAGAAAATGCTCCCAGCTCCCGAGCTTCACATTCGCCCCCGTCAGCGCGTTGTAGCCCTTGACGATCGCGGTGTTGAAGGGCGGGACCAGCGTGGGATGAAGGAAGTAAAGGAGGTTGGCGACCGCCGGGCCGAGCCCCTTGATCTTCAAGCGGTCGATCGCGTGGATATGGCCGATGATCTCCTCGGCCGTGTCGCAACACGAACAGGCGTCGAGCAAGCGGCCGAACGCGCGCTGATTGTAGGGGCTCTCGTAAATGTCGGGGATGCGGAGCTTCGGCTTCCATAGGAACGCATGGTCCGCGCCCTTGAAGATTTGCCGCTGCTCGGCGACGGAGTGGACTACGGTTTCGAGCGATGATCCCCGGTAGGCGACGCCGAATGAACCGCGCTCGATCTCGCCGACAACCTGGGTGATACCGCGCCGGATCGAGCGAAAGTTCTTCAACCGCTCATCCCACAGAAACCAGCTTCGATAGGTCGCGCCTGGGTCATCGCGCCAGCGGGCAATTAGCCGACGCACAAGGCCATCGTGTTCCTCTTTGCTAGTTATTTGATCAAGTTGCGCGGCCATGTTGTCGTTGCAATCCCCCCTTCGTTAAAGCGAGACCTAAGCCGCCGGTCGGTCAGCGTCGAGCCATTCCGTTAGTTGGGTCGGGGACTTCGCTCGGGCTGAACGTCCCGATTTTGCAACGGTGCGGACTCTTGGTCGCACGATGAGCCGTGAGGGGAAACGTCCGCCGTTACGTATTGACCAGGTAAGCACATTTTCAGGAAGCGCTGGATCATGCGGACTTCGAAGCTGACTTGGCTGGCGGCGGTACTGGCGCTCGGCATGGCGAGTCCGGTGCTCGCTCACGAGGATCATGATGCAATCGGGGCCGGCCCCGGTAAAACAGAGGCAAGCCGACCGGCGGAAAACGGCGATCACGCTGCCATGAACGGCAGCATGATGGGCGGGGCGGACGCAGCCATGGGTCGGGATGTCGCTGCCGACGACATGGCGATGGGTCATGGGCACGATGAGGCTGCCGCCAAAAACAAGACCCTCGGACAGCGTCTAGCAAGCTGGCTCGGTCGCCTGCACACGGTCGTGATCCACTTTCCGATCGCCCTGATCATTGGTGCGTTCGCGGTGGAGCTATTCGGGCTTTGGCGGCGCAAGCCCTTTTACCGCGATACGGCACGCGTCATGCTGGTCGTTGGCTCGTTAGGCGCGATCATTGCGGCGTCCCTCGGATGGTTCGCTGGTGGCTTTTATCTCACTGACCGTAATTCCGTGCTGATGACGCACCGGTGGCTCGGCACCAGCCTTGCCCTACTCTCGATCCTACTCGTCTACCTGGCATTTCGAGCGCGTCGGGAGGTGAAGCAACCCCGAACGGCGTACTGGGGTCTGCTCGGCGCGATGACCATCGCCATCGCTGTCCAGGGTTGGCTAGGGGGTTCTTTCATGCATGGTGGCCTCGACCATCTCGCGTTCTGACGGTCAATCGGCTGCTCCGTATTGCCTCAAACGGCGATAGCCTAAAGAGGAGAGTTTTATTTTGGGAGATCAGGAATGAACACCGGGATGAAGACGATCATGGCGTTGTCGATCGCTCTGCCCGCCGCGGCGTGGGCGCAGTCTGACGCTCGAACCGCTGATGCGCGCGCCGTGAAGGCTGTGCTGTCGTCGTACAAGAACGCGATCGAAAAGCTTGACGCCGCTGGAACCGAGCGACTGTTCACGACCAACGCGCAGGTTTTCGAGACAGGAGCATCTGAGGGCAGCTACGCCACCTACCTGGCTCATCATCTCGGTCCCGAGCTGAAGCAGTTCAAATCGTTCCGCTTCTCAGACTACAAGGTCGACGTCCGCTTCGAGGGACCGGTTGCCCTTGCAACCGAAACCTACCGTTACCGGATTCAGCCCAAAACCGGTGAGGCGGCCGAACGGCTCGGTGTTGCCACAAGCGTACTTAAAAAGGTGGGCGGCAGCTGGAAGATCGTGTCCATGCACTACAGTGCTCGTAAGCCGAAGGGCAGCTAACGGAAGTAGGCGGAGGCTGGTGCGTGAACGTGTTTTTCCAGCAGGGATTAGCGACTTAGTGAGTTGCTTCGGGAGATTGCGCTAGACCGGCATGCTCATGATGTCCTTGTAGGCGGAAAGCACTTTGTTGCGAACCTGCAACGTCGCCTCGAACGCGATTGAGGATTCCTGCCGCGCGAGCATCACCTTCGCGATGTCGGTTTCCTCGCCGCGTTCGTAGGCAACCGTCAAAGCACCAGCGCGCGCATTGATCGCATTAATTTTTTGAAGCTGCGTCTGAAAAGTAGCGGCGAAGCCGCCTAGCTCGGCGTGTCCTGATTGCGAAACGGCCGCCGCTCCGCCCACGCCTGAGACGGAATTTGGGTTATCCGCCTTTCCCAGCGCGGCGTTCATCGCTGCATCAAAAGCCGCTCCTCTCGCAGCCCCGGACACGGAGACAGAGTTCGGGTTGCTTGCTACGTTCCGAAGCGCCGCGTTCTTGTCGAGGACGGCGTTCCGCAAAGCCATGACATCATTGATGGAGATGCTGCTCATATTTTACCTCGGTGCGCCTTCAGCGCACCTACATGTCGCATTGAAACCGTTATGGTATGGTTAATTGAACTTAGTACTGATTGCCTATTCGTGAAGGCATGCATCGATTCCTAATTAGGTCCGCGCAAAGCTGCTACTGTTAGGCAATGGTCACATGATATAGTATCAAATACTTAGCGGGATATACACGTGGTGCCCCTTCTGTAAGGGAGGCTCGCCTACGGCACGGGTGTAACCCGGATCGGGCAACGCACCGTGTCGCGCGCCCGTGTCGCGGCTTTGCTGCACCCATCGATCGCTTCGCGGTTGGCCGTCACGATCTTGTCAGCGGCGACGATCGCGCGGAACGCGGCCGGGTCGGCGCTCTGCATCATGCGCTGCCCTGCCTCCCAACGGGGCATGTCGAGCGTCCGCGCCGCCATGCGCTCGGGCCATCGCCAGCTCACCGGCGCGACCTCGCGCGCGACCAGGCCCGGCACGATGGCCCAGGCGATGATTCCGGCCGCGACCCCGCCCAGCCCGAACCATAGCTGCCGGTTCTTCTGGTCGGCCCGCGTCCAGGCAGACCCGGCGATGGCGCGAAGCTCGGCCATGACGCGGGCCTTGTCCTCGCCCGCCTTGGCGAGCGCGGCCTGGTCCTCGCGCCGGGCGGCGTTGCCCGCCGCCGCGATCCGCTGCGCCATTTGCTCGGGCGTCATCGCCAGCGCCGGGGCGGCCTTCAGAAACTGGCCGATGCGCGCGATGTTCTCGCCCGCCGTGTCCACGCCCTGCTGCATCCGCCCCAGCGTCTCGGAATAATCGGGTATGTCTTGTCCGCCGCGCTCGGCCGCCAAGCCCTCCACGGCGCGGCGCAACAGCGCAAGCTCGCCGCGCATCGCCTCGAACGCCTCGGCTGCGTCGGCTCCTTGGCTATCGTCCTCGTCCGTCACCTGTCCCCCTTACCGGCTCATGCCACGATCGCGGTCGCGGCCTTGTCCGACCGACTGCGCGAGCTCCTGCCCGATCGACCGGCCCCGCTCCATGCGCAACGCCAGCTCGGACGCGCGGGCGCGCAACACGGATTCGAGCTGCGGATCGCGATGCAATCCGCCCGCCATGTTCTCCATGCGCTTGCCCAACTTATCAGCGCCCGCACGGTCGCCGGCACGCTCCATGCTGGCGCGCGCCTCCTTCATGCCCTGCCACTGCTCCACGAACCGGTCCGCGCGCTTCTCCGGGTCGATGCGGACCTGGCGCTCCGTCTCCATCGCCTTCACCGCGCCGCCCGTATTCCCCTCGGCCGCGTCGCGCGCGAGTCGGGGGTCGCGCTCGATCGCGCTGGCAAGGTCGCGGCTCCCAAGCGGTCGCACCTGGTCGAGCGCGTCGCCAGCCTTCGCCAGTGCCTGTTCCTGGTGCGCCAGCACCGGCAACCCCTTGTCTCGCATCCGGCCTATATCGGCCGCGGCGCGCCCATAGCGTTCGATCGCGCGCGCCTGCGAGGGCGCCAGCGGCCGATCTGCCGCGCTGCGCTCCGGCGACGTCGTTTTCTCGGTCGCCGGCTTCGGCCGGAACCCCGCGAACATGCCGCGCGCCTTGTCGCGGACCTTCTCCGCCACCTGGCGCGCGCGTTCCGGGAACCGGATCTCGCCCCATATTTCCCGGCGCTCGGCGAACGCGCGGGCCTGGTCCTGCTCCGGCCGCGCATAGTCGCCGGCCATATCCTTGCCCCGGTCGCGCGAAAGGGCGCGAACAAGCTGGCGCTGGTCGGCGAAGTCGTCGCGGCCATAATAAAGCTGCACGTCGTCACGATGCCGCGACATGCCGACATAGGCGCTATGCCGGTCCATGCCGGGGGTGGCGAGGACATGGGCGCGATCGACCGTCACGCCCTGCGACTTGTGGAAGGTGGCGGCGTAGCCGTGATCGACCGCGGCATAGTCCTTCGCCTCGAACGCGACGCGCGCGCCGCTGTCGAGCCGAACCTTCATGCCCTCGGCCGACACCTGCTCGATCGTGCCAAGCGTGCCGTTCTTCACCCCCAGCGACCGCTCGTTCCGCAGGAACATCAAGCGGTCGCCGCTCGCGAACTGGCGCGCGCCTCGATCGGCGCTGAACGCTACATCGCCGCCAAGGTCGCCGGTCGCGCGAAGCCGGCCACGCGCCTCCTCGTTCAGCTCGCGAACCTCGGCGTTGGTGTGGGTGAGGATAACGCGGGATTTGCCCGGCTCGGCCTGGCGCGCACGATCCCAGCCGTCGACCAGCTCGCCCCGCGCCTGCTCGCGCGTGTCGGCCGCGTGGACCATGCCGCGCCCGTCATAGGCATGGATCGCCTCGCCGGTGCGCCCCGTCGCCAGCGCGCGCGTCGCGCCCTGCTGCCAGTCCTCGCGCTGCCGCCTGATCTCGGTGATCTCGGCCGCGCCGTGGCGCTCGGTGACGCTGCGGAACGCCGCGCCCGCCTCGATCGCCTGCAACTGCTCGGGGTCGCCCACCAGGACGACCTTGGCCCCGGCGTCGCGGGCCTGGCTCAACACGCGCTCCATCTGACGCGAGCCGATCATGCCCGCCTCGTCCACCACCAGCACGTCGCGCGGGCCTAGCTGTTCGCGCCCCTGCCCCCATGCGTGTTCAAGGCTGGCGATGGTGCGAGACTGGATACCGGACCCGCCCTCAAGATTTTCCGCCGCGATGCCCGACAACGCCGCGCCGCGCACGGTGTAACCGGCGCGCTCCCATCCGTCGCGCGCCACCCCCAGCATGGCGGATTTGCCTGTCCCGGCGTAGCCGATCACGTTGGCGATGCCGCTAGGCCCCGTTATATGCTCCAGTGCGGCTCGCTGCTCCTCCCCGAGCACGAGTCCTTCACTCCCGGCAGTAGCGACAGCCCCCCTGATTGCGGCTGCCGGGAGACCATGTTCCTCCCGCTTCGCCAACTCGTCGCCGGCGCGCTCAAGCCGCGCCTCCACCGCGATCATGTCGCGTGACGTGAACCGCTCCTGATCGCGGCCGTCCTTCCCTAACGCGATCAGCTCGGGGCTGGCGCGCACGGCCCCCATCACCTGGTCGAACTGCTCCTTGCCGTCGCTATGCCGGAACGCGAACACGGCAAGGTCGCGGGTGGTGAACGTGGCCTGCTGGCGGGTGATCGCGTCCAGCGCGATCGACGGGTTGGCGATGATCTTCTCGCCATTGTCGCGCGCGATGCGCGTGTGATCCTCGATCCGCTCGGCCTCAAGCCCCTGCTCCGGCCGCCGCGATGCCGCCGGGCCGATCTTGTGCTGCGGCTCCAGCGCGATCCCCTGCGCCTCATAGGAGCGATGGTCGATCCGCCCCTCCAGCCCCAGCTCGGCCATGCGTTCGTTGACGTGCGCGCTCCACGCCTCGCGCCAGTCCTTCAACAGCTCGGTGCCGTTCCAGTCGCGGTTCTTCTTGCCGAACCCATCCGGCCCCACGTCGCGCATCGCGAGCATGACATGCGCGTGCGGCTTGGGGCTGCCGTCCTTCGCCTTGTCCCAATGCACGTTCAGGTCCGCGACCATCCCGCGATCGACCATCTGCTTCTTCACGAAGTCGCGCGCGAGCTGCACCCCCTGCTTCTCGTTCATCTCGCGCGGAATCGAGAACTCCACCTCGCGGGCAAGCTGCGCGTCCTTGCGCTTCTCCCCTGCCTCCACCTCGTTCCACAAGGTCGAGCGATCGTTTAAACGCTCCGACGCACCCTCCGGTAACATCACCTCGGAGTGGATGACGCCTGCCTTGTTGCTGAAATCGTGATCGCGCCCGAGCCGGTCGTCGTGCAGCTCGGACGCGGAACGATAGGCGGCGCTCGCCACGGCGCTCGATCCGTTCGCGCGGCTGATAACCTTGGCGGAGAAATGGTAGATCGCCATGCGGCTTCGCACTCTGCCCTACTTAGCGCACGTCGGCAACGACGTATAAGCGCGCACTCATCATCCGCTGCGCTCCTGCTGACTGACTTGGTGCTGCTTTCCTAACCGTTCGCGCTTTACCCTTTCACCGGCTGCGCTAGAGTGTTTCGGCTGAAGATCGCGGAAGGATAGAGGCGATGCGGAAGGTGCGCGATTACGATGCGGAGTTGAAGGCGCTTGGCGACAAGGCCCGCGCCCTCAAGGCGAAGCGGGTCGAACAGCTCGGCCAGCTCGTCACTGCAACCGGGGCCGATGCGCTCGATGCCGAGACATTGGCGGGCGTGCTGCTGGATGCGGTCGGGTCGAAGGATGCGAGCGCGAAGGAGGCGTGGCGATCGAAGGGCGCGGCCTTCTTTCAGCGGCGCGGGCGCAAAGGTGGCGGCGCTGCTGCGATCGACGGATCGGGCGCTCAAGCTGAACCGGGCGGCGACGCTGCGGGCGGAAGCGGCGGGGCGGCGAACGGATAGCAGGGGCTGGGTCGTGCAACGCCGCGAGCGAACACGTCACCTGATTGAGCTGGGCGGGCTGGTCCAGAAAGCCGGGCTGGTCGAGCTGACCGACGACGATCGCGCCACCCTCTACGGCGCGCTGCTCGATCTCGCCGGACGCGCGCGGGGCGATGATGCCGACGACGTGCTGGCGTTGTGGAAGCGGCGCGGCAAGCGGGCGTTCGATGTGGAAGCGGAAACGACGGAGGCGAGCTGATGGCGGATTTCGATGTCGAGGCGATCCGCGCCGAAGTCCGCGCGATGGATTTTACGCGCGGCACGCCGGCGGAAGTCGCCATGTGGCGCGAGGACATGGCGGAGTCGCGCGCCAACCTCGTGATCGAGGACATGATCCCGACGCCCAACGACGATGCGTTCTTCGAGATGATGCTGGTCGAGGCGGTCCCCCCTCCCCTCGCCACGCAAATCCTGCTCCGGCTGCTCGATCATCCCGACTCCGATCGGTCCCTGCCGATTACGCCCGTCGCGGCGGCGCGCTGATGGCGGGGCCGCTCATCGGCGGGCGTCGACCGATCTCCTGGCGGCTCGCGATCGTCGTCTCGTTCGTCGCCGCCTATGCGACCGCCCGCTGGCTCGAAGGCATCTTCGGGGTGGGCAGCATTTCCGGCACGGTGTCGTTCTTCGTCCTGGTCGGGCTGATCGCCGCGACCTGGCGCATCAACAGCCGCGCCGCCAACCGGCAAAGCGAGCTGCTGGGGTCGGCCCGCTTCGGCGACCGCGCCGACGTGCGAAAGCTGGAAGCGAGCGGGGATCTCCTGATCGGCCGCTCCGCCAAATCGGGGAAGCTGCTCCGCTATGACGGCGCGGCACATCTGCTGACGATGGCTCCGACCCGGTCGGGGAAGGGTGTCGGCACGATCATCCCCAACCTGCTGCTGCTCGATCGCTCGGTGATCTGCATCGACCCCAAGGGTGAGAACGCGCGTGTCACCGCCCGCGCCCGCGCCCGCGCCACCAAGGGGCCGGTCTGGTGCCTCGATCCGTTCGGTGTGTCGGGCCGGCCCCCTGCCTGCTACAATCCGCTCGATCGGCTCGATCCCGCCAGCCTCGATCTCGCGGAAGATGCCAACACGCTCGCCGACGCCCTGGTCCATGACGCGCCGGGACAGTCCGGCGAAGCGCACTGGAACGAGGAAGCCAAGGCGCTCATCGCCGGGCTGATCCTCCATGTCGTCACCACCGAACCCCTCGATCGCCGGACGCTGGCGACGGTGCGCGAGTATCTGACGCTTGCCCCTGCCCGCTTCGCCGATCTGCTAGCCGCGATGCAGGACAGCGCCGGTGCCGGTGGCCTGGTCGCGCGCGCCGCCAACCGCCAGCTCGGCAAGTCCGATCGCGAAGCCGCGGGCGTGCTGTCGTCGGCCCAGCGCCATACCCACTTTCTCGATAGCCCGCGCATCGTCGCCAGCACGGCCACGTCGGATTTCACGTTCGCGGGATTGAAAGAATCGACCGCCACGGTGTTCCTGTGCCTGCCGCCCGATCGGCTCGACACCTATGCACGCTGGCTGCGGCTGCTCGTATCGCAAGCCGTCACCGACATGGCGCGATCGACCGCCCGCCCTGCCCGTCCGGTATTGTTCCTGCTCGACGAGTTCGCCGCGCTTGGCCGTCTGGAGCCGGTCGAGCGCGCGATGGGGCTGATGGCGGGCTATGGCCTCCAACTCTGGCCGATCCTCCAGGACATGCACCAGCTCAAGGCGAACTATGGCGAGCGCGCTGGTACGTTCATGTCCAACGCCGGCGTGATCCAAGCGTTCGGGGTGAACGATCATGCCACCGCCGACATGCTCTCGCGCACGATCGGCGACACGACGCTGGAATACGATACCGTCAGCACCTCGCGCGGCACCGGCTGGGGTGAAAACCGCGCTTGCCCCTCGGAAAGCGTCAGCGCACACGTCACCGCCCGGCGGCTCGCCACCCCTGACGAAATCATGCGGATGCGGCCCGACCAGGTTCTGTTGCTGCGCCAGGGCGAACACCCGCTCGCGGTCGAAAAAATCCGCTATTACGATCAGCGCGAGTTTGCCGGGTTGTTCGATCCGGCCTGAACGGTCGCCGAAAGCACGAAGTCCACACACCGCCGGGCCGGAAGTTGGACCCGCTACGGGTAGCAGCCGCGGCGGGTCCGGTCGCGATCGCTGGGCAGCTCGCTTCGCACGTCATAGTCGATCTGACCAGTTAGCGCGAGGGGCCGCGCTGGCGCTGCCCTGGCCTTCGTAGGGCTCTGCCCTCCCCTCGCCTCTCGATCGGCGCACCACGGCCCGGAAACCCGCCCCTGAGACCGATTTGCCGGTCACTGTCGCTCGAAGTCGAAGCGCCGCCGGTCGTGCTTGGCTTTTCCGGAAAGCCTGCGGCGCTTGCGCCGCCCTGGTGACGCCGAAGGCGGCACGTAACTAAAGCGCATCGGCCGTTAGGCCGATTCCGTTTCTCCCCTCCCCTTTCGGACGTGTGATGTCGCTGATGGAGGGAGCTGCCGTTGTCCTAGCCTAACGGGCTTCTGCGGGTCCAGCGGTGCCGCTCGGGGTTAAGAGATTCTGTTAAAGAGGAATCGTTAAGAAGGTTAAGGGCCGCGCGAAGCGGAATCTTCGCTTTGCTATCAGGCAGTTGCGGATGTGCATGGTGGGTGAAACCCCGTGATTCGGTGGGTGATCCCCCGATAGTCCGGTGGGTGATCCCCCGAAGCGATGGTGGGTGATCCCCCGAAGCGATGGTGGGTGATCCCCCGAGTCCGCCAATCCTGAAAAGCGGCTTTCCGGGACGGTTATCCACAAGCTGGCGGGCCGTTCGGCCTCGATCGCGGCGCGGTGCGGCCGGCCGGTCGACTCGGGCCGGTGGGCGAAACCCCGATAGTGACGGCTGCGGTGGGTGAAACCCCGATAGTCAGCGACGCCCGGCGAGCCGATCCATGCGGGCGTCGACCTCCTCGGTTCGCCGGCGATCGACGTCGAAGCGCGCGCGCCGCTCCTCTTCGGCCCGCATCCGCTCGGCAAGCGCCAGCGCCTCGGCCTCGCCGCGTCGCCTGAACAGGACGGCGGGGCTTTTGTCGGCCGTCTCGGTCGTCTCCATCGTATAGTCGGGGAGCTGGTCGGCCTCGATCACCCGCCGGAGCATCCGGTTGAACTCCTTGGGCTGGGCGTCGCTGCCGGTCTTGTCGCGTAGCAGCTCCACCCGGCACACCCACCCACCCTGCTGCGCGCCGACATGCTTGCGCGCGATGCGATACAGCGCCCGCTCCAACCCCCCGGATAGCAGGAAGTAATCGGGGTGCATGGTGAGCAGCGACTTTTCGTTGACGATCCCCTCGTAAACCCAATCCGAGAGGGTCAGCGTCATGCCGCGCGGCTGCTCGGTCTCGGCGTCGGTGTCGAAGGTCCAGCTATCGAGCCAGTTGAACCCGGCTTTCTGCCTGCGTGCTGACGCCCGGATCGAGGTCGTGATGGAAGTCGTCTGGAGCCGGAGCAATGCCGCCTGCAGCTCCTGATAGTCCCTGCCCCCGGTGCTGCGCTTGATCGCCCGCAACAGGTCGTAGGGCGTCGTGGTCAGCGTGCGCGGCAGGTCGTTCAAGCCCTGCTGCTTCATGCGATTGAGCGTCGATGCCGCCCATATCAGAATATCGGCATCCCATATCGTCGCCATGCCGTAGTCGGGGATTGCCTGCACGCGCACCCACGCCTCGCCGTCCGGGCTGCGATACTCGATCGGCTTCAACCGCTTGCGCTTCTGGAGCGAGAAGAACGGCCGCTCCATGACCTCGCGCTGGTCGCGGAGCGGAAGGTCGCCCAGCGCCGGGATGAACAGGTCGAACTCGGGGTTGGGATCGCGCCGCTTGCTCACGGCGCGAACCTGGTGTGGCCCCGCTTGACCAGATACTGGCGGAGCAGCCGTTCGGTGATGACGGTAAGCGGCTCCCCGCCCTCCTCGACACTAAGCTGGCGCAATGCACGGTGCATGTCCTCGGGAATGTGGATCAGCACCGGCTTCTTGCCCGGATGGCTGCTGCGCCGCGCCGGTGTCGCCGGGGTGGGCGTGTCGGCCGATCGGCGCGGCGCTGCCGCCCGTTGCGGCTCGAGGGTCGGCTCGGAAACGGAAGCCAGTGCCGGCTCCTCGGCCTCGTCATCGAAGATGCTGGCGAGCGCGGAAGGCTTTTTCGCCATTATGCCGCCTCGCTTACTGGCTTAGTCGTAAAGCCGCTTAGTCGCTTAGCCTCATTATAGGCGGCGCGCAGCTCGGCCGCCGCCTTGCTGTCCGGCTCGGTTTCGACCGCGGTGCGGCCCAACGGCGTTGCCTTGTAGAAGTCCTTCCGGAAGTGAAGGCGACTGTCGAACATCGTCACCCCCTTCGCCGCAAAGCCGGCATGGGCCTCCTGCCCCTCCCCGCCCTGGTGCGGAACCTGGGTCAGAATGACGGCGAAGGGGGTGCCGGCCTGCTGCACCTGCTTGACGGTCTGCAACACCGAATGAACGTCCAGCCCGCGCGGTGCCACGGGGATGATGACGAAATCCGCCTGCTCTGCCGCGAGCATGGCGATGTCCTTGGAGTTGGCCGGTGTGTCGATGATGATGAGGTCAATCTTGCCGCTGCCGCGCCCGCGCGAGACGTGCAGCGGTAGGCCGGCGACGCTGCTGTCCTTCACCGTCACGTCGTCGTCGTCGCGGCGCTCCGACCAATAGAGCGCCGAACCTTGCCGGTCGTCGGCGTCGAGGATCACGACGGACGCTCCTTCCCGCGCCGCCTCGACGGCGAACCCGGTCGAAAGGGTGGTTTTCGATTGCCCACCCTTCTGCGCGATCACGGCCCATACCTGCATCGCTGTTGCTCCTACTAAGCGGTTAAGCGACTTATGCCGCTTAACCGCTTAGTCGTAAAGGGTCTTAGTCGCTTAGCTATCGCCGGCTTCGTCGTCGGGATCGAGCGGATCGTGCTGCATCGGCCCATGTCCGGCGATCGGACATAGGGGCGCGCCCGTCGTCTCCAGCCATTTGCGCGCGGTCCTCACCGTATAGCCGCACGCCGCGCACTCGCATTTGGGCATCCCCGTCGCCTGCTTCTTGGGTGCCATGGTCTCGCCACCGGTGTCGAGCCGGGCATGGGTGAGGGGCGTGCGCTAAGTCCGGCCGAATGAATATCTCGAAATGGCCGTCGCCGCTGCGCCGATTATCCCAGCACTCGCCAATCGCCTTGCCCTTCGCGCCCCGGCTGGTGAAGCCGATCGCGACGCGCACGCGGGCGGGCAGGGGAGTGTCCAGCGCGTCGAACAGCGGGGCCATGCCGATCGCCACCCGGTTCAACCAGCTCTCGCGATTGTCCTGCTCCATGATCTTCTCCCTTCAAATCGCCCTTGGCGACGGCCTCGCCATCGGCCCTGCCTCGTGGCGAACAGCGGGGGAGAGGGGGCAATGGGAATCTGCCGGGGTGGTGCGGGCGCAGTGAGTGAAGCGAGGGAGCCACGGCCCGGCTGATTGCCGTTGCTGGGGAGAGGGGGCGGCGCTCCCTTTCCCCACCTGATGGAGATCTCGCCGGCATCGCCGGCGTCCGCCTGGGCGGGGCGCACCCCGCCCGCGCGAGCGATCGTTGCCCGTCAGGGGCGAGACGCCGCCACGGAGGCTCGATCGGAGCGCGAGCGGAGATAGAGCGCGGCCCGTCACGGGTGCGCGCGCCGATGCAACTATTCCCTAGCGCTTGGGTTTATGCTACACCGGCCTATGCCTGTCGTGTTCCGTATCGGTGGCCTGCGGGTCGTTATCTGGCCCAACGATCATCGCCCGGCGCACGTTCATGTGAAGGGCGCGGACGGAGAAGCGGTGTTCAACCTAAACTGCCCCGCCGGTCCGCCCGAGCTGCGCGATAGCTTCGGCTTCAAGCTGTCGGACGTGAACCGGATCGAAGCGGCGCTGGCGGACGTGGTGCCGATGCTGTGCGAGGAATGGAGGACCATACATGGCGATTACTGAGCAGGAACTGGCGAAAGCCGAAGCGCGCATGGCGGAAACCCGCGCCGCGGGCCATGCCGTGTCCGCTCGCTACGATCGCCGCCGTTCGCGCGTGGTGGTTGCCCTCAACACCGGGATCGAGCTGACCTTCCCGACGCAGCTCGCCGAAGGGCTGGCCGATGCCTCGCCCGACAACCTCGCCGACATTGAAATCAGTCCGGCCGGGCTGGGGCTGCACTGGCCGAAGCTCGATGCGGACCTCTATGTGCCGGCGCTGCTCCAGGGCGTGTTCGGCTCGAAGACGTGGATGGCCCGTCAGCTCGGGGCGGCCGGGGGCAGGGCGCGCTCGGCCGTCAAGGTCGCCGCGTCGCGCGCGAACGGCCAAAAGGGCGGTCGGCCACGCAAGGTGGCATCGGCATAATCAGGGCAGAGCGCGTCAAGCGGTCTCGAATAAGGGCAGCGGCTGAATCGCGCGCGCCGGCACGGGCTGATAGACGCCGATCGTCACCCATTCCGGCGGCCAATCGACCGTCACCGTGTCGCCGGCGATGCGCGTGATCCCTCCGTCCTCGATCTTCGGTGTCGTATTCGCCAGCGATCAGCGCCCCGTCGCTGATCGCGAGATGAAAGTGGTCCTCGTTGCCGTCGAAGGGGACGCACAATTTCATCCCAACGTCGCCGGTGACGCCTAGGCGCCTGGGGAAAGCCGGGTGACGGTGATGCTCATGCGATTCTTCGTCCTGCCTGAACGGCCAGAACACAGCGGGAACAGACATAAAGCTAGGTCGGTTTCCTCGGCGGCAACTTATTCGCAGATTCGCTTAGTCGCTTAGTCTTGATGATATTGTTGAATCAGAGCCGTTTTCTGCTTTCGTTCTCGCCCATCTTGACTCATAGAAATCGTCATGCCGATCGCGCGCGAACATCGCTGGCTTTACCCGATCGACTGGCGCGAGCTGTCCGCCTTCATCCGTTTCGGCCGCGCCAAAGGGCGCTGCGAGCATTGCCGTCGCCCGCACGGCCGCGACGTGCTGCACCTCGGCAATGGTATCTGGTGGGACGAGGACGCCGCGCGCTGGCGCGACGGGCGGGGCAGGGAGATTCGTCGCCTGTCGTCGCCGGACGAGCTGGTGCGCGCGCAACCGGGGTTCGTGGGTATCGACCCGCCCCCCTCGATGCGGGTCACGCGCGTCGTCCTCGCCAGCGCGCACCTCAATCACGATCCGGGTGATAACCGGCCGCGCAACCTCGCCGCGCTCTGCCAACGCTGCCACATGGTCCACGATGCGACCGAGCATCGCCGGCGCCGTTGGCGCAACGCCTTCCGGTTGCGCGCGGTCGGCGACCTGTTCACCTGAACGGTGCTCCGCGCCCAGGTCGGGCCGCAAGGCCCGGCCAGGGGTGGGTGGGTGGGTGGGACAAAGACGCGGCCATCCGTTCGGGGCGGCCTCCACTACGCTAGCGAGCTTAGCGAACTGCGGCCGCCTGGTATGTGGCGGTAGAGCGTCGATGGCTGCACCCCGATCTGCTGCGCCACCTCCTCGACGGTGATGGTCGGATCGGCAAGCATCGCCTTGGCGCGCTTGATCTCGGCCGGCCCCATCGCCGGCTTACGCCCGCCACGCCGCCCCAAGGCTCGTGCCTTGGGCAAGCCCGGCATGGGTGCGCTCCAGCATCAACTCACGCTCAAACTCGGCGACGGCCGCGAAGACGTGGAACACAAGCCGCCCGCCGGGGCTGGTGGTGTCGATCGCCTGGGTGAGTACACGAAGGCCGATCTCGCGCTTAGCAAGATCTTCGGCCGTCTCCACGAGCTGCCGGACGGAGCGCGCGAGCCGATCGAGCTTCCAAACCACCAGCGTGTCGCCGGCACGAAGGTAATCAAGCGCGGCTTTCAGCTCAGGCCGATCGCGCTGCGCACCGGACGCCTTCTCCATAAACACTCGCTCGCATCCGGCTTGCCTGAGTGCGTCGAGTTGAAGGGCAGGAGATTGGTCCCTAGTAGACACGCGCGCTGTAAACGCTCGCGCTAAATGGCGGCGTTCTGATCGCGCTATTTGTCAGTTGCCGGGTCCGATGACGAGGCAATCGCGCGCGGCCTGAACGATGTCAGCGGTGACCTCCTCGACGCGGTTGAGGGTCAT
>JAAIGE0100939227.1_pt1 | contig 17018 bp, 22 predicted proteins | sample 6487951 | NCBI WGS metagenome assembly JAAIGE01 (sample SAMN13974128, study PRJNA590717) | phyllosphere metagenome | biome: tomato field; feature: multiple bacterial spot infested tomato fields; material: tomato leaves; isolation source: leaves from tomato fields | host: Solanum lycopersicum ... | reverse complement strand
GGGCTTCTTTTGAGAGGTTAGTGATAAAGATCATCCGTCCTCTGAATGGGAAGGAGGCGGGAATGTATTCATCTGAAATACCAGGAATGGCTGGAATAGCAGCTGCCCATTGACACCAACCATCACCAGAAGAATCAAGAACTGATTTAAGAACGTTGATAAGATCTTCTGAATCCCACATACTATCACAATCATCAAAGATCAAGATCTTATCACAATGTTTGTACATGTTCTTTTGAAGTTCTCTGGACCCGATCTTTCCTGAGAACCTTACATAATCATAAGCTAATAAATCTGGTAACTCTTCTCCTTCTTCAAATCCACTTAAATCAAGTTCTTCTTGTGGAGATGTGTTCCAAGGTTTCATGTTACACTTCTTAAGAACCTGTTCAAGTGTATAGGTTTTACCTACACCACCGGTTCCATAAGCCATAACTGCCTTTGGAGTTCCTCTTTTGATAAGTCTCAGTAGACGGTCTTCATAAGACAGCCACTTATCTTGAATACTAAAACTACCTCCTAGGAGTTCTTCAATTAATGATTGTCTGATTTTCCCTTGTTCCCTATGTGCTTCCTTATCTCCAAGAGTGGCTTGAATTTCAGAAATTGATAGAGATTCAGTTAAGACTTCTTCATTACTATCACCACCGATAATTGAACCGTTCTTAGTAAGAACTCTATCAGCTATAATGTAGAGTTTCCAATTAGTAATCCCTACATCTTTAAGTACATATTGTGAATTTGCATACCTATCATCTGACAATAGATCAAGTTTTTTCTTATCATAAATCCCAGCACAAACAAGAGCCCTCTGAATAACAACGGACTTATGTCCCATCATAAAGAAACTTTCAAAATAGTTACAAATTCCTTCATTTGTAGAAGTTGAAAGCTCGATAAAATCATCATAGAGTTTATGTATAGGGAGTACAGAGGTACCATCTTCCTTTACCCAACGGTAGGTTTCTACACTTCCTAATATAGGGTGTTTAAAAGTAATAGGTACATGAAAAAGGCCTGATGGGTGTTTAGACACTTCTTTATTCTCTGATGGTAAAGAAACTTGATGATCCATTGTTAGATGATAGGTTGTAATTTAAAAACAGGAAGATTACTTTTTACTATGAACGGTTTCTACGATCTTCTCTACGTTGTAAAAGTTGTTCAAGTGGAGTAGCAGTATTTTCTACTACTTGTTCTCCTCCTTCACCTTTCTCAAGATCATTACCATCGCCTTTAGTAAGGTCTTCTTGAGGGGCAAACTTATCTGCATTTGAATACATTGAAGAAATGTTTTTGGCGATTACCTGTTCACGAGGAGTATACATGTGAGTAACTAGTTTGGTTTTAAACTTCTCTTAAATATAGAAAGTTTTTATTAAATAAAAAACTTAAGCCATGAATTCTTTTCCACCTACAGAGACTTTTATTTGTCTTCGTTTGATTAATCTTTCACCGTTGAAAACAAACTTCTTTTTCTCCTGATCCCACTTACTATTTTTATCAACATAACAAACATTACATCTACAATGAGGATGTGTAGGACCAAGAACTGGTTTCCATTCAGCTACCTTTCTACCGATATTATCTCCGTTATTGATAAGATCTTCCAATTTAAAAATAATCGGTTCAGATCCAATACCAGCTTTTAGATAAAGTTTGATACAATGTTTACAGGCTTTGGGATAAACTCTTTTGTAAACTAAGACATCAGGTCCGTACCTTTCAATCATTTCACCAGCCTTCCCTCTTTCATAGGCCAAGTGTGAGTTATAAGCTACAATACGGTCAAAGTTCCTTCCCCAATCCCCTGTCTTTTCAGAGATTTCATGTGAAAGAACATTCATAGGTAACCCTTCTTTAATCCCTCTTTGAAGTTCTTCTTTTAAAAACCCTTGAGAAGTCTGACCGTTTACAAGTATATGGTTTACATCAGTAAAGATCTTTCCTTGTATGGTCTTAATATCATTCAAGGCTAAAGACTTTACAACTTGTAAGGAATACTCCTCCCTCTTGGTAAGAGGTATGTATTGTCCTTTTCTTATATAAGAGAGAAAGTCTTCATAGGAAAAAGAATTTACAATCGGTACTCCTAAGGTTTCAGCTAAGATACCAAGTTGGAAACTTAGGAAATATGGGTCCTGTGTTTTCTGGTAGAGATCTTCAACATTTATTCCCTTACTTTTAAGAAGTTCTTTCTCTTCTAAAGTAAGAAAACTCTCACCCATCGTACCACCGATATAGATGGCATGATTAAGTGAGAGTATTTTCAAGATCTCTTGAGTTTGTTCAAGAGTAAACATATATTCTAGTAGTCAGGGTGTCCTGGTTGGAACATAGTACCTGCATATTCTCCTGATATATCTAATTGATAACCAACTGAATTAAGATACTGTTCAAGTTTATTTACTTTCTGTTGTAAGCTTTGATGATAGTCACCACCCCTAGAATCTTTTAACTCTAGATAGACGGTTTTACGTTTTTCATCTACTTTCTTTAAGAAAGAATGTGATACACCTTTTTCTAAACCAATTCCTTGTACTTGAACTGCTACTTCAGCTCGATTTATTTCTTTAGATTCACTTTTTTTTTCAGACCCATGTTTAGATTTAGTATCAGACATTTTATCATGAAACTTAGCTAACTGAGCATGTTTCTGGACTGAATCACGAAGTTCATCTGCTGCTTTTCCTGAAGACATTTTAATCTTAGAGCCATTAGCATCTGACATACCACGATGGTAATTAGCAATTTCTTTATGTTCTTCAGAAGTGTAAGAGTTATCACCACCTACTGTATGATAATCTGGATGTTCTCCATCATAGATTGGCTTCTTACTTTTAGTAGACCAAATTTGTTTAGATAGACCAGAGTTTGATTTACTAGAATCTTTACTAGAAATAAAGTCTTGCCTTTTATTTGGGTCAAAACCTTGTTCATGAAGTTTCTTAATCTTATCACTAAGTTCCTGTCTCTTTGCTTCAGCATTAGGAATGGCATCACCAGGTTTAGCTTTTCTTCCTCCCTTTTTATTGAAAGTTTTTGATGTAGAGTTATACCCATTATGTTTCTCATCAAAATCAATCTTATTGTAGAGTTTATCAGCAATTTCTTTATGTTTCTCTTTAGGAGCACTAGCAAGGTCTTTAGTTTTATCTCCTAAGACTTCCTGGGCTACTTCTTCCTTATGTGAATCATGAGCATGTTTAAGGTTATCATTCATATTTTTTGTATGCCATGATTCATAACCAGGAGGATTAGATTCTTCTTCTTTCTTTTTCTTATTATGAGCATCAGCACGTTTTTCTTTAGCTTTCTGTTCGTGTGAATAGCCACGATCCATCATATTTCTATAGAATAACATTCTGCCTTCTGACTTAAACTTTTCAGCATCTTTAAAGAAGTGTTTGGCTGCTTCATCATGATCTTCGGGAGTAAATTCACGATACTTATAAGCTCCTCCTGAATCAAGTGTAGAAAGTTTCTTACCAGAAGAAAGTGTTACAAAAGGAGAATTCTTTTCAACTTTTTCATTTTGTTGTTTTCTTTCTGATCTAGTTTTTTCAATATGATCTAACATATCACTATGAAACTTATGTTCATCTGAACCCTCATTAGAGGAAGCTTTCCCTTGTGTATGTTCTTCATGTTTTGAATCAAGTTCATCAGATGTATAATCTTCAGAAATACGTCGTTTAGCTTCCTTTACTCCTTCATCTTCTCCTCCTGAAACCTCTTTCTTCAGACTATCTACAATTTCTTTCCGTTTCTCTGAATGAGATTGTGTACCTTCATGTGTGGAGGATTCACGTGTATGTCGGTCCATATGTTCTTTATAGTGAGAAATATGGTGTTCTCCAGCTGCCTCTCTTGCCCCACCGGGTTTTTCTAAAGTAGCCTTTCCTGATTTCTCATGAACATGTACCCAACCTTCAGAGTGTTTAACCCATTTCTGTCCAGCCCATAAACGAACTTCTCCAATCTGTGCCCGTTTACCGCCTTTTTGAAGATCTTGTTCTTCTAATAGTTCAATGGATTCTCCTTTTTTAAGATCAGTAGAGGTAGAAGTACCCATTCCGTACATCCCTAGAATATTACTTCTAAGTTTGTTACTATGGCCAATAGTGGCATAAGTTTTATTTCCTGACATTGTTTTTAGAATTTTTGAAGTAAATTAATAAGTTCTATACAGAAGTTAAACTACTTACAGAACTCACTATTGATATGATGTTCTCTCCCATTTTCATCGTTAATTACATAGTAGTTAACGGTCTTTCCTGTAATGGGAAAGGTCTGTTCAAATTGTCTAAGAACTTTGAAAGTTTTTCCATTCAAGTGTTGTTGACCCATATTAGGAGACATAACCTTGATTTCAGTTTTTCTTACCGGAACCTCTTTTCCTGGATTATTATCAATAACTGAGGTCTTAGGGGGTTGAACAATTACTGTCTCTTTCTTACCTTCTACTACCTTAGGAGCTGGAGGAGTAGTTTTTACCTGTGGAACCTTAGTTGGTTCTTTATCTGGGTCATAGGTTTTAATACATTCATGATAGAAATCAGCATGTTCTTGTGTACCTTCCTCTCTCTTGCCTCCTGATTTCTCAAGGATAATTTTGTTGTTCTTAGAACTAACATAAACCATCCCATCTTCATGTTTAACCCATAACTGACCTCCCCAATTCCTTACATCACCTACTTGTGTTTTTGTTTTTTTAGATGGAGCTTCCATTTTTGTACAAATTAAAGGAGGGATTTCTCCCTCCTGATTAAGATTTATTAAAATAACTCTGATGGATTTTCTACATTCCATTCAGTTTTTAATTTGTAGAAAACCATGTGAACAAAAACATTAAGTCCTTCTTCATCACTATTTTCATCAATAAAATTATGATACTTGGTGATCTTCTCTTTAAGATCAGAAGCATTATTTGAAGTAATTAATAAGGCTTTGTAAATCTCTTCTGGAGCTGAGGTCCAACCAAGAAAGTTACAAACTTCAGAAACAATAGTTGAGATAGCAGAAGTACGTGTCATGATTTTTGATTTTTAAAGGTATATGTTTGTTTTTACTACATGGTAAAATTAGTAATTTTTTATTAAATAAAAAACTATTTTTATAAAATAAATTTAATTTTTTCTATCACTTCAGAATAACCACCGTAAGTAAGAAGTAGTTCTTTTACTTCTTTAGTAGGGAGTTTTCTTCTAACTCGGTTTTGAACTCTTAAGTAAGCTTGTTTGGAAATACTTTTGGCAAACTCTTTACCTGTTCTCTTTCCTTTTGATGAATTACAAGTACTACAACAAGTAACTAAGTTAAGGTGGGAGTTGGAACCACCAAGGGCTATTGGTTTAATATGGTCTAAGGTTAGGGATTCTAGTTCTGATAGATGTTTATCACAGTAAACACATCTCCAATTATCTCTTAAGTAGATGGAAAGTCTTTTACTCTTTTGAATCCAATTCATTCCGTTCCATTTTCTACGAGGTTTGGTTTCTTCAGACATATCTTTTAATTTTAAAACGAAAGATCGCACTAGATGGCAAATTTAGTAGATTTTTGATAGGTTGAAGGTTCTAATACAACTCATTCTGTTCTACGGGATGAGTTTTTTGTTGTGGGTAGTAGTCTTCTACTTTTCCGTAATAAGGGTGATCACTCAGATCAGCTTCTAAGAACGTTGTATAATGGGTAGTAAAATTCTTTCCGTGATTAAAGTGTAGAGGTGGGTAGGTGGAATGATAGTCTTGAGTAATTGATCTATCATAAGGTTCTACAATCACATACGGATTTACTAAGGACTGTGGTACTAAACTTAAGAAATGTTCATAGGCATAGTCTATGTTCATGGTAAGTTGGTGGAGAGGGTAGGCATGAGGTCCACATTTTTGGAACCCTTCTGGACTTACTCCTATGTAATTACGATTGAAAAGAATCAACCGATCTCTTTCATCAGGATAGTAGAAGTGTTCTTGTGGGTAAAGAAGATCGTGTTCAAGGAAACTAACCCATTTGAATTTCCCGATACTTTTTAAGATAGTAAGGAGTTGTAAAATCTGTAGAACAAGGTTGGTATGATTGGAATTGGTAGTTTTAGAATGAACTTGAGGAATCTTACAATCTAAAATCTTATTCCACACAGATCCGATGATCTGGATACCGTTTAAAGTAGATAGTTGAGTAACTGATTTTCTTAAAATATAATCAGGAGTTTGGTTATTGGTATAGAAAATGGCAGCCCTATCAGTGTTCAATAAGGGAAGTAGAACCCAACTTCTTTCTCTATACACTCTATATCCAATATCTTCTCCGTCCTGATCAAACTCAATAATTAAGAAATTAGGTTCAATCCCGTTTCCTGAAGGAGGAAAGATCTCAGGGTTCACTTGAAAGAAGTAGAAACCATTTTCTTTTAATTCTCTCACCTGGATAGTAACATCCACATTAACTATATTGTTTCCCCAGTAAGCCTTTCTTACATTAAAGTTCTCAAGGTTTTTCATATATCTTTGATTTAAATAGTGGTTACATTCATTCATTACTTTTACATAATAACTTGAACAGGTTCCTTTCTTTACATTCCCATGTTGTAATTCTAAAGGGTTGATCTTAGGATCTTTGTAGTCATGTTTATAAAAGTAGTCTTTTTTGTTTTGATCGGTAACTCCGGCATTATGAAAGATCGGTTTTACTTCTAAGATCTCTTCCTTCTCCCAGGGCCATGAAAATGAAAGTTGTGGATTAATTACTGTGGGAGTTCCATCTCTCCACCATGACCACAACAACACCCACATATCAGCTGTCCAGGCTTGTATGGCTTTGGTACCTACTGGAATATTTTTAACAATTACTTCTTTTAGTTCTGACTGTAATTTAGAGATATTAAGAATATTAACGATATGTTCATGGTTTTCCTGACGGTAGAATTCAGTAAACTTACTACTATCACTTAAAATCTTATAAACCTCCTCACAATCAGATTCTACCTTAGACCACCACTCAGAAGATGTACCTTGGTAAACATATTGAGCTCCCCCAGCCTTATATCTATTATCAAGTAGTAGGTGTGGGTTTACTCCAACAACTTTGGTAGCTTCTAAGAGTAATTGGGTTCCAAAATTCTTGACATAATCAAATCCGATGTAGTTATCAGTATCTGAAAGATGTACTTTAGAAAGATCCATACCTTCAAAATCAATCATTCTATGAAAGATAATGTCTGAATCATGGTAGAAAGTAGGACTATTGGTATGATGAGGGAATTCTTTGTAGAATTGTGAAATTAAGAAAGGACGAATAGAGGGACTATATTTTCTTTCTTTCTTATCTTCATAGAAGAGAACATTAACTCCAGGAAATTCCTCAGTAAGAGTTAGGAAATGAGGTTCAGGAGTTTCCCTATATCCTACCAGTATGTAGATAGAGGATGGAGAGATACCATTCTTAATGAAGTTGAATACCTGTACTCTATATTGCCAATAGAAATAGTATTCATCAGGGATGGCTGAAAGAAAAATCATTTTAAGTGGTTCAGTATATCATGGATACTCTTTTTAATCACTTTTTGGTAGTATGATCGGTTAACTTCTTCTACCTTAATAACCAAACCTACCTCCGGTCGGTCTTGGTAGGTAGGAGGTTCAGGGAATTCAACGGGAGGAGGAGAATACGAATACTCATAAACTCCCTTTTCATTAAGTTTGGCAATAAACCCTGTCCTCCCGATTTTAATTCCCTTGTCCTTCATACTAGATTACAATTGGTAAAATTCTTTTGATAACTTCAGGAAGTACACTTCCAGCAGCAGCCAATCCAATGGCTAGCCATTTTGTACGGTCTACCATCCTTTCTAACTTATCAATACGTTGTTCATGGGTCCTACAATTGGCTTCCAGAAGAGTTACCTTTTGTACTAAACCTCCTTCTTTGGTAAGGTCAGACCCCATTAAGGCAGTGAATATCCTGTTAACGGTGTCTTTAATTTCAGTCATACCTCTCTCAAGTTTTTCTTGATTTTGTCTTAAGGTGTCCATTTCTTGTGATTCTTTTGAAGTTTCAACATTGATGGATCGATTTTTAGTAACTGGAGCCATACCAATTCAGTTAAGAATTTTATTAAGTGTTTTAAGTTAGGGCGATAATAACTTTATAATTTCAATAACTCTTCCATAAGAGAGGAAGTAATCTTACTGCGGTTGGACTTGGCTGAAGTCACTGTCGATCCTTTTTCAAGAGTGGCGGACGGTGTGGATATAAGATCAAGTACTTGGGCTTTTGAGAATTGTTGTGGTTCCTCCTCTTCTTCCTGTTCAGGATCGTATTGTGAGAAAGGTGATTGGGTTTCTCCATCCTCCTCCCCATCAACATATCCGTTAGAATTAGGATCACCCATCTGAGCCATTTGTTTCATTTGTAAGAACATTGGATTCAATGGCATCTCTCCCATTCCATCAGGAAGAGGATCTAAACCTCTCTCTTCTCTAATTTCATCAACGGTTTGTATGTTAGTAACCAGTTTAATTTGGTTGTCTAATTCTCTTTGTTCATCTTCTTCATCAACTCCTTTAAATACTAATTCATAGTCAGGATCAATCCTTTGAACAATGAATCTATTTAACCAATCCTGTAGTTTCTTTAGATAAGGCTTCAAGCCTTTGACTCTTGAGAATTCTAAGGATTTTTCTTTATCCTCTCCAAACATTGGAGCTTTGGTGGATGATTGTGTAAAGTTAACTTCAGATGGGTCAATTTTAAATACTGAACAGGCTACGGTAATTAAGAACTCCAAATACTGTTGGTACTCCATCTCACGGTTGGTTTGATGTGTTTGTACCCATTGGAAGTTCTCTCCGTTTAATACCGGAATCCGGTGATGGTTCATTACTCCAGTAACTTGTGAGTTCCAGGATTGTCTGAATTCATCTAATGAATTACGGTTGATAGATCCTTTATAAGTAAGAATGCCTCCGGGGTTGGAACCTACTTTAAAATAATTTGAATTATAAGCACTGGCATTTAAAATGTCAGTAATGGTCTGTACTAGTACTTCTAATTCTGATCTTCCGTAATTATTAGAGTAGATATTGGTAGAGGGGTTTCTAATTCCAAAACACATCTCCCAAGGATAAAACTCTCTTTCTACTTTTGATTGAATCACCTGTACATAAGCTGGTGGAATTCCTTTAATTAACTTATCTTTGGAAACCTTAGAAGGATCATTGTAAGAAGTAGAAATCCGGAAAGTAGCCCCATCCGTTGCCAGGAACCTGGTGGGTACTCCCATTCTATTAGAAGGAACTTCAAAAGTAGCCTGGTCTAATTTAAGACTATCATCAGTAATCTTACGAACAAACATATCGAAAGAATCTGATGTATCCCAAAGTTGTCTCCTCTCACCACAATTCATAATGAATTCGGTGATGTATTCCATCTTCTTTAACTCAGCCTTGGTGGGAGCCTTTTTAGTACTTTTATCTCCGTAATAAGGTTCCTTCTTACGAATTACAAATCCATCTGTTGATTTAGAAGATAAAGGAGTACAGAAGTTTAAGACTTGTTCTTTACGAGTTTCAATAATGGCATTAACGATTGGAATCGTTCCCATGGCTCTTAAAACATCGTAGGAAATGGTTTGTACTTTATGTTTGTACCCAAAAGAGTGGTTGATGTTAAGAGGATCAATTTGGATGGATTTGATCTCTTCATCTTCTTTCTGGTAACTAGAATAATACTTACTATCAACCCAATTCCTAGCTTTGATAATATCCATAGGGTTAGAAGAGTTCAGGGCTTGTTTTACCAAAAGCTCTTCTTGAACTTCTGCCAATTGTCTCTGGGTAATGGACTCTTGTAATCTCTTGGAAAAATCAAACTCTTCTTTCATGGGGAAAATTTCAGATTATCCTAAATATAATGTTATGTACTCATTTATTAAAAAGAAAGGTAGATCCAATGAATCTACCTTTGTCTTTAGAACCCTTTTTCGTCAGTAAAAATCTACTTAGCAAAGTAAAGAATCACTAGGAGTATGAACATTCCTAATAATCGGACACCATCATCTTTAGTCATCTTCGAAGTGTTTTAAGGTAAAACGTTTGGAGGAGATTAATGATTTGATTTTTTCAGTTACATCATCTTTATAAAGATAAACGGTAACTCCTTCACTATGGGAATGTATTAGAAAATCTAAGAATTTGATTCCTTGGTCTTGAAGTTGTCTTCCAAGATTATGCATTCCACATAATCTAAGAGGACATTCATCTAACTCTCCTTGGGAATTAAAACGTTCAGAAATCATGGTTTCTTAACACTTGGTAATAAATCTCTATACTTTTGGTAGATTTCAAAATAATCCATTCTACTCATTTTATGGACTCGATTTTGACTTTCTTCCATTTCAGTAACCCTTCCTTCTCCGATTTCTTTAACAAGGTTGATTCTAAAGAGGTCTTCTTTTCCGTAGAAAATCCGGTTACATAATTGACACTGGGGACGGCAATTGTCTTCTGAATACCTTGTTGGTCGGTTACTTCGAGTAATATAGTGTCCATTATCAACTTCCTTCCAATGAAAAGTTTTACTACAAGTAAAACACTTTACCATTCCGTTAGAATCTGAATGAAGTTGTCTGATGTATTGGGAGAATACTTGGTCGGCCTTCTCCATATAATCTTCATTCTTCTCTTTCTTACTAACTACCTTCTTTGGGGTTTCTGAAGGTGGTTTTACTTTGAAGGTGGAATTACTTTTCCATTCATAGGCTTTGGGTTTAAAACCAGTATCTTTAAGAGGTTTAGGAGCTTTTCCATCCTCCCGAAGATACTGGTGATTAATACAATAGCCTCCTCCAAATACAAAATTAGTACAACTCTTACAGGTCTTTGGCATTGATTTTTTGAAGATGTGGAAGGGGAGGTAAGTGAGGGTTCTCTTGATTTCTTTTATCAATAGATTTATTAAACCTCTTAATCTCCTTCTCTTCCTTAAATCTATACCAAGCTGGAATCAGTAGATCATAGATCCCAATTAAACCAGCTATAAAATTTACTACTGGGATCAACATCACCAATAGAATAAACATCCTCTTTCTGTAATCTTTCTCAAAGGATTCAGAATAAACTTCATAGAAATAGAAGTTTACCAATACCGGTACTAAATAGAGTAAGATGAAGAGGAGGAGGGAGTAGTGGGAGAACATAAGTGTGAGGGTAAGGGGACAACTCTTGAATTAACCCAATCGGTTTGGTAATTACATAAGATGGCTTTAGAGAATAATCTTTTGGCTTCACTTAATGATTTGGGGTTACCATGAGTGGAAAAGCCTTTTTGACCGTTGTATTGAATGGATAAGGTAATACCATCTGGGGAGATTCTGATTTTACCTTGGTGTCCATTGTGATAAGATGTTAGTGTTAGGTGAGTGGCCATGGAGTTTGTTAGTTAGGAAATTAGGAGGGATAAAACAAACGATAATAAGTATATAAAACAATGAGGGAAATGAAAATTACAGTACCCCAAGTGTAAACATTGTACCACTTGATGTAGGTCTTTTTAATAGATGACTTTTTCATATGATTTTTGATAAGTAAGAATTAATGGTTTAAAATAAACTATTTTTTATTAAATAAAAAACTGTTCTGTATAATATTTTTTCTCTTACATAAAAATAAAACCTCCCTAAGTAGGAGGTTTTAAAAGTAAACCAGGTTATTAAAACGTTAACATTTGTTGATAGAATAAAAACAGATGTTAATTTGCAATACAAGTTTAGCCTCAGAATATGTTCTGGATGAGCTAAGAGTTAAGTTATTTCTTCATGATTGTAGTGTTTGGTTTTTAGGTATCACATTTGTGAACTTTGTTACCCGAACTTCTCATCTTAGAGTCAGATCTTGAAGTAATCTTTATTACTTCCTTTCAACAACTTAAAATTAATATCTTTTATTTAATAAAAAAATATTTTTACTAAATAAAATTTAAATATTTCTCTCTAACAATACTAAAACATCATTAAGACCTTGTGAATAGTCATTAATGACTTGTAGATTCTTATAGAGTTCCCTTAATTCACCTCCTACCGTAGCTGGAGTAAAGATCTGAGGACGTCCAACACCATCTTCAACACCCTCCAGGTTATCAAAATTATAAACCTTCTTAGTTACCTTCTGTAAACGGGATAGGAGATTACCAAGGGCTGAAGATTCAGATTCAAGTAAGTGTCTAAGGTTCTCTAAGGGTGTACTCTCCTTAATAGTACTAGTATGCTTATCTATAGAATCTGTAGGTACACCTATTTGACCAGAGTTCATTGCTTTAACAAGATCTTTTTCACCTTGATCAAAATACTTAGCTGGTGGTACTTGATCTCCTTCAGAAGGTAGTTGAGTTCCTTGTGTATTAATATCCCAACTATCAAGTAAAATAGTTTCTAAACTCTTTCTATCAATTGATAAAAGAGCTTTATGAATTTCTATAGGACTAAGAAATGACATGATGCCTTTCTTAATACTTTCACTATCAATCTTAAGACTAGTTAAGAGTTGTTGTTGTATCTGTCCTATTGTATAACCTTGTGAGATCATAATCTGTAAGGTTTCAATAGTTAACGGACCGTTAAGCTTTTCTTTAGTTTGTAGGAGTTTAAATTTTTCCATCCCTTCATTACTAGCTGCTTTTATAAACTCATAAGTAATAGAGTCAGGATCATTATAGTTTCCAAAATTAATACCTTCCTCATCCCTTACAGCTCTTTCATAAGCTTCTTGAATAAGATCAATTATCTCTGTAGACATTCGATAGTTAGATCGATTAATAAGTATTAAAGGAATCTCTAGATTCACATTTTCAATACTGAAAGTCCCATACATATCTTTACGAAAACGTAAACCTTTTTGATATGCTAATGATGAATTGTCATCAAGATGTTGTTTTTGTTGTTCATTGATAACAAAATCAACAAGTGGTTTCTTCTGTCCTGATCTACCAGCCTGATAACAATCATTAAAGTAAGATTCAGATAAATGTTGATAACGAATATTCTCATCAAATTTAGTTTCCAATAGAGGATCTAAAGGTTCTGAATTTAAGTGTTTTAGAGTACTAAATGATACAATTCCTCTTTGTTCCTTAGCCTCTTTAACTCTCATTTCTTGTCCTTCTTTCATGAACTCTTCATTACCTAACTTGTAACTATGTTTAAGTTGTTCAATAATCTGATCGACAGAGTAGCCTTCCTCTCCCACTTTTCTTTCTCCTGTTGGAGGAGGAACTACCTCTACCAACATCCCTCCATTTATACCAGCTTTATACCAGTATTCTGAAAGACGATTGAGTTCATCACGTGAATAAAGAAGACCACCAGTACTATTATCAAGAATACCTTTCTGGTAAGACTGTCCTTTAATTTGGTTAATTTCCTCATCTGAATAATACCGACCTTTATCTACTTCACTTTCAGGTAAAGTTTCAATGGTACTATTATGTGATAGATCAGGAGAGAATCCTGAAGAAGATGGACTGGATGGTGACTTTTTCACACTAGGATCCAATTCCTTGTTTTTGGGTGATGGCATAATTGAGATTTATAAAATGTTGAAAAATAATTACTCTTGTGTTACTTCTAAGGGGTCTTGGAGTTCTTTAAGTTTGGTATAAAGTTCTTGAATCCTGGTTTCACAGTTTTCAATTAACTTACGTTTAAACTCCCTAGCTTCAAAACGTTCAGTTTGAGAACGATAAGAATCTTTCCCTTCTCCCTCTACAGGTACAAAATCAGGAAACAAACTCAATTCTTTTCTCCCGTAATCAGAGGAAAAGAATTGAAACTCTGTAGTCTTTTTAAGAACTTCAAGGTGTTTTTCCTCACTCTGAATCTCTTCTACTAGTTCCTTGGCTTGAAAATAGGTCTTTAGTTCCATAGTTTATTGGATTGTGAAATCTATATCTCCACTAAACATAATTTGTAGTAACTCAAGATCATCATCTTCATAGAGTTCATAATTTTCTAATTCAGAAATAATGTTCTCTAATGAGTTAATACGGGTGGTGAGGATTTCTCCTGAAGTTACCTCCTGTAATTCTGGAGGAAGATTATCTTTAGAAGACTGACATTCTTCTTTCAGATTATTCAATGATTCAACTGTTTCATCTCTAATGGTCTGAAGATCTGAAATACTAAATGAACCATAAACCTCCGATCGGAAATTAGTTTGAATGGTATAGATCTCTTTCTCAAAAGAAGAACTAATTAAATCAAACTCACTTGGTGGAGTAAGACTTCTAACTTTAGAAGTCCAACGGTTTAATTTCCACCAATAATACTTCTCACCCTTTAAAATACCTTCTTGAGGATAATCCTTACGGGCTGTTACATGATGAACTTTGGCCATGTTTATTCTTTAATATATTCATCATAATTAAACGAAGACCCATCCCATTCACTAATCTTATCCACCTGGATAACACTATACCCACGAAGTTTAAGATTTTCACCGTCTTGTTGATTTCTTTCTAAAGAGAGTTCTTTAGAGGACAAGCCATCCAAGAATACTGATCCTACTAATTTAGTAGTCTCTTCTTTTTCATCCCAATCTCTATTAGGAGTAAATTTCTGTAACTGTTCTTTCTTATCCTGTGCTTCTTTAGGAGTAAGAACTTTGTACATGAATGGATGGTAGGTACCGGTTTTAGGGTTAAAAAGGGTGCCTAAGTAAGCTGGGTAATTGGTTTTTTGTTCCATGTGGATATTTATTTATCAAATTCAAAATTAGGAGACTCTCTTATTTCACTCCAATGGGTAGGACGGGGGAAGTCAATATCTTCTTGGAGTCTTATGGCTTCATAATCCTCACTATCCCAATCATAATGGGCAAGAATAAAACACTGGAGTCCTTGGTGGAAGTAACCAATCTTTACTCCAGTAGGACAGAAGTCTTCATGAATCCAGTCTTTAGAAAAGAGTTGTATTTCAGTTCCTTCTGGTGGAGTAAGAATTGAAATACGGTACCAGTTATCAAAACGAGTAGATTCATTTAGTTTTGGCCAAACATCTTCAAATCTAATAACCTTATTAGTATTAATAAAATCATCACTGTTGAATTGCTGTAGTGAATCTATACCATACCCTAATCTAGGATTCCAGTAGATATTTTCATTAGAAGTATTTTGATAATCAGGTCCTCTCCATTGTATATATGGAATAGTAATAATAGGTCCAAGAGGGGTTATACCCTTATCTACTTGGAGATGGTGGTAAGCTAATTTAGAAAACTCTTCTGGTGTTTTAACTTGTAGAAGATGTCCTTCTGGTACAAGATCTAAGAGTGGTAGTTTCATTTTTGAAAGGGTGATTGATAGGGTTCTATGTTAAGTAGTTTCATGAATTCCGGTAGGTATGATTCTATTTTAAGAATAACTTCATCACTTAACAGAAAAACAATAACAGAAAGAATAATAATAGAGCAGATAAGAATGATAAGGAAAGTCATAATTTTAAGGCGGTTATTTTCAACTACATCTTAAAATTAAAAACTTTTTTATTTAATAAAACCTTTTGAATTACTATTTTTTACTTAAGATCTCACTTAGTTCTTCTAAGGTTTTTAAGACTTCAGAAAACTTCTCTTCAACTTCTTTTCTTAACTTTTGAACTTTCTTACGGGATTCTTCAATTTCAAGATTTTCCTGTAATTTTGGAAATTTATGTTCAAAAGTAGACTCTTTATCTATTAAGGTTTTCTGTTGGAATCCAAAGGTAAGTTCTAATAACCCATCTCTATCTAAAACAAAGTACATTTTAGGTTTATTAGGATCAGAACTCTTAAGGGTTTCCAAGAGTTTACTTTTTAAGTCTTCAATCCCAAAATGTATAAGATTTTTTTCAGTTAAAGGACTAAAATGGCTTACTAGGTAATGGAAATTAGGGATCTGTTGTTCGGTAATATAGTGATAAATAGTACCGAAAGAATTCGCACCAGCCTGTGTAAAAATTTCACTTTGGAATTCATGAACTCTTTGTGAGAATGATTGATCTTGTTCTACTTTAGAACGTAATTCTAATTCCTGTTGAAGATAAGATTTAGGTTTTTTACTTTCTTCAAAGTTCAGATAGTTATTAATCATATCTAGACTAGTTTGAAGAATTTCTTCACATTCTTTAATAGAGGGAGGTGTATCAAGAAAACTTTGTGTAGTACTAATTAAGATAGGACGGTCCTCCCCTCTACTACAAACAATAAAACTAAACTTCCCTTCTTCTACATATTTATAGAAATCTTTCTGAAACATATGAAGTCCAGAAGGAGAACTATAGATATCACTTAAGTAAGGAAAAATGGTATCTAATTCAGCCACCGAAACTATAGCCACTGGATGTCCTGATTGAAGAATAGAAGAAAACTCCAAGGCATTACGAAAACGTTCTTCAATAGGTTGGGCAGTTATTTCTGAAAGACGATTGGTGTAATTAAGAAGAGATGACATGTTAGTAGTATTTTGGTAGGTTTTAAATTTCCTCTTAAAGGTAATATTATTTTTTATTTAATAAAATTTTTTCTTTATAAAATAAAAAATTTTCCTTGGATAAGAAATATTTTTCTCCGTTATAATAGGTAAGAGATAGTTTAAGAAGGTGATTGGGATTAGTCCTACTAACACAAACAGTAGAACAATTAGGGATTAAACTTCTCCAGTAGTTACTTTTCATGGTGAATGATGGTTTCTAAGATATAATTCTTATTTACTTTTCTCTTATCCATGGTTTCATACCAGACAACCCTCCATTCTTTAATTCTCTCAGGTTCTCTATAAGAACTAGTACTAATCCTTACTACCACCTCATATCCATTGGTAAAATGGATATTTCCAGAAACAAAGAATGAACATGGGATACGAATGGTATCATTCTTTATCTGTAGTTCCTGGGAATGGACGGGGTAGGTTTTTAACATAATCAGGAACAGGAATAGTCCCTTTATGAATGATTTCACCTTCTGGGAGTTTTTCATATTTAATATGGG
>JAAIGE0101417151.1_pt1 | contig 17040 bp, 17 predicted proteins | sample 6487951 | NCBI WGS metagenome assembly JAAIGE01 (sample SAMN13974128, study PRJNA590717) | phyllosphere metagenome | biome: tomato field; feature: multiple bacterial spot infested tomato fields; material: tomato leaves; isolation source: leaves from tomato fields | host: Solanum lycopersicum ... | reverse complement strand
TCGCTCGCGACCGAGTCGTGGCTGTCGGCCGCGTCCTTCCAGGAGACGACCCGCGTGCTCACGCAGGCCGCCATGGAGGGCAAGCGCGACCCGCTGGTCGGTCTCAAGGAGAACGTCATCATCGGTAAGCTCATCCCCGCCGGAACCGGACTCTCGAAGTACCGCGACGTCACGGTCGAGGCCACCGAGGAAGCCAAGAGCGAGCGCTACCCGAACCGGATCTTCGCATCCGACGGCGCGTACGCGGACGGCGACTTCGGCTACGTCGACTTCGACGCGTTCTCTACGGACGACATCACGCCCGGAACCTACAACTGAGGTTCTGAGTGACGGAGAAGGCCCCGGGCATCTGCCCGGGGCCTTCTTCGTCCCCTCTCTGTTCTTCGTCTCTCCCCCCCCGTCCTGTCTCCCCCCCCCCTTGTCCCCCCACCCCCCACCACTCTTTCGGCGGGCACAACGGCGGACCTCGGGCTCGCCACGCCGGACGGGGGGATGCTGGCGCGGCGCGCCGCATCACGGCATCCGCCCTTGTGCACGGCTGTGAGGGACGGAGAAGAGAGGGGAGGAGGGGGAGGAGGGGGAGGAGGGGGAGGGGGGAAGGGGAAGGGGGGTCAGTCGAAGAGGTACTCGACGATGCTCGACGTGAAACCGGTCGGTGCGACGTTCGAATACCGGGTGTCGATGAGGATCCCGTCACGCCAGTAGAGCGTCCGCCCGTCGGTCACGGGGTACTGGGGGTTGTCCCAGGTCTTCTCGCACCGTGTGCCCTCGTCGGGCGTGTAGCAGGTGAAGCCCTCGTCGTCGGCGAGACCGTTGAGCATGTCGAGGGCGGGTCCGCGGTCCATCCGCGACACGACCGTCATGATCCCCGTCGTGTCTGCGCCGGGGTCGCGCCAGATGCAGGTCAGCGTCCCGTCGTCGCCGATGCCCGACGGGCCGAACGCCGGGTCGTTGAGGGGAGTCTCACCGATCTGCGACAGCACGTCCTCGGAGAGCATGGCGCGGCAGTCCGTAGGGAGGGCGACGGCCGTGGGGGTCGGCGTGGGTGTCGGAGACGGAGTGGGCGTCGCCTCGGAGCCGGAGGTGGGGCCGAGCCTCGGCGTCGGCGGCTGCTCATCGTCCTGCCCCGCCGAGCAGGCGGTGAGAAGCGACAGCAGCGCGACGACCGTGACGGCGGACGAGAGGCGACCCTTCATGTCGCTCACCGTACTCTTCCTGCGGTTCGGGGAACATGTTCGACGCGCATCGCCGTCGCACGGGCACCGTGCCGGTAGTCTCGGCAGGATGATCAACATTCCTGCGCAGGCGTCCGGTGCGGTCGTCATCGGAGACGCCCTGATCGACGAGATCCGCGATGCCGGGGGCGTCCGCGAACTCGTCGGAGGGGCGGCGTTGAACGTCGCGGTGGGTCTGCGACGACTGGGCGTTCCCACCACCCTGATCGCGATGGTGGGCGACGACGAGCCCGGCGCGCACATCCGCGAGTACCTCGACGATCACGACGTGCGACTCATCGGCAGCGAGGCGCCGCGCGGATCGTCCCGGGCGATCGTCGAGCGCGGTGCTGACGGCGAGCCCGTCTACGTCTTCAACGAGGCGGCGCAACGGCGCAGCATCCGATACTCCGAGGAGGCGCGCGCCGCGATCGCCGGTGCGTCGGTGGTCGCGGTGAGCTGCTTCCCGTTCGACGTGCCGACCGAGGTCGCGGCGCTCGCGGATGCCCTGGGGGCGACCCGACTGGCCATCGACCCCAACCCGCGCTCGGGCATGCTCGCCGATCGGGAGGAGTTCGTGCGCGGATTCGAGAGCCTCGCCGCCCGGGCATCGATCATCAAGGTGGGCGCGGATGACGCCGCTCTGCTCTACGACGGAGACCTGGATGCTCTGCGGCGGCGTCTGCGTGGACTCGGGGTCACCGCGGTGCTCGCGACCGCCGGAGCCGACGGCGCAGCTCTCGACAGCGACGTGGGGCTCGTGACCGCGTCGATCTCGTCGCTCCCCGGTCGCGTCGTCGACACCGTGGGAGCGGGGGATGCGACCCTCGCGGCCGTCGTCGCCGGGCTCGTCGAGACGACGCCGTCAGCGCAATCGGACTGGCAGGCGCTGCTCGAGCGGGCGATGGACGTGGCCGCCGCGACCTGCCGTGCCGAGGGCGGACTTCTTCGCACGCCGGAGTCCCTCGCCGAGGCTGATCGAGGCGTCTACGGCAGCTGACGTTTCGATTTCTCGTGCCCGCCCCGGACAGGTATGATTGATACTCGTGCCCCCGGTTGGCTGTCGAAGTCGGACGGGTGCGCTCTGGCGAGTTACCCAAGCGGCCAAAGGGATCTGACTGTAAATCAGCCGTCTTCGACTTCGGGGGTTCGAATCCCTCACTCGCCACCATCCAGAAGAGGCCCGGTCTTGCGCAGCACAGCGCGAGACCGGGCCTCTGGCGTTGACGGATCGGCAGTCAGTCGCCCGCACTCGGCGGGAGCACGTCGGAATCTCGGCGAACGGAGATCGTGTCGACCCGCGGGTCCGAGTGCAGGTATCGAAACCGCTCACGATCGCACGCGATGATGAGGGAGTCCGGATACAGGCGGGTTCCCCAGGCGAGGCTCGCCGACCGGTCCCAGGCGTACTCCGGTACTCGCTCGTCCACACGGAGATCGGTGCGGGTGAGAGCGGACGAAGCGTATTCGTCCCCGTAGACGTCGATGGTCGGGCCCTGTGTCTCCGCGTCGGCGTACCCCCGCCAGCGGAGGGCGACCAGTTCGGAATCCGAGATCACCTCACGCAGCACGCTCGCGGTATCCGGATCGAGCTCCCCGGTGGGCGGCACGAAGTCCCGAGCGAGGCGAGCCTCGCCCTGCGAGGGCAGCGGAGAAGTGAGGTGCACGATCCGATCACCGTATCGGAATCGGGGCAGCACGGGATGCCGCTCTGGCAGGTTGGGGCGCGATCACCGAGCGAGGAAGGCGAAGAAGCGGCGGCGGACCGCGCTGACATCGGTGTTCTGTCGCGTGGGGTGCACACGGTTGAGGAGCAGCACTCCGTGGTCCCCGGTACGGGGTGAGAGAGCGAAGGCGGTGCCGGTGAACCCGGTGTGGCCGACGGCGTCCGCCCGTCCCATCCAGTTCGCGTCCCGGATGCGCAGACCGACGGCCTGCTCGTAGCCGTCGGCCTGGGCGTGGGGAGAGGTGAGCAGTCTCGTCGACTCGGCAGACAGGACCCGCCGGGAGGCCCCTTCGCCGTCGTCGCGGATCATCCGGACCAGGGCGGCGACGTCGTGCACCGTGCCGAAGAGGCCGGCGTGACCGGCCGGGCGCTCCAATGCCGCGGCGAGTTCATCGTGCACCTCTCCGCGCACGAGACCACGGTCGGGTTGCTCCTCCGTCGCCACCGCGCGATCGGCGTCGGGCGCCCAGGTCAGCGTGTCCGCGCCGAGCAGAGCGGCGGTCTCGCACACGAGGTCGTCGAGGCGGCGATCGGACACGCGTTCGAGCAGCTCTCCGACGGCGATGAATCCGACGTCCGAATAGCGGTGGGCCGCGCCGGGGGCAGCCAGCAGGGCGGAGCCGATGACGGCTTCGCGCAGTGGCTCGCCGCGCAGACCGCTGCGCCAGGCCCGTCCTTCGGCGGGGAGCCCGGAGGTGTGGGTGAGCAGGTGACGCAGCGTGATCCCCGTTGCGCCGCGACCCGTTCCGACCTGCAGCGACGTGCTCGTGGGAGCGTCGAGGTCGAGGAGGCCCGCGTCGACGAGGCGGAGCGCCGCCACAGTCGTGAAGACCTTCGTGAGTGAGGCGAGATCGAACAGCGCATCATCGCGCAGAGGAGCGGGCTCCTCGTGCGCGTGAGTGCCCGCGATCCGCACCTCCTCGTGTCCCTCCGTCGAGGTGAGCGAGGCCCACGCCGATCCGGGAGCGCCGTTCACCACGATCGGATCACTTGCTCATGCCGGACGTGAGGCCGTTGATGATCTGCTTCGTGGCGAGCAGGAACAGCACCACCAGGGGAATGGTCGCGATCGTCAGCCCCGCGAACAGCTGCGGCCAGTCGGTCGAGTACTCGCCGAAGAAGCGCGTCAGGCCGACGGGCAGCGTGTACGAACCGCGGTCACGAAGCAGGATCAGCGGGTAGAAGAAGTCGTTCCACACCGGGACGAAGCGGAAGACGATCACGGTGGCCAGCGCGGGCCGCACGAGCGGAAGCAGGATCTGCACGAACGTGCGGAAGGGGCCGGCTCCGTCGATGCGCGCCGCCTCCTCGAGCTCGATCGGCAGGGCGCGGAAGAACACGGTCAGCACGAATGTCGTGAACGGGATGCCGAGGGCGCCGTAGACGAGGATCAGGCTGAACACGTTGCTCGTCATGCGCAGAGAATCGAGCAGGTAGAACAGGGGCAGGATCGCGAGGTGCACCGGAAGCATGAGCCCCGAAAGGAACACCGCCTCGATGCCGCGGAAGAACCGGGCCCGTGCGCGGGCGAAGGCGTAGGCGGCGAGAACGGACACGACAGTCGTGACGATCACGGATCCGACGGTCACGGTGATCGAGTTGATGAAGTAGGTGTCGAAGGACGCCGTGATCCAGGCGTTCTGGAAGCTCGTGAACGTCGGCTCCAGGGGAAGCCCCAGCGGTTCGGTCGCGATCTGCTGCTGTGTGCGCAGCGAGTTGTTCACCATGAGCAGCAGCGGACCGATGGCCACGAGCGCATAGCCCCAGAGGAAGACGTTCGCGAGGACACGTCCGAGCAGCGGGGTGTCCGACGTGCGGCTGGTGCGGCGACGTCGCACGTCCGGTCGCCGGGACACGATGGCCTCGGTCGTCGGTTCGGCGGGCGATTCGGTGACGAGGCTCATCAGAACAGCTTTCGTTCGGCTCGACGCATCGTCGAGGTGATGACCACGGAGATCACCATGATGAAGAGGAAGAGCACGGTCGCGAGTGCGGACGAGACGCCGATCGAGTTCGGATTGCCCGATTCGAAGGCGGTGCGGTAGAAGAGCAGCATCATCACATCGGTCGATCCGGCGGGGGCTCCGTTCGAGCCGGCGAGCGCGAACGGGATGGCCATGGCCTCCATGCTGCCGATGAAGGTCAGGACGGTGATGATCCCGATGGTCGGCGTGAGCATCGGCAGCGTGATGTAACGGAATCGCTTGCCGGCGGTCGCACCGTCGAGTGCCGCGGCCTCCTCGATCTCCTCCGGGATGCCGCCCAGTGCCGCCCCGTACAGAAGGATGGGGAATCCGATCCACTGCCAGGCGCTGACGAGCACGATCACCCAGATGGCCAGCTGCGGGTCGCCGAGCCACGGCAACGCCAGGCTCTCGAGGCCGACTCCGCGCAGGATGGCGTTCACCGGTCCGAAGAGCGGCGACAGCATGAGTGACCACAGATAGCCGATCACCATCGGGCTGACGAGATACGGCAGAGCGAAGATCGTCTGGAAGAACCGCTTCGTGCGCTTGCGGCGATGCAGCAGAGTGGCGATGCCGAGTCCGAGCGAGTTCTGGAAGACCACTGCGCCGGCGAAGAGGAGCAGGTTGTGCCCGAACGCGTTCCAGAGCTCCGAGGCGTAGGGCTCGGTGGTGAGCAGGGTGACGTAGTTGCCGATGCCGGCGAAACCGCCTTGCTTGGTGCCCTGCCAGTCGAACAGCGAATAGCTGAGCGCCGCGAGCATCGGGTACAGGATCAGCACGGCGAACAGCGCTGCAGCGGGGAGCACGAACATCAGCGCGGTGGGCGTGGTGAGTGCGATGCCGGTGCGGCTGCTGCGTTTCGGCGAGGTGCGCCGGAGGGGGAGGGTCAAAGCCATGTCGAGTCTTTCGCTCCGAGAGGGGGCGCCGATGTCGGCGCCCCCTCGGTGCGGATCAGGAACCGGGGGTGAACCAGGTGGAGACGCCGGACTGCAGGTCGCTCCCGAGCTGCTCGGGCGTCTTGTCGCCGAGGAACATCGCCTGGATGTCCGGGCCGAGCACGGCCGTGCCGGTGGGGTCGCCGTAGCGGAAGTCGACGAGCAGCAGGTAGGGCGCGGGGTTCGCCGTGTACTGCTCGTTCATCTCCTGCATGAGCGGGTCGGAGTACGTGACTCCGGGAAGCGCGGAGAACTGGTCGACCTCGTCGGCGACGAGCTGGCCGAACTCGGTCGTGGTCATCCAGTTCAGCAGCTCGGTCGCCGCATCCTGCTTCTCGCTCGCGGCGTTGATGCCGAAGCTGCCGTCGGCGTAGCCGGGCGTGACGGCGTGGTCGAGGGCGCTGCCGGGAGCCGGCGGCACCTCGTAGACGCCCCACTCGGTGTCGGGCGCCGAGCTCTGGAAGGTCGGGAGGTCGAACGAGCCACCCGGCCACTGTGCCGCCTGGCCGGACGTGAACTGCAGCACCGCGTCGGCCACGGCGATGGCGTTGACGTTCTTGTCGAGGTACTTCTGCATGTCCTTCACCGTCTGCAGCGATGCCACGTACGCGGAGTCGGTGAAGTCGGCATCACCCGCGAGCACCTTCTCCTCGAACTCCGAGCCGCCGTACTGCGCGGAGCCGACGATGTCGTGGAACATCGGCAGGACCCAGTCCTCGCGGGCGCCCAGCGCCATGGGGGTGACGCCCTCGTCGAGCAGAGTCTCCTGCAGATCGATGAACTCGTCCCAATCCGTCGGCTCCTCCAGACCCATGTCGTCGAACATCGTCTTGTTGTAGAACATCTGCATGGTCTGGTAGGCGAACGGCACACCGTAGGTCGCGCCGTCGTCCTTGCCCTGCGCGGCACGCAGCACCGTGGGGTCGAACTGGTCGAGTCCGTCGACGATGTCGTCGATGGGCACGAGCTGCTCCGACTGGATGGCGGGCTGGATGCCGCCGTAGGCGCGCAGCATCGCGATGTCGGGTCCGTCGCTACCTTCGAGGCCGGTGGCCAGGATCTGGTTGTACTCCGTCGGCTGGAAGCCCTCGAACTCGACCGTCACACCGGGGTGCGACTCTTCGTACTTGTCGAAGACGGCTTCCCACTTGGGGGAGGACGACGCCTGCCAGGACCACACCTTGAGGGTGACGTCCTCGCTCGCGTCTCCGTCTCCGCTGGATGCCGCAGGGGCGCAGCCGGCCACGGCGATACCCGTGACCAGAAGGCCGGCGGTGATCGCGATACGTGTCGATGGGTGTCGCATGGGATTCCTCTCGGGGGAGAGCCGGCGGTGCGGCCTGTTCTGTGGTGCGGTGCGGAGACGGAGCGGCGACGGTCGTCGCGTCAAGCGCTGGTGCGGGGCCGTTCGACTGCTCTGTCGGGGGGTGCGCCTCGGGACGGTGTGGCGCGCACTAGACACTCTGGGGAATTACTTTCAGGAAAGCAAGCCTTTGGTGAAAATCTTTACCAAAGGCCGACCGGCTCTGTCATCATGGAGCCGTGTCCAACAGTGTCGTGACCGCGATCCATCAGCGTCTGTCGGCGCTCACGCCCACCGAGCGGCGGGTTGCCGAGTTCGTCCTCGCCCACCCCCAGCTCGTCGTCGACGCGTCGATCACCCAGCTCGCTGGTTCGTGCGAGACGTCCGTCGCAAGCGTGGCGCGCTTCACCACCAGCATCGGCTTCGCCGGATATCCGGAGATGCGTATGGCGCTCGCCGCGGAACTGAGCCGCAGCGACTCCGAACGCGAAAGGTTCCAAGTGTCCGGGGGAGACGTCGACAGGGACGACGACGCGATCACGACGGTCCGCAAGATCGCGTTCTCCGAGGCCGCGGCCATCGAGCGCACAGCCCGTCAGCTCGACATCGACGAGCTGGAGCGGTGCGTCGCGGTCATTCGGGAGGCGCGGCGCATCGACATATACGGAACGGCGTCGAGCGGCCTGGCCGCGCTCGATCTCGAGCAGAAGCTGCACCGTGCGGGGTTCTGGGCCCAGGCGCGCACCGACCTCCACCTCGCCCTGACCGGCGCCGCTCTCCTGGACGGGAGGGACGTCGCGATCGCGATCTCCCATTCGGGGCGCACCCTCGAGATCGTGCAGGCCGCGCAGACCGCGGCCGATGCGGGCGCCGCGACGATCGCCATCACCAACAACCCTCGATCGCCGCTGGCTCAGGTGTGCGACAGGGTGCTCGTGACGGCGGTGTCGGAATCGACCTTCCGCTCGGGGGCCATGGCCAGCCGGATCGCGCAGCTCGCCGTGCTCGACTTCCTCTTCACCCGCATCGCGCAGGCGGAGTACGACACGATCTCCGACAACCTCCAGCGCACGTTCAACGCCGTCACCGACCACAGAATCGACTGATCATGCTCCTCGGCATCGACCGACTCGTCGCTCGCGACATCCCCGCAGAACTCGCCGCACGCCTCTCCGGGCGACGCCTCGGGATGCTCACGAACGACCTCGCCCTGACCGGCAGCCTGCGTCGGGGGCGTGAGGCCCTCACGGACGCCGGGTGGCACCTCGAGATGCTCTTCGGGCCGGAGCACGGACTGAGCGGCCGGGCGAGGGAGGGCGAGCATGTCGGAGACGACACCGACCGCGTCACGGGGGCGGCGGTGCGCAGTCTCTACGGCGCGCAGGTGCGGCCGGACCCTGCCGACCTCGAACGGATCGACGTGCTCCTCGTCGATCTCCCCGACGTCGGCGCACGTTTCTACACCTACATCTGGACTCTCAGCCACGTTCTGGAGGCCTGCGCCGACGCGGACGTCGCCGTGGTCGTGTTGGACCGCCCCAATCCGATCGGCGGCAGGCTCGATCAGGCCGAGGGGCCGATGCTGGATGAAGGCGCGCGATCGCTCGTCGGCCGCTGGACGATGCCGATCCGTCATGGCCTCACCGTCGGCGAACTCGCGCGTCACTGGGTGCGCATGAGGAAGATCGACGTCGAGCTCTTCGTCGTGGAGGCGGAGGGCTGGAACCGGGCGCGCTCGGCGCTCGGACGTCAGGAGCTCACGTGGATGCCGCCGTCACCCAACCTGCCGTCGGCGGCCACCGCGCTCCTCTACCCCGGAACCTGTCTGGCCGAGGGGGTCAACGTGTCGGAGGGCCGCAGCACGGCGGTGCCGTTCCGTGTCATCGCGGCGCCGTTCATCGACGGCGAGGCGTACGCGCGGGCCATCGACGCGGCGCAGATCCCGGGCGTCGTGGCGGTGCCGTACGGCTTCACGCCGCTGGTGCGGGATCACGCAGGGGAGCCCTGCGAGGGCGTCATCCTGCATGTGACCGATCCCGACGCGCTGCGGCCGGTGCGCACGGGCGTGCGGCTTCTCTCTCTTCTCGACGAGGTCCATCCGGGAGCGCTCGAGGAGCGCTCCCTCGTGCCGATGCCGGGGGAGTCGGACTGGTCGCCGCTCGAGAAGCTCTTCGGCGTCCGTGGAGCCTTCGCGCAGATCATCTCCGGCGAGTGGGATGCCCCGGACGCGCTCGCCGTACCGGGATGGGCGGATGCGGTGGCGCCCGATCTGCTCTACCGGTGATCGTCGGCCACGTCGACAGCCAGGCCGCCGCCGTCAGTCTGCGACGAGACGAAGACGGGACGCGATCTCCGCGGCCTGCTCCTGCGGGGTCTGGTCGATCGACACCTCGATCGACTTCTCGTCGTCGCCGATCGCTTCGAGCGTCGCGAACTGCGAGTCGAGGAGGGTCGTCGGCATGAAGTGGCCTTCGCGGCGCAGCATCCGCTCGAGGATCAGCTCGCGGTCTCCCGCGAAGTGCACGAAGGTGACGGAGTCTCTCCGCAGCACGTCGCGGTAGCTGCGCTTGAGCGCCGAGCAGGTCACGATGCCCGGCTCCCCCGCGGCGATCCGCTCGTCGATCCATTCGGCGATCCGGTCGAGCCAGGGCCAGCGATCGTCGTCGTCGAGAGCGTGGCCCGCGGCCATCTTCTCGACGTTGGCGGCCGGATGCAGGTCGTCGCCCTCTTCGAAATCCCAGCCGAGTCGGCCGGCGAGCATCGCGGCGACGGTGGACTTCCCGGTGCTGGCGACTCCCATGAACACGAGGACGGGGGCGGTGGTGGTCATCATGGCAGCGTCACACGAACAGGCTGAGGACGAGGACTCCGCCGAGTCCGGTGACGGAGATGAGGCACTCGAGCACGGTCCACGACTTCAGCGTCTGCGGGATGCTGAGGCCGAAGTACTCCTTGATGAGCCAGAAGCCGGCGTCGTTGACGTGCGACAGGAACACCGAGCCCGAGCCGATGGCCAGCACGAGCAGCGCCACCATGGGGGAGTCGAGCGTCTCGGTGAGCGGCTGCAGGATGCCCGCTGCGGTGATCGTCGCGACGGTGGCCGACCCCGTGGCGATGCGGATGACGACAGCGACCAGCCAGGCGAGCACGAGCACGGAGACCGACGATCCGGAGACGAACTCCGCGATGACGCCGCCGATGCCGGTGTCGACGAGCACCTGCTTGAATCCGCCGCCCGCACCCACGATGAGGAGGATGCCGGCGATCGGACCGAGCGACGAGCCGACGATGTCGTTGATCTTCGTGCGGTCGAACCCGGCACCGCGTCCGAGGATGAAGAAGCCCGCGAGGACGGCGATGAGCAGCGCGATGACCGGCGTGCCCAGGAAGTCGAGTGCGACCTTCCACGGGGCGTCGGAGCCGGCGGCGACGATGTCGGCGATGGCCTTCGCGAGCATGAGGAACACGGGGAGGAGGATGCTGAGGAGGGTCGCCGCGAACGAGGGGCGACGGCGGTCGGTGTCGCCCTCCTCCTCGGCGGTGACGAACAGCTCGGGCACGGGGACGTCGACCCAGCGCTCCGCGAACTTGGCGAACAGCGGTCCGGAGATGATGACGGCGGGGATCGCGACGATCACGCCGAACGCGAGGGTGAGGCCGAGGTTCGCGCCGAGCGCGTCGATGGCGGCCAGCGGACCCGGGTGGGGCGGGACGAGGCCGTGCATCGCGGAGAGGCCCGCAAGCGTCGGGATCGCGATGCGCATCAGGGGTGCTCCCGAGCGCCGTGCCACGAGGATGATGACGGGGACGAGGAGCACGAGGCCGACCTCGAAGAACATCGGCAGCCCGATGATCCCGCCGATGAGGCCCATGATCCACGGCAGCGACCGGGCGCTGGCACGGGAGACGAGCGTGTCGACGATGCGGTCGGCGCCGCCGGAGTCGGCGAGGAGCTTGCCGTAGATCGCGCCGAGTGCGATCAGGATGCCCACGCCGCCCATGGTCGATCCGAAGCCCGTCGAGAAGCTCGTCACGGAGGCGGCGATGTCCATGCCGGCGATCGCGCCCGTCGCGAGGGCTCCGATCGTGAGGGAGAGGAACGGATGCAGCTTCACCCACGTGATGAGCAGGACGATGACGGCGATGCCGATCACGGCGGCCGCGATCAGCTGACCGGCGGGCTGGGTAGGGGCGGCGGTGTCCGATGCGGCGGCCACGAAGAGATCGGCGGCGGGGGAGTGCAGTGCCATGAGCTTCCTTGATCCGGGCGAGAGTTCGACCTTTATGTCGTACATAATAAGCACGATATGGCGAACATGCATATCATGATCGATGTGACGAGCGTGTGACGCCATGCGAGAAGCCGCTTCCACCCGTCATACTCGACATATGACAGCACCGAGCGTCGCCGGCTCCCTGCACGAATCGCTCGTCGACGAGCTCGGCGAGGCCATCGTGCAGGGGCGGCACGCCCCGGGATCGCGGATGCTCACCGTCGATCTCGCGCGTGAGCGAGGAGTGTCCCGATCGGCTGCTCGCGAGGCGGTGCGAGTGCTCGAATCCTTCGGCCTCGTCTGGGTGCGACGCAAGTCCGGGGTCGAGGTGCGTCCGCGTTCCGACTGGAACGTCTACGCCCCGGAGGTCATCGCCTGGCGCCTCGCCGGCCCCGATCGCTCCGAGCAGCTGCGCGAGCTCAGCCAGCTGCGCTCGGTGATCGAACCGCTCGCGGCGAGCCTCGCGGCGGTCCACGCGACCTCCGAGCAGCGGGTCGAGCTCGTCGCGCTCGTCGTCGAGATGGGGGAGGAGGACCACGAGGCCGATCGCGAGCGCTATCTCGCGGCCGACGTGCGGTTCCACCGACTGCTGCTCGAAGCCTCGGGCAACGCCATGCTCGCCGCTCTCGGGGGAACGGTGGAGGCGGTGCTGCGGGGTCGCACCGTGCACGACCTCATGCCCCACGTGGCCAATCAGAGTGCGGTCCAGTGGCATCGAGACGTGGCGTTCGCCGTGGCGAGCGGGGAGGGCGAGCACGCGGCGGCGGCGATGGGCAGCATCGTCTCCGAAGCCGACGAGGCCATGCAGAGTGCCGAGGGCGACGTCGACGCTTCGTAGACTGGGGCGATGCGAGCGCTCACCGAAGCGGAGGTCCGTGCGTCCTTCACCACCGCGGATGCCGACGAGCTGCGGGTCATGGAGATGCCGCACGACTTCGTCCTGATCGACTGGGACTACCTCGACTTCTTCGCCTGGCGCGACCCCGGCGCCGGACGCCGTGGGTACGTCCTCGTGCAGCACGAGGGCGCGGTGACGGGCGTGGTCCTTCGGGCATCCGAGCCCGGTCGCGGGCGTTCGGGGATGTGCAACATCTGCCACACGATGCAGCCCGGCAACCAGGTGGTCCTCTTCTCCGCGCGGCGCGCCGGCGAGGCGGGCGAGCGCGGCGACTCCGTCGGCACGTACATGTGCGCCGATCTGTCCTGCCATGAGAACGTGCGGCTCGCGCATCCGCTCGCCCCCAACGAGATCCGCGGTGCGGGACAGGTGGACTTCCGTCTCGACGGAACGCGTCGGCGCATGGAGGCCTTCGTCGCCCGCGTCTGGGAGGGCGTCTGACGCCGGATACCCTGGACGCAACGCCCTGCGCTCGAAGGAGAAGCCATGAGTGAAGTCATCCTGTTCGCCGTCGACGAGGGCATGGCGCGGCTTACGCTGAACCGCCCGGCGAGGCTCAACGCGTTCAACGCCGAGCTCGCGCACGCGTGGCGCGACGCGACCGCCGAGGCTGTCGCCCGCGACGATGTCCGGGCCATCCTGCTCGACGCCAGTGGCCCCGCCTTCTGCGCGGGTGGCGACGTCATCGACATGGCGGCGACCGGGGGATCGGGTGCCGAGATCACCGCGCTGGCGGAGGTCATCAACTCCGGCATCCGCTCGCTGACCGAATCGGCCGTTCCCGTCGTCGTCGCCGCGCACGGCACCACCGCCGGCGGCGGTCTGGGGATCCTCCTCAGCAGCGACTATGCGGTGGTCGGCGCGCGCTCCCGCGTGGGGAGCCTGTACGCGAACATCGGTCTGACGCCGGACCTGTCGGTGTCGGCCCAGCTGGCGCGCGCCGTCGGTCAGCGCCGCGCGCTGCAGCTCGTTCTGCAGGATCGGATGCTCACCTCTGCCGAGGCCGTCGACTGGGGCCTGGTCGCGGAGGCGGTGGAGGGCCCGGATGCCGCGGCGGAGGCCGACCTGGTGCGTGCGCGCGCCGAGGAGATCGCTCGGTTCTGGATCGCCGGCGCAGCCGAGGCCTACGGGCACGCGAAGCGGCTCGTGCGCTCGCAGCCCGAGCGCACCTTCGTCGAGCAGCTCAGCGAGGAGGCGCGCTCGATCGGGGCCTCTCTCGAGACCGAGCAGGCACAGGCGCGGATCGCGGCCTTCGCCGCGTCGGCGCGTTCCTCGGCGTGAGCGTCGACCGCCCCTGCACATCCGCTCGGTGACGCGTGAAGTCCACCGGTCGGTCGACGGTGCGCCGGAATCCTCGCACCCGCATGCGAGGATGAACGCAACGCCGCTCAACGAGAGGAACGCGATGTCCCAGCCGGAGATCGCCCAGCAGCCCGGTGCGCTGGTCGAGAAGAAGAACATGTCCCTTCTGATCCGAGGGGCGATCTGGATCGCCATCGGTGCGCTGATCGCCGCGGCACTGGTCTGCGTGGTGTGGGTGCTGATCGGCGACCAGGATGGGCTGATCGGTCGCGCGTTCCTCACGATCCTGCTTCTCGCGGCCTTCGCCGGCATCGCGATCCTCGAGGCGAGCCTCGCCCCGAACCGTCCCGACTGGCTCGCCCTGGCGAGCATGGTCTCCTGGATCGTGGCGCTCCTCGTCGGGGCCGTCAAGATCTGGCTGCCCGAGGACAGCTTCTTCTTCAGCGGGGGCGAACGGTTCTTCCAGCTCCTTCTGGTCGTCGGCATCCTCCAGCTCGCACTCCTTCACGCGCGGCTGTTCACGCCCGCGGCGCAGCGGCACGTGACGACGTTCACGCGCATCATCTACATCGCCACGCTCGTCTTCCTCGGCGCTCTCGTGGCCATGCTCGTATTCTTCCTGACGTTCCCGCACACCTTCGAGTACGGAGAGCTCTACTGGCGGATCGTCGTCGCGCTCACGATCCTCGCCGCGGTCGGCACCACCCTGATCCCACTCCTGAACGCGCTGTTCGCCCCGAAGCGGCCCGCCCGTCCGCACGCAGGGGCGAATGTCGCGGCCGCTGCGAACGTCGGGGGCGCGCCCCTGTGGCCCACCTATGCCGACGGCCGCACGCCGCTGCCGGCGCTGCCCGACGGACAGCCCGACTGGAACGCGTACTACACGGGCCAGCCGTCGTACCCGCAGGCCCCGCAGATCGCGGCGGCGCCCCACTCGTTGCCTCCCGTCCCGTTCCCCGTTGCGCCGGACCCCTACGCGCAGGCGACGCCGCCTCCGACCGCGCCTCCCGCCCCGTCGGTCGCGCCTCCCGTCCCGAGCGCTCCGCCGGCGGTGCATGACCAGGCATCCGGGCATCCGGCGCCTCCGGCGCCCGACGCGTACCCGCCGGTCCCTCCGCGGCCGGCTCCGTGACCGCGGGCACCGCGCTCGGGGAGCTCGCGGCGAGCATCGCGAGGGAGGCCGGAGCTCTCGCGCGCGCCCGCCGCGCCGAGGGGGTCGCGCTCGCCGCGACCAAGTCGAGCCTCGCCGACATCGTCACCGAAGCCGACCGAGAGGTCGAGGAGCTCATCAGGCAGCGCCTGCGTGAGGCGAGGCCGGGCGACGGGTTCCTCGGGGAGGAGTCCGGAGCCGAGTCCGGAGACAGCGGCATCACCTGGGTGGTCGATCCCATCGACGGGACGGTGAACTACGCCTACGGTATCCCGGCATACGCGGTGAGCATCGCTGCGGTGCAGGGTCCACCGGTTCCCGATCGCTGGGAAGCGCTCGCAGGCGCGGTCTTCGCCCCGGCGACGGACGAGCTGTTCACCGCGGTGCGCGGAGAAGGAGCGTGGCTCGACGGTCGGACGCGCCTCGCCGTCACCGCAGAGACCCCCGCCGGTGCTCTGCTCGCCACGGGATTCGGCTATGACCCCTCCACCCACGACGGCGACCTCGCGACCGTGCGGGCGGTCATGACGATCGCACGCGATCTGCGGCGTGCGGGTGCGGCCTCTCTGGACCTCGCGTATGTCGCGGCCGGGCGACTCGACGGCTATTACGAGCGGGGTCTCAAGCCGTGGGACTTCGCCGCCGGAGCGCTGCTCGTCGAAGAGGCCGGGGGAGTGGTCTCCCGCCTCGACACGGACTCCGCTCGGCCCCTGCTCATCGCGGCGAGTCCGGCCGTTCACGACCGCGTCGTGACGCTCATCGGAAAAGACACGTGAGCGATACATGGCATTCTCAGGTGGACCAGGCTAGGGTTTATCTGATCGTTACCTTCATCGGCCCGAATCGATGACGGTTGTAAGCGCCCCCGAGCTTGACGTTTAACCCGAGAGAATCCGTTTTGCCCTTCGAAAATCCCCAGGCTGCCCCTGCGCCCACGCGTCGGTCCAGCCGTCCCCGCACTGCGGCCTTCGAGGCCCCCGCGGCAGGAGAATCGGCAGTCGTCTCCGGAGAGACCCCCTCCGCTCCCGAAGCCCCGCTCTCCCGCCGTGCCGCCCGCCAGCGACTGAACACCGCCGAGGTCTTCGTCGCCGCGACAGCGGTCGCCGCCGCCGTCGCCGCTTCAGAGAACTCCGATGTCGCCGACGCCCCCGACAAGGCGCCCGAGCTCGATGTCACGCCCGACGAGGTCGTCATCATCGCTGCCGAAGCGCCGACGGAGCAGATCGCACCCGAGGTGCCGAGCGTCGACGAGCTCCCGAGCGAGCAGCCCGCGTCCGCGGCTGACGCGTTCGAGACCGCCTCGCGTGCCTTCCGCTTCATCCCGGCCGCCGCGACCGGCGCAGCTCCGCAGGCAGACGCGGCCGCGCCCGACGCCGAGCCCGCGACCGAACACGTCGCCCGTCGTCGTCCGCCGATGCGCAAGTTCCTCGCCGTCGGCGCCACCGTCGGCGTCATGAGCCTCGCCGGCCTGCTCGCCGTGGGGATGACGCTCCCGGCCGAGGCAGTCGCCGCTGTGCAGGGTGGTCAGAACCTCTCCGCCACGTCGCTGGTCGCCTCGTCCGGTGGCGCCGCGGCATCGGACGCCGACGACGAGATCCAGGCCTTCGTGACCTCGTCCGACGTGCAGAACGAGTCGCTCGCCCGCTCCGACAGCTTCTCGACGATGTCGCTCATCGAGGTCGCCTCCCAGGAGGGCATCAACTACTCCAACACCGTCTTCAGCAACGACCCCGACGCCGCGATCCAGTGGCCGTTCAAGGTCGGCGTGGGCATGAGCTCCGGCTACGGGATGCGCTGGGGTCGCCTGCACGAGGGCATCGACTTCGTGCCGGGAGAGGGCGCGCCCATCCAGGCGATCGCCGACGGCACGGTGCGCATCGCCACCGAGCAGGGCGGCGCCTACGGTGTGACGGTCTACATCGACCACGTGATCGACGGACAGGTCGTGACGAGCCACTACTCCCACATGCAGTACGGCTCGCTCCAGGTCACCGCCGGCCAGAAGGTCAAGGTCGGCGACATCGTCGGGCACACCGGCAACACCGGTCGCTCCTACGGCGCGCACCTCCACTTCGAGATCATCATCAACGGCAGCACGATCGACCCGCTGCCGTGGTTGCGTGAGAACGCGGGCCGGTACGAGTACTGACCGCCTCGATTTCATGAGGACGCCACAGTGATGGTATTCTCGTGTGGTTGCCCCGCGAGGGGCAGCACGCCCCGATAGCTCAGTGGCAGAGCACTTCCATGGTAAGGAAGGGGTCGTCAGTT
>JAAIGE0100451331.1_pt1 | contig 17044 bp, 14 predicted proteins | sample 6487951 | NCBI WGS metagenome assembly JAAIGE01 (sample SAMN13974128, study PRJNA590717) | phyllosphere metagenome | biome: tomato field; feature: multiple bacterial spot infested tomato fields; material: tomato leaves; isolation source: leaves from tomato fields | host: Solanum lycopersicum ... | reverse complement strand
TACCCGGTTCGGCGACTTTCCCCATTATCTGGCTACGAAAAAAATACCGAGCGGGAATGGCACCGACAGCGATGCGCTATTTACGGGCTGGATGCTTCTCAACTACAAAAAACCGGTCGTGGCCTCCTCAACGCTATCCATTCCAACCGATTCCGTACGAGTGGCCGCTAACGTAGCTGACGAAAATCCGCGCACGTTCTGGGTAGCGGCTCAGAATAGACCGGGCGAAACCTTAACCACCGACTTAGGCACCGAACGGGAAATCCGGGCGGTCCAGGTCGATTACATCGATTACAAACAAACCCTGTACGAGTCCGACTCCACGGTATACACCCAGGCCAGCCGCGAATCAGCCACGGGGTTGAGGACCTGCAGAATATTGAAACTTACCCAGACCAGTACCATGGTACTGACGGGTCCTTTGAAGACGGACCAGTCGGGCCGGGAACGTTGCCCAAGAATAAAGCCCAGAATCAGCAAATACTGTAAGCCGTCGAGTAGGGTACCCAACGGAAACTCGACGCCGAACCGCAGGATAAAGAATAGCAGGTTGGCCATGATCAGAAGCGTCAGCACACCAAACTCCGGTTTGGCGACAATGGCGTACAGAACGGGTAGAGCGATAAGGCCACCAAGAATGATAAAACTCAGCTTGAGATCGACTTCAATGGCAATCCAGCCCAAACCCAGCGACGCGAGCAGCAGCAGTGCCGCCCCCGGCAGATTATAAAACTTTTCTATCCACAGTTTCTGCCGAATCCATGTGAAGATGGATCGCCGCGTAGAATCATTCGATAGAGGCAGTTTGAACGAGCTCACTTATAAAAATATGAGTTTGATGAAGAAGAAATAAACGGTACCGAGGGCCAGTAAGATAGCAATCTTCTGCATCAGGGCTTCCGTAGCCGTCAGCCCGTCGGGGGAATCCGCTTTTCCCGGGGTTCGTTTGGGTCGATCGGGGTAAATCTTCATACGCCTATTCGGAAGAGCCGTGTTTGGTTGCTACGGAAATCTGGTTGGCCTTCCGAACTTTCAGCAAAGCCATGATTTGATAAAGCATAAACCGGGGAATATTCCAGAGCGACTTATAGATTTTCGGATGGGTGTCGGATAGCAACAGGGCAATAAAGAACCCGGCTACGAACGTAAGCAACCCGAGTAACCAGACCAGAGCCAGTGTTGGTGCCACCCATACGTTGATGAGCATAAATGCAACCGACAGCAGCAGGAAAATGAACAGTGGCGGTCGTAGCAGGATGAAACCAAATACAAACTGGTTCCAGTTCAGCGTAGTAATGCCTTTGAAAATCAAGCCAAACCCGTACGAAAAGTACTTGAACCAGGTATTGATCCAGCGAGCCCGTTGCTTTACCAACTGATCCGATTTTGCTGTTTTTTCATCATATACAACGGCCGATTCCGTAAAGGCAATGCGATGGCCGGCCCCTACAATGGCATTTTGTAATACTTTGTCGAAACCCGCTCCCGTCACGTCCAGGTGTTCCAGGCTGGCCCGGTACAATTCCGTAGTGAAGGCCATGCCCGAACCCGCCAGTGTAGCGGAAGAACCCACTTCAAACAGTACTTTGCCGTCGTAAAAATGGTAGTAGATATCGCGGGCTGCATCCAGGCAGGAAAAGGTAGTATCGAGATTTTTCGCCTCCCGAATCCCCTGTACGGCAGTGAATCCCTTCGCAAAAATACGGTTTAGCTCATTCAGGTATTCCGGATCAACCAGGTTATCACTGTCGATAATCGTAAGTCGTTCGTGCGGCCGGATAAACCGCTGGATGGCGTAGAAATGCGAACGCGTGTTGCTGGCAAGTACCTGCTCAGGTCGGAGCAGCCGAACCCGGGGATCATCAAAGTGTAAGGTACTGATGTCACATTTATCCGCGACAATGTAAATGATGTAATTCGTGTAGTTAAGCTTCAGCAGTGAAGCTACTACACTGGGTAAAAGCACCGTTTGTTCATAAGCCGTGACAATAATGGCGTAATCGGGTTCAGCCGTTACGGGGACTGGCCGATGGGTTGAACCAAACGCTTTTCGGATCAGATACAGTACCAGTAAAACTACGGGTAACACCAGATTGTATCCGATGCTTAGTTGCAGCAGCAGCCACAGATTATAAGCCAGGGTACGTACATCCATTTGTTTCCTTCGTTAAGATACCGTCGTTGCCTTATTTAATACCCAGCCCGCCAGTGTATCACCCAGACTCTTCAGGTACTGAATGGCAGGCTTGTGCGAATCGCGAATCGTTGTATTCGCTTCGTAAACAGCCACTACTTTATCAGCAAAACGAATCCATTCCTTTGCCTTATTCCGGGTTTCCAGGGCAGGTGTTTCAATCAGTATCACGTCAAAATAGCTCTTCAATTCTTCCAGTTTGGCAGCAATGTGGGTTTCACTGGCCAACTCAAAGAGGGAATAATCACCTCCCTTGTTACTCAGGGAATAAATACCATTTTCAACGTACAAGGATTCAAAAGGAGCCGATGTATGCAGAAAATCTTCCAGATAACTGGGTTTGGTGCTGAGTGCCGTACTAGCGGTACTGCTAAAATTTCCATCCACAACCAGTACTTTTTTATTGATCAAAGCAAAAGCCTGAGCCAGGCTTAACAGCAGCGTAGTTTTACCTTCACCGGGTCGTAAACTGGTTAAAGCAATGATTTTACCCGTGCTTAGTTCATGATCCAGTTCAAACCGTATGGAACGTAAGGCATTGCGGTACGCAACGACGGATTTACTCGGAGAAGTATCGTGCCATAGCTGGTTTAAATCCGAGCTGGCATCAATCTTGTTAAGCGATCCAATAACCGGAATTTCGGTTGCGTTAGCCAGTTGTTTGCCTTCCTGAATAGAACTGTCCAGATAGAATACCAGGAAAAGAATGAGTAAGCACAGAACAAAACTGATAATACCCGCGAAAACAATCAGGATAACCTTTTTGGAGGGAGTCAAGGTGCCCGGTAAAGCTTTTTCCAGCAGTTTAAGTTGTGTAGTTTGCTGCGATTGCATTTTGGCATTGTTGTATCGCTGTAATGCCTCAATGTATTCCTTACTGGCAATGTCAATGCTGGTTTCAAACTCCTGTATTTTCGCTTCATTGGGTACTAATCCGTCAAACTTTCGATTCAGACGACCTAATTCTTTTTCAACCGTAGCAATACTATTCTGAGCGAGTTCTAACGCAATCTCCATGTTTAATTTCTGACTCACCAGCTCAGTTTTAGCCACCAGAGGATTATAAATGTAATTATCCGTTGACTGATTGATTTGAGTCGTCAGTTTATTCTGAAGCGAATCCAGCTGAGCTTTGTATTTAGGATCGAAATTGGAGCGGAAGTATGCATCATTAACCGCTTTCAATTGCTGCTTGGTCGCAACAATATTCTGGTTCAGGGAAGCCATGGTACTTTCCAGATATTTCCGATCACTGGGGTTGAATTTATTGTCGATGTTCTTTAACGCCGCTGTATAGGCGACTACATCTTTAATAGCTACTTCTCTACGCGTCTCAAAATCAATGATTTGTCCGTACATACTCCGGGCCTGTTCATTGAGATTCAAAACCCGGTTTTTGATTTTATACTGCTTGAGCTGATCCATTAATGCGGTTAGATTCCGCATCTTTTCGTTCATGAAGTTCTCCAGAAATTCAATGGATCGATCATTACTGGTCTGTAATCGAATGGAATACCGATTGATGAAATCGGTACTCAGGGTATTCACTACAAAAGCCGTGAATTCAGGATGATCCCCGTCAAATTCAACCCGGATATAATCACTATCTTTTACCCTCGATACGGTCAGATTATTAGCAATGGCATCCGTATCATAATGCATGGATTTCAGAATATCCAGTAACCGCTTTTCTTCCGGACTTTCAATGAAAAGATCCTGCTGGGTAGCAAGCTTCTGATTGAAAATGGCAATGGCCCGTTGTCTTTCCGTGGAGCTAAGCTCCTGAAGCGATTGACTTGGTTTATGAAAGGCTTTGGCCGGTTGCGTAAGGTCGTGCAGAATGAGGCGATAAGAAACCATATTCAGGGTATTCTTTAGCTGCATACTCTGCATGATGTTGTCGAACTTTTGCGTTACTTCCGCCTGCTGTTCGTTAGCTCCACTCGTAAATCCCTGATCCGTTTTATCAACCAGACCCGTTGAAATGCGTGCCGTTGAAGTATACTCATCTGGTAATTTCTGAACCAGAAAATAGGCAGCAATAACCGTCAGTAAGGGCACTGCCAGCAGTAGCCACTTCTTTTTATATAGGAAATTAAGGAATCTAATGAAATCTGCCATTCGATTGCGTGAAGCTTAACCTAATAGAGTAGGCCAAGGGTAAGATGGTTATTGATCCAGCTTGATGTTTTCAAGCTTTTCCCCCACTAATTCCTCCAGTTTGCTTTTAGAGATGAGCACCTCGCTTTCAGCAATAATCTTTTGCTGATTATTGTCTGAATACATCACCAATACGTTGTTATAATTTTCAAGGGTTTGTTCACCTTTTTCAAATTTATATTTTATGTCCTTGAGCATGCTTTCGATATCCAATTGCAATTCATGCTTCACCCGTAAAATAGCCAGCCGCTGGATGTAGGCAAAATAGCGTTGCTTCACGTCTGCTTCCAGATTAAGTTCAAAGGCTTGCTGCTCATATTCCGCTACTCTTTTCTCGCCCCGGGCCTGTTTTAAAAGTGGCGTTTTTTGCAGGATAGATCCCACATTAAGCAGTAGTCCAATCTGATAGTTATTAAGCCAGTTCGGATTCACTACCGTAGGCACGGGAGAGACTGGATTGGTAATGTAAGTGGTGGTATTGGCCGGGCTATACAGATAGGATACAGACAAGGCGTCGAAGTAGGCTACTTTTGCTCTTCTGATCCCTATGTCCGCAATTCCGATGCGTTCTTTGTAGGCTTTACTACGCGGGTAGTTCGTTCTGGCTACTTCGATTAATTTCTCCAGATAAGGGTAAGAAACATCCTGCAGCATCGACTGAGTCCCCTCCTGAGCCTGTACCGAAAGAGTACCGGCTCCGAGAATGCATCCCAGTAATACGAGCTTCGGCAAGAGGCTACCTGCATACGGGCAAATGAGAAAAAAAAACGCTTTCATTCGAACTGTTTATGAGCTTTGGGAAGGACGATTCCTACGCTGGGGAAATACCCCTTAGACGTTTTCGGACTGAACTAGAGCTGGGAAAGTTTTCAGAATGATTTTGACATCCATCCAGAACGAATAGTTTTTAGCATACTCAATGTCGAGCTGCATTCGCTCTTCCTCCGACATGTCTTGCTTGCCTTTTCCGCGTTTGGTTACCTGCCAGAGGCCAGTCAGTCCGGCGGGTCCGGCAAAACGTTGAATGTATTGATCGGAGGTCAGCTTTTCTGCTTCGTAAAGGGGTAGGGGGCGATTGCCCACCAGCGACATATCTCCCCGGAAGATGTTAATCAGTTGGGGGAGTTCGTCGATACTGGTATTTCGCAAAAACCGGCCAATTCGCGTAATCCGCGGGTCATTGCCAAACTTCATGAAAGCAGCTTTATTATGCTTACGCTGAAGATACACCTTCTCGCAAACCTGCTCATTATCCAGGTACAGCATACGCTGGCAGGAGTTCTTTCCACTATATACGCACTCTGCACACAAGGCAAGCTGCTCTTTTTCAGGAGCTTCTTCTACTTTGTTGTACATGTTAAAGGCGGCCATATCCTTGACGAGCTTGTCGGCATCGGTACGCATAGTCCGGAACTTGAGCAGGTCGAATACCTTGTAGCCACCACCTACGCGTTTGGAACGATAAATGATAGGCCCTTTCGAATCGAAACGAATCAGGAGGGCTACCACTAAGAGCAGGGGCGAAAGAATGAGCAGAGCCAGGCCCGTTGTAGTGACGTCGATGAGGCGTTTCCACCAGGTTACGCGTACGCGAAAACGGGGCATACGCGTGGGCTGGAGGGCGAGAAGCTGGTTTTTTCGAACGAAGTAATGCAGTCGGGCCAGTAAGTCACCGCGACTAAAGTCTTTCGGGTACAGGTCGTTACCACCCGCCTGAAGCACTTCCTGTTTGTAGGTGTCGTTCAGGGTAGGGACAGTCACGATAACCGGTAGGGAATTCAACCAGGGAATGGAGCGAATCTGCTGCAGGAACCAGATGGCCTGAGCTTCGTAACTTATAATCACGGCATCAGCCGGATAGTGATCTTTGAGCGTTAGTAATGCTTCTTCCGCAGAAGTAAGCTGCCATATATTCAATGGTTCAGCAAACCCTTGCTTAAAGGTTTCACTGGCATTACTATCATTTTCTACGTACAGGATACGTAGAGGTGGGTGGGTAACAACAGACATGGCGGTGCCTCATTACGACATGAAAACTTACTTCGCACACTAAAAACAAATTATTTGTAAACCCGGCGGAGTACTGCTTTTACCTTAGCAATGATTTCCAGCGGATTAAAGGGCTTCGTCATGAAATCATCAGCACCTAATTCCAGGCATTGAATCCGATCATTACTTTCTTCACTTCCCGACAAAATAATAACCGGAATGTGACCAAATAGATTACTGCCTCGTAATACTTTCAAAAATTCTTTGCCATTCAGGTGAGGCATATTCAAGTCGGCAATGACCAGATCTACCGGGCTACCCGTCTCAATGTAAGACATACCCGACATACCGTCGTCTTTAATAATGGTATCAAATTCCTTGTTGAGGCATAACTGAAGTACTTTTCGAGTCATGGGCTCATCGTCAAGGATTAAAATAGTTGACTTTTCGATTGTTAAATTTGGCGGATTCATAAGGGACGATTATATATATTAACAAAAATCAAAGCTTGTTGTCGGAACATCGAACGATTCTGTAACCAGACACTAGTGTTATCCGTGAACGCTGAAAAAAATTAAATTAATCCAGTAATTACCAGCTTTCAGTTGCTTTTCATTCGATCGATCCGGGACTTTCTTAAACGACGGAAAAAATGAAAAGAACACGTTATTAAAAAACCATTCTAGAATGATCAATTTCTTTCTAAAGACGTAGCAACCAACGTCTATGATTAATTTTATAGAGGTTTTGATCGTAATTAACTATACACGAACGGATCGAAGAATAGAATAAATCAACGATGATGAAAAGTTTAAGTATAGCATACTTCTCTTGGCGGAATTAGTAAATACTCAAACATGCCCAAGGCATAGGTTATCATTTTTTAAAGATAAGTTAAGCTATCAGAATGGGCAAAAATTGCTTAATTTATTTTTTTGTAAGTCATTTATAGTGACCTTCATAAGACTGAAGTTATAGGATAATAAGTATTTGTACTTATGGCTGTTAAGGCTTATTTAAGTGCCAAACGTTCTCAATTAGTCAACAAGTAAGAAATAAAAAAGTGCGGCTTATGGAAAGAAAAATAGTATCTTGTAAAGAATTATAGATGCTCCGTACCGCCGCTATATCGCAACATCTGTTCTACTATTACGCTTCATGAACGCAATCGACCGTACTCCCGCCAAACAGTTCGATAGTATCATTTGTGTCAGCCAGACGCCCTGGCAAGGGAAGTTTCAAAATTCAGCCGTTCAGCTACTGACGGTGCTCTCGGAACGCTACCGTATCCTATACGTAGACTATCCCTATACCGTGAAAGATCTCGTGGCTGGCCTGCGGGGCAAACGTCAGGTACCGGTAAAAGCTCTGACTCGGGTAGAAAACCCATTGACAAAACTTTCGCTGGGACCGAATCGGAGCGTTCACGTATGGACGCCGCCGGTATTATTCCCCATCAACTGGATGTCGGCGGCTCAGCATGACACCTTTCTGCCCCTCAATACGGGTCGGCTGATCAAAGGCCTACGGCGGGTGATGCAGCAATTGGATATGCAAAAACCACTGGTAATCAATGCTTTTAATCCAGTATTGGGATTGCCTCTGGTAGGCCAGCTTCAGGAATTTGCGACTATTTATTACTGCTTCGACGAAATATCCGCCGAGGCCTGGATGGGTAAACACGGAACGCGTTACGAACAGGAATTTATGAAACGGGTAGATGCGGTCATTACCACTTCGGAAGCCCTATACCGAATGAAGTCCCAGACACAGCCGCATACGTTCTGCGTGAAAAACGGGGCTAATTTCGATTTATTTAACCAGGCTTACGCACTACGCCAACAACAATCCGGCAATCGGGCCATTGTAGGTTACCTGGGCACGGCCGACAATCGGATTGACACGCAGGTAGTAGGATATTGTGCCCGTACGATGCCGGAAGTGGAATTCCAGTTTGTGGGACTAGTGGTTGATCCACGGGTACAGGAAGAATTGTCCGTTTATGCAAACGTCCGGTTCATCCCTTCCCTTCCGCCCGCTGAATTACCGCCGATTCTGGCTCAGTGGAAAGCAGCCATGATTCCTTTCGTGTGTAACGAACATACCTACACGATCTATCCGCTAAAAATCAATGAGTATCTGGCGGCGGGATTACCGGTGGTGTCCACGCCCTTTTCGATTCTGGATGATTTCGAAAATGCCATCGCTATTGCCGCAACCCCTGAAGCCTTCCAGGAAAGCCTCGTGCAACGCATGGCCGAAGACACCCCCGAAAAACAGCGGCAGCAGGTCACACTGGCTCAGGCTAATTCCTGGGAACGGCGGGCGGAAGAATTCGAAGCCGTATTCGATCAGGTGCAGGCCGTTAAAAGTCCGGTTTAGGCCTTCGGTGCCCGGACCCACTGCTGGGTAGCAGCGTCGTATTGCTTGAGGAGTCGGGCTGGATTGCCGCCTACTACTGAATACGGGGGTACATCTTTGGTTACGACGCTGCCACCAGCCACGACCGAATGGCGACCAATGGTTACGCCGGCCGTAATGACGGCATTAGCCCCAATCCAGCATTCGTCTTCAATTACGATGGGAGCCGTCGTGACGGGCTGTCGGTGGATGGGCGTATGCACGTCTTCGTACACGTGATTCAGTCCGGATACCGTAACGTGCTGAGCCATAATAACATCCGAGCCAATGTGTACGGGGCCAATGACCACGGAAGAAATCCCGATTGTACAATGATCCCCAATGCATACGTCGCCCACGCCATTATTGATCACGCAATACGACTCAATCACGCTTTTAGACCCCAGGGTAAACTGTTTAAAGGGAAGTACATCCATCCGGGCTGATGAACGAATCACTGCCGAACGATGCTTTCGGTGTACAAAAGGATTCACAAACCAGCTTACCCAACGTCGGGGCCGGGCTTCATCTTTGGGAATCAGCAGCCAGTGGACCAACTTCTTCAGGCCTGGATTGGAATCAATATATTGCTTGAATGCCATAGGTGGGGTACGCAGAAAGTCTACGTTCGCATGAAATGAATATCGTAATTGTATTTAATCTGCCGGTACAGGTCCCGTACCAGCCCAATCAGTTTGTTGCTGCTTTCCGTTAATGAACTTCGGGTCATGGTACTGGGTTCGGCGGCTGAATTGCGTTGCGTAAACAGCGACTGATAATCGTTGTAAAACAGTCCTTTACCTCCCTTTTGTAAAAACGAGATGCACATCCGGTATTCCATCCGATCGCCCTTGATGCCTTCGGCGTAGCGACCAAATTTTTGTAGAAACGTACTCCGACGCAGGTGAGGATGGTCACTGTAGGCGTAAATTTTCGTGTAATCCATACCAAAGGGGGGCAGGTATATCTCTGAAAAATTGTACGCATAGGGCCGCAGGTACGGATAGGGGATGTACGCGTAAAAACGGATATAATCCAGGTTTTTATTCGCATCCATTAGCTCCAGAGCGTGCGTAAAGTGCAGGGGAAAATCCGGACTGGGTTCAAAGTCTTCCTGCACATACAGCGTCAAGGGCGTTTTTACGGCGTCCTGTCCTTTGTTGATATTGTTGCCAAGGCCCCGGTTCTGGGGCGTCGTAATGAGCTGAAAATGAAAAGTTTGCTGAAGTTCCCGAAGCCTTTGCAGGTGTTCGGGCTTACTGCCGTCGTCTGAAACGACAATATCGCCAAACTGGCAACCGATTTGCTGATAGCTGGTCAGCAAGTGCTCCAGCGAACTGCTTCGGTTGTAATGCGTAACCAGCAATGTAACGTCGGGGAAGGAATAATTCATTCGCGTAGAGGGTCAAGAGTCCTGGCGTTGGTAGGTCAGTAGCTGGACGGTGTTTTTGAAAAACCGGTATTTTAAATAGCCCCATCGCAGCAGTCGCACCCAGGGCGTAGGGCTCTGCTTCCAGTCGGCCCGGAACGTCGCCGTACTGGGTTCACTCGCCGAATTCGCCTGATCAAATAGCGTGGTGAAAGCATTAAAGAACAGGCCTTTTCCCCCGTGTTTAATGAACGACAGGCACATCTGAAACTCGGCCTGATCACTGTTGGTGCCTTCCGTATAACGGCCAAATTTCTGAAAAAAGGTACTCCGACGCAGGTGCGGATGATCGCTGTAGTAGTAAAATTTCAGGTGATCCATATTCCAGAACTCTCCTTTGAACACCATCTCCGAAAAGCCCTTATCGTAGGGCTTGAGGTAGGGGTACGGGAAGTAGGCATACAGCCGGGCAATGTCCAGGCTGCCGTTCTGTTGCATCAGATGCAGGGCATTCTGAAAATGTTCGGCAAACGCCGGTTTCGGAACAAAATCTTCCTGCACATACAGCGTGTACGGTTGTTGGACCGCATCCTGTCCCTTGTTGATATTATTCGCTAATCCTTTGTTTACGGGCGTCGTAATCAGATCGAAGGCATACGAGCGTTGCAGGGCTTCCAGTACCTGCCGATGCTCGGGTTTGCTGCCATCGTCGGAAACGACAATCTGACCAAACGAACAGTTCAAATCCTCAAACGCCTGCAATAATCGTTGCAGCGACTGGCTACGGTTGTAGTGTGTAATCAATAGCGTAACCTCGGCAAAATGAGTACCCATAAATCGGAAGGTAAAAACGGCGGTAAAACAGAAAACTTCCTTGTTAGTGCTGATTCGGAAGGGCTCCTTTGCGGGAACCTCGCAGGGAATCCAACCACTTGTAATCCTTGAATTTCATTTCTACGTGATGGTACGTCCAGCGGGCAAAAATGAAAATGAGGGCGTAATTGAGAATGAATAAATAGCTATAATCTTCTTTCTGAAAGTGTAAAATCCGGATAAAGAAGATGTTGAAAATACTCAGGGTAAAGGGGTGGGTCAGGTAAATGGAATAACTGTACAGCCCTACCTTGTGCAAAAAGGGGATGCGTTTCAAAAATTTGGAAATGAAACCCTTTTCAAACGAGAAAATCAGAATCGGAATGAAGAAAATGAGATCATAAACGACGCCTATTTCTTTTAAATACGCTCCAAAATAAATAGCTAGAAAGATCAGGACGACCGAAACGAATTCAGCCATACTAAACCAGCTGTCTTTGAGGGTATGCCAGAGCGGATACACTTCCAGGAAAATACAGAAACAGACAGCCCCCGTAAAAAAACCGATAAGTCCCCGCAGAAACCCGTAATCGTACCCGTAATTCATCCGGAAAGAGCCGGTCACTGCGTACAGAATCGCAACGACGAGTAAAATAATCAGAGCGTATACTGCTTTCTTCCAGCGGATCAGCTTAACCTGGGCAATGAAGAGCATACAAACGCCGAAGAAAAAGTAGGAAATCATCTCGGCACTAATCGACCAGCTGGGGATATTCCAGCTCAAATCTTTAACCCCGAACAGCTTAACCGAGTTGAGCAGAAAGAGGGAAGTAAAGAAGGTAACGACGTTGTTGTTCTCATTATCCAGCTGGTTGATCTGCACGTAGGAAGTCATGTATTTCTTCGTTACTTCCATAATAAGAAAGATGGCCAGCATGAATAAATGCAGCGGATAAATGCGAAGAATACGCTTGCTGAAGTACAGCGAAAAATCCTGCGTAGTGGCAATGGCCTGGTATCGGTAGGTGATGACGAACCCGCTCAACACAAAGAAAAAATCAACGAAAACATCAGCGTTATCGATAAATTGATTGTTCAGTATGGGCGTGTCCGCCGACAGGGCCATGTGAAACAAAACCACGAGAGAGGCAAAAATACCCCTGAAAATATCCAGTACATCGAATCGGTGTTTCATCGTTTAGGTCAGCTTAGAATTCGACTTGGGCTAGGAAACGCTTCGTCTAAACGCTATAATTTCTTTAAGCGTAATCTTGTATTTGAAAGTGAGTAGCAAATAAATACTGCCACCGATGAGGATTTGAGCAAGCGTGTGGAATAGGCCACTGCTGCCTACGTACTGCTTATACGCCAGGATAACCAGGATCATCAGCGTACAGAAAAGTACGGGTTTGATGAAGTTGGCGAAGAAATCACGGATAAAATCACCGACTAAATGCTGAACGATAAAGAAGTTCAGAATCAGGTTGATAAACGTACTGAGCAGGAAAGCCGTAGCAATGCCGTATACCTGCCAACGGGTACCCAATACGTAAAGCAACGGAACTTTCACCAGCAGCGTAACCAAATTCAGATAGAAAAGCAGATTGGGTTTTCCTTTCGTGAACGCAAGCGTAAACAAGGGGTTGGAAAGGCAGTAGAAAATACTGACGAATACGAAAATCTTGATGAGAGGGATAGTCTCTTCCCAACCCGGACCGTACATCAGCGGGACCACGCTGTCCGCCGTAATATAGAGTCCCGCCAGCAAAGGAATATTGAGGTAGCTAACCAGGTCTAAAATGCTCAGATAGGCTTTCTTTAGCTCCGAATCACTTTCCTTCATTTTAGCCAGAATCGGGTAGGCCACCTGTAAAATAATGGGACTGAGTTTGGTAATGGGGAAGATCGCCAGTTGTGAGGCAATCGTGTAATAACCCAGGGCTTTAACGCCCAGCAAACCACCCACAATGATGTTATCGGAATTACCCTGTACAAAGCCCAATAAGCCATCACCTACGTTATATACGCCAAACTTCAGGTGCTCTTTGATGGCGTTGAAATTCAGGTAAAGCCTGGGCGTAAACAGATGACGGCCCAGGATGATTTGCAGGGAAGTACGAATAACGTGGGTAGCCAGTTGTCCGTAAATCAGTGAGAGTTCTTCGTAATGATTATACGCTAAAGCAATCGTGATGGCCGTACCCGCAACGGTGGCAATGATCTCCATGAGGGCGATCGTCTTGAACTTCAGCTCTTTTTGTAGCAGAAACAGATAAATCTGTCCAAAATAAATAATGAGGAAGTAGATCGACGCCAGCTTGATTACGTAGTCGAGTTTGGGCTCCTTATAGTAGGCCACGACCAGCGGAGCACTCAGGTACGCAATGCAGAAGATGGTGAATCCCAGTAATAAGCTGGTGAAATAAATGCTGGATAGTACGTTACGGTCGTTCTCCTGTTTATAAATAATGGAATTGGAAAAGCCGAGGTTACTAAAGATGTAAAATAAGTTGATAAGCAATGCACTGACACTCACTACCCCAAATACCGAGGGATCTAGAATTCTGGCCAGGATGGTTACCTGTAAGAATTGAAAGACCGTTGAAATAACCGTGGATAAGGTTATCCATTTGCCCCCATCTACTGCACTTTTTTTCGTACTCATGTAGCTGTAATAAATGAATTGGGACGATTCCCAAAAGCTGTTAAGGGTGGACTAGAATAGATAGCGAATGAAAGACACCGCCGCACATAGCGTGGCCTGCTTCCATTATGCGTTGATATAGGGATTTGGGGTAGAGCAGGAAACAGGAACCATCAAGGAAGATGGACCAGGGAAAGGCAGGGGCTGAAGCCAGCCCATCGCATAGGGAAATATTCCGGAGCTTACAAAGGCGGAAAAATTCGCTGAACCAGCAGTGCACTTCCAAGTCATAATCTTGATGGCGGTCAGATTAATAGGCTTTAAATACAGTAAAAATAACGGAAATTAAAAAGCCAGCAAACGCTGTGGCGAATTAATTCGGATGGAAAGCGATGAAAAAACTGTGCTACGGTCAAATTGGGAAAGAGCGGATTTCTGATCACGGAATACCTGACGGAAGTCGATAAAGACATTGTGCCGGAACTGGTACGAAGCTACGAGTTCGCCGTAAAAAAGATTGGTTCCTACGCCCTGACCAATAAAGTTACCGTACTCACGTCCGGCGGGGCGGTCGGCTTCGTTGTAGTTGAGCAGGGGGTTACTCCCGTAATTGCGACCGGGCAGATCGAGGCCGTAGTTGGCTCCCAGAACAACCGCCGTTACGTTCAGGCGAGGCAGCGGCTGGTACCGGATGGTGCCTACTACTTCCTGAAAGTTGGCTCCCATGGGATGGGCCATGACCTGATTGTAATGAACGTAATTGGTTTTGTTGGACACGTGCTGGAAGGTATACGGGCGGGCCCCGTTCCATTCTACCTGTAAATCAAGGTTATCGACGTTAAAGGCGTTGATGTATTTTGCTCCTAGCTGGTAGCCGAATTTATTTCCCCACCAGCCCCGGGCTTTGCGTACTTCCTGGAAATTGAATTCGTCGAGATTGAGCTGTCCGTAGGCCTGAAATTGCCTTAGGAAAGTCCAGCGGACATCCATACCCACCATGGTGTTGTCGGCACTAAACTTCTGGGCTTCAATGGCCCGATAAAAAATGACGGGATTGAGATAGCTCAAATCGAAGTAGCCCTGCGATTTATCCCGGCTGTGAATGATCGACTCGAAAAGACCGATGTTTACGTTATCACCAATATTCAAACCCAGGCGATGATAAGCCATGTATTTTTTGGTAGGCAGAGCACCATACGCCGGGATACTATCCTGCTGGTTACTGATTTCGCTGAATAAGTTGACGTATTGAAACGGTCCGATTTTGGTGGTAAGCTTCAAAAAGAGGTAAGGGCCGCTATTGTCCGAAAGGATCATGGAACGGAAGCCATTGCCAATAAAAACCTTATCGTGACCAAACTGAAGGTTAATCTGCTTGATGGGGTCGAAGGTAATGTAGCCGCGGGCCGTGAAAAAATCGGTAGCCGTTTCCGGGGTAACAGTCACGCCGTCGGAATTGGTTGTACTGCGGAAAATTTTATAGGCAGCTTCGTTGGGAACGGCTTTGAAAAAGTTGATCCGGTCCTGGTAATAGCCCGGTAAACGCATTTGCGTATCGGTCACGTACGTGTAAAAACCCAGCTTTTTACCAATCGAACCCCGAATTTCAATCCCCCGCGTGTTGATGTAGGAGTAGGGCGAGGCATCTTTACCAACGCCCAGCAAGCCATACAGAACGGGATTGACATGCAGCTCAACGTCGTCGTTGGAAACGCTATACATATCATTCTTCTTGTGGTAGAAGTACTGCCAGAAAGGTTCTTTGCTATTGGCTGTTTGCTCGGGCTTCTTACTCCATTCCCAGCTATCTTCCCGGAGATACTTGATATTGAAGCGGTCGACATCCGATAGATCAGCACACTCATCGCAGGAAAGGCTATCGATCAACTGGATGATATTTTTACGCAGGTACGGCTTTACTGTACTTTGGTAACCCGGAGCGTGTTTTCCGCTCTTGATTTCATACCGATCGATGAGGTGGTAATAATCCGAATTAAGTGGGGCGTATACGCTTTGACTCCACGCAACCGCAGCCTGTAACCACAAAAGAAAAAAGAATAGGGTAAATCTTGGCATAGGAGAAAGACGCGTACCCTCGGGTTTAACGTTTTATTACTTACTTTGTAAACAGCCAAAAGGCACTGCAAATTACAAAAGGATTCTGAAATTCATTTTTACATGTTTGTCCTGACCGAGCAATCTTCCATAGCTAACCATTTCATAGCCGAACTTCGAGACGTCCGTATTCAGAAAGATCCCCTGCGATTTCGGCGGAATCTGGAACGGCTCGGGGAGATTCTGGCCTACGAGATTTCCAAAACGCTTACTTATACAAAAACGGAGGTAGAGACCCCGCTCGGAACGAGTAAGACCTTTCTCATGGCTCAGCAGCCCGTGCTGGCGGCGGTTTTGCGGGCCAGTCTGCCTTTCCATCAGGGTTTTCTCAATGCCTTCGATGGAGCTCAGAATGCCTTTATTGGAGCATACCGGGGGCTTCACGCCGAAGGAGAAGAGTTTACCGTCGAGCTGGAATATATTTCCTGCCCCGATTTAACCGGCAAAACGCTCATCATTGTGGACCCCATGCTGGCTACCGGAAAGTCGCTGGAAATTTCGTACCGATCCCTGTTACGGTACGGCATTCCGGCCCGGACGCACATTGCAGCAGCCATTGCTGCTCCCGAGGGAATCAAATATCTCCAGGACCGTATGCCCGAGTGTCGCCTGTGGGTCGGGGATATTGACGAACGACTGAATCATAATTATTACATCATTCCCGGTCTTGGCGATGCCGGCGATTTGGCTTTTGGTGAAAAGCTGTAGTAGGTCATGACACTGATTAGTAAGTATCTCTCCGTTGTAGTGGCTTCCATGCTGAAGTTTGTCGGCGGACCACTGGCGGGTTTAGCTCTCCAGTTATCACTGCTGGAAACCATTCTCTGTACCGTTTGTGGCATGATGTTCAGCGTCTTCCTGTTTACCTTTCTGGGCCAGTGGCTTCGGCTGGTTTGGGAAGACTTACGTAAAACCAGGCGGAAGCGTTTTAGCAAAAGCACGCGGCGGGCCGTGCGGATTTATCGAAAATTCGGTATCGCCGGTATTGCCTGTCTGACACCTTTACTGTTTACGCCCATTGGCGGCACCCTGCTGGCGGTATCCTTCAAGGCATCGCCACTACGTATTCTGAGCTGGATGCTGGTATTTGCCGTACTCTGGGCCGTGGTGTTTAGCTGGGCTTTTTACAATTTGTCTGCCGTACAGGACTGGTTTATTAAAAAATAAGACAGTAGTAAGTCTTAGCCCGTACTCCATACGGTAGTAAATAAAAAACAGGAAAGCCCTTCAAGTCTGGATCCTCCCACTCGAAGGGCTTTCCTGTTACAAGCACGCCTGCCACTCAGGATTAACGGAAAACCGTCAACTGCAAACTCAGTAATTCGTACGAGCCAGTTTCTCAATGATTCGCATTACTTGT
>JAAIGE0101506747.1_pt1 | contig 17054 bp, 12 predicted proteins | sample 6487951 | NCBI WGS metagenome assembly JAAIGE01 (sample SAMN13974128, study PRJNA590717) | phyllosphere metagenome | biome: tomato field; feature: multiple bacterial spot infested tomato fields; material: tomato leaves; isolation source: leaves from tomato fields | host: Solanum lycopersicum ... | reverse complement strand
CCGCGCCATGGATGGCGCGTGGCGGCGGCCCCCCAAATCACTGGCGGATTACGGGCACACCGAGCCTAAGCGAGGTGCCGAGTGGTGGGGCAAGAGCGTTTTGCTTACTTTGCCGCTTTTGCAAAGTGAGCCGCCGTCAGGGCGGAACCCTAAGTGGCCGTTACCGCAGCAATGGATATGTACACAATCCAGCTGCGTTGACTGTCAGGCCGCCTTCGCGAGCAAGCCCGCTCCCACAAGTTTAACCGCAGGGTGTCAGGTAGATAGGTGTCGACTGGGAGGCCGTCATCGCAGGCAAGCCAGCTCCCACATCTGGATCGCGGGGGGAGATACCTATATCCATAGATCTGCGCAATCTATTCTTATTGCAATAGGTTCTCGTTTGGCTGCTTGATATTGTGTTACTGTATAACAAATCAACCACGCCCAAACGCCCCGGAGGCCTCATGAAAGCTGGTATCCACCCCGACTACCGCACCGTGCTGTTCCACGACACTGCCGCCGACGTGTTCTTCCTCATCGGCTCCACCGCCGACAGTGATCGCACTCATAAACACAGCGACGGCAACACCTTTCCCTACATCCCGCTGGACGTTTCCAGCGCCTCGCACCCGGTCTACACCGGCCAGCAGCGCAAGACCCAGGCCGAAGGCCGGATTGCCGGGTTCAACAAGCGCTTTGCCTCGTTTGGATCGAGCCCGAAAAAAGCGGATGAATGAGCATGATTCGGCGGCGTGTCCTACGCCGCCGTCTGCCGAATCGGCAGTACCACCCGAAACTTCGTACCCTTGCCCAGCTCACTGCTGACGCTGATATCGCCACGGTGTTTCTTGACGATCCCGTAGGACAACGACAACCCCAACCCCGTACCTTCGCCCACTGGCTTGGTGGTAAAGAATGGGTCGAATATCTTCTGCACGGTTTCAGGCGCAATCCCACAGCCGTTGTCCGCCACTTCCAGCCATACGTGTTCGCCTTCCACCCCGTTGCTGATGGTAATGGTGCCGCGCTCCGGGCCCATGGCTTGTGCGGCATTGATGACCAGGTTCATCACCACCTGATTGAGTTGGGAGGCCAGGCATTCGATTTCCGGCAGCGGCGCGTAGTGCTTGACCACATCGGCCTTGTACTTGAGTTCGCTGGCGACGATGTTCAGCGTCGAGTCGATGCCTTGCTGCAGGTTGGCAAATTGCCAGGTCTGGTCGTTATCCACCCGTGAGAAGTTCTTCAGGTCCTTGACGATCTGCACCACACGGCCGATGCCGTCTTTAGACTCGCGGATCAGGATCGGAATGTCGTCCTTGAGAAAATCCAGGTCCAGCTCGTTGCGCAAGGCCGTGAGTGGGTCGCGATGTTCTGGCTCAGCAATATGCGCTTCGCTGCGCTGGTAAGCATCGAGCATCTGTTGCAGCTGTTTGAAGTAGCCGTCGAGGGTGCTGAGGTTGGAGGAAATAAAGCCCACCGGGTTGTTGATCTCATGGGCGACACCCGCCGCGAGTTGCCCCAGTGAGGCGAGTTTTTCCGACTGCACCAGTTGGCTTTCCAGGTGCTTGCGCTCTTCAATTTCCAGTTGCAGCGCTTGGGTGCGCTCTTCCACCAACCGCTCCAGTTGCGAGGTTTGCAGGGAGGCGCGGCGGGCCATGTCCCATTTGTTGGCCAGGGTGTTGGCCATTTGCTGGACTTCGATGTTGTCGAATGGTTTTTTCAGGATCAGCAGGCGGTCGTGGGCGTGCAGGCGAAACAGCAGGTCATCCCAGGAATAGTCCGAGTAGGCGGTGCACACCACCACTTGCAAGTCGGGTGCGACTTTCCACAGTTCTTCAATGGTCTTGGCGCCGTCCCAGCCCTGGGGCATGCGCATGTCAACGAATGCCATCGCATAGGGGCGTTCTTGCGCCATGGCGCTGGTCAGCAAGCCCAGGCCTTCTTCGCCGCCATACGCGCCGTGCAGCTCGAATGCCTGGGCTTGAGGTTTGGCCGCGTCGCCGAACAGTGCCGACTCCATCTCATCCAGCGCCTGGGTGGAGGCTTCGTCGGGCATCAGGATCTTGCGAAAGTCCTCATGAATGGACGGTGTGTCATCGATCAGCAGGATGCGCCGGTTGGGAGGTTGGTTCATGAGCTGCTTCCGGCAAGGGTCAGGGGGATGGTCAAGGTGAAGACGGCGCCGAGGCCCGGCCCGTCGCTATGGGCGCTGAGTTGGCCGTTCATTTCCACGGCGGCCAGGGCGCAGCTGTGCAGGCCGAAGCCGTGGCCTTCCTTGCGAGTGGTAAAACCGTGGGTGAAGATGCGTGCCATGTTCTCGGGCGGTATGCCTTCGCCATCGTCCTTCACACTGATCTTCAGGGTCTCGTCGCCGACCGATTCCACCGCTAGGGTGATTTGCCGTGGCCGTTCAGACAGTTTGTCCATGGCGTATTTGGCGTTGCTGATCAGGTTGACCATGATCAGCAATAACCTGTGCTTGTCCGCCAAGATCTCTGGCACCGGGGAGTACGCCTTCACAACAGTGACATGGTGACGGCTCAGCGCGCCGGCGTTCATGCGCAGGGCGTCGTCCATCAAGGCGCTGATATTGACCGGCTCCAGCAAGGTAGACGCACCCGCATAGGATTGCTGGGTCGAGACGATGTCCTTGATGTGGTCCACGCTTTTGCTCAACTGCGCCAGCTCATCGCTCATGCCTTGCTGTTCGACGGCAATCGCTTCGACCAACTGGTTGAGATAGCCCGGCAGCAATTTGCCCTTTTCATCTTCGGTGAAGAAGGTGCCCAGGTCGCCTTGATGCGCATTGATCAGTTGCATGGCCTTGCCCAGGCCGAGCGCCTTGCTGGCGCGCAGTTTGCGGCTGACCAGGTCGGCAGAGATATTCACACTGTTGAGCACGTTACCGACGTTGTGCAGCACGTTGGTGGCGATCTCTGCCATGCCGGCCTGGCGGGCGCTGTCCATCAGCTCGCTCTGGGCATCCTTGAGCTGTTGCGTGCGCCGCTCCACCCGTTGCTCCAGGGTTTCGTTGGCGGCCTGCAACGCGCGGTTGACGCGGTTGATCTCGGCGAAACTGCGTAGCAGACGCACCGCCAGGTAAAGCAGTAGCACCACCAGCAAGGTCGAGAAGATCAGCAGGTAGCGATGGTATTGGTGGTCGATGAGGTCAGCGGCTTGCTGGTCTTGATTAAGGTGGGTGGTCAGGTCATCCAGGTGTTCGGCTACCGGCACGGCGGCAATTCGCTCGAGCAGGCTGTTGACCAGTGGCTGTTCGCGCAGGATCAGCGAAATATGATTGCTGAGAATCTCTACCGGTGCCTGGAACTCACTGGGCAGGCTCTGTTGGTTGATGGCCAGTTTGCCCAGGCCCACCAGGATATCAGCGGCACGTTCGTCGCTGGTGACCTGGGCGAACTCCAGGCTGCTGAGCAGCAGGTCGTAGGTGTCGGTGGCCACGCTTTGCAGTTGCAGCCGGCCTTCATCGGTCATGCTGTTGAATTGGGCCTGGATGTCATCTTCGGCCGTCGGCAAAAATGCCAATGAGTTACGCAGCACTGCGTTGTGGGATTTGAACTGGTCGACCAACCGGGCTTTTTCTTCGATAGCCGTCAGATACGCGTCATGGCTGGCTTTCCAACCGGGCAGGTCGGCAGCGCTGTGATAGGTGTTGCGGCTCTGCAGTTCAGCCCCGATGCGGGTCATTTCGGTCAGCGGTGTGACCAGTGGGTCGTAATTGTGGGTAATCGCGATGCGGGCCTTGAGCACTTCGCTGTCCCACTGGGCATTGAGCTGCTGGAGTTGGCGGATCAAGTCGCGCGATTGGGTATACGTGGCCGTCTGGTCGCGCGAAGACTTGAGGTACAAAAACACCAGTGTGGAGGCCAGGAACAGGGTGATAAGGCCTAGCAGGATTTGGCTGGTACGTCGGCGTGACAAGGGTCTCATAGTGGCTTGCCCGCCCATTCGCCAGTCAGGGTCTTGAGAAACTGGATAATCAGGTCCTTGTCTTCCTGGGACGGGTTGCGCCCCAACTGGTACTTGAACATCACGTCAACCGCCTCTTCAAGGGTCTTGGCCGAGGCGTCGTGAAAGTACGGCGCAGTGACGGCCACATTACGCAGGCTGGGCACCTTGAACACATGGCGGTCCTCTTCATCCTGGGTCAGCAGGTAGCGCCCCAGGTCCGATTCCAGCGGGTTGCCGCGGGCCTTGAAGTAGTCGCCCATCACGCCGAACTTCTGGAACATATTGCCGCCAATGTTCACGCCCTGGTGGCAGGCGATGCAGCCGTAGTCCTTGAAGCGTTGATAACCGTATTTTTCCTGGGTGGTCAGGATATCGGTGTCGCCCAGCAAGTATTGGTCAAACCGCGAGTTGGGTGTCAGCAGCGTGCGCTCGTAGGTGGCCAGGGCGTTTTGCACATTGGAGGCGGTGACGCCATCGGGGTAGGCCTGCTTGAACGCGTTCTGGTAAGTGGGCAGTGTGGACAGGTTGTGCACCACGGTATTCCAGTCGCTGCCCATTTCCACCGGGCTGATCACTACCTGCTCGACCTGGGCCTCCAGCGTGTCCACCCGACCGTTCCAGAATTGTTTGAAGTTCAGGCTGGCGTTGAACACGGAAGGGGTATTGATCTGCACCGGCTTGCCGTCAAAACCAATGGAGAACGGCTTGTTGTCGGCGCCGCCACTGGTCAGTTGGTGACAGCTGGCGCAGGACAAGGTGTTGTTGACCGACAAGCGCGGCTCATTGAACAGCTGGCGACCCAACTCAACCTTGGCCGGGTCCAGTACGGGAACCGCCGGCAAGGGCTTGAGCGCTTCGTTCAGCGGCGCGGCTGCGAGCGGTGCGGTGCCCAGGCATAACGCCAACATCAGGCCAGAACGGTGGTTTACGACATTGCTCAAGCGAGCACTCCTTGCAGGCCTAGGGCTAGTTATTTATTGATCAGGCATCAGTGTCGCGCTATCCGTTTGCAGCAACTGCACAAAATCTTTCGAAGGCAGCGCCTTGCTGAATAGAAAGCCCTGGCCCTCTTCACACCGCTGGGCTTTGAGGAAATTCAGTTGGTCGATGGTTTCCACGCCTTCGGCAATGATGTTCAGCTCCAGGCTCTTGCCCATGCCGATGATAGCGCTGATCAGCTGTTCGTCCTGGCTATTGATGCGCAGGCCGCGCACGAAGGATTGGTCGATCTTCAGCACGTCGATGGGAAAGCGCCGCAGGTAGCTGAGGCTGGAGTAGCCGGTGCCGAAATCGTCCAGGGCCAGGCGGACGCCCATGGCCTTGATCTTTTGCAGGGTCTCCACGGTTTCATCGACGTTCTGCATCAGCACGCTTTCGGTGATTTCCAGTTCCAGTTGGGTGGGCGGCAGGCCTGTTTCTTTAAGGATGGCGGCCAGGTTGTCGACAAAGTCCCGTTGACGAAAGTCGATCGCCGAGATGTTCACCGACATGCGCAAGGGCGCCAGGCCCATCTCGCGCCAGGCTTGGGCTTGTGCGCAGGCTTGGCGCAGTACCCATTGGGTCAGGCGTACGATCAGGCCGCTGTCTTCGGCCACAGGAATAAAATCCGCCGGGCTGACCCAGCCCGACTGCGGTCGAAACCAGCGTGTCAGCGCTTCCGCGCCGACGATGCGCCCGGACTCCAGCGCCAGCTTGGGCTGGTAATGCAGCACAAACTCATCGCGGTCCAGCGCCTGGCGAATCGCGCTTTCCAGGTTTTGCTGGTGCTGGGCGCGCAGGTTCATGTCTTCGGTGTAAAAGCTGAAATCCCCCGGGCCGCGTTCTTTGCTGGTGCGCATCGCGGTTTCAGCGTGCTTGAGCAAGCCCACGGCGTTGTCGCTGTCATTGGGGTAAATACTGATGCCCAGGCTGGCGCTCACACTCAGGTCATGCCCCGCCACATGGCGAGTCGCGCTGACAGCATTGAGCACCTTTTGCGCAATGTGCTGGGTTTGCTGGGGATGCTGGATGTCGTTGAGCAGCACCACGAACTCGTCGGAGCCATAACGAAACACCGAGTCCGAGGCCCGTATCGCCGCCACTAGGCTCAGGCTCACCTGCGCAAGCACCTCATCGCCTGCCGGATAGCCCAGGGCGTTGTTGATGCGCTTGAAGCGGTCGAGCCCCAGAAACATCACCGCCAGTTGCGTGTCGTGCCGCCGGCTCAAGGCGATCGCCTGGGTCAGGCGGTCGCCGAGCAAGGTGCTGTTGGGCAACTCGGTCAGTGCGTCGTATTGCAATAAATGCGAGACCTTGAGCAGCTCCTGCACGCGTTCCTCGATGGTGCGCTCCAGGCTGATCACCTTGAGGGCCGCATCCTGGGCCAGCTGCCATTTCCAGGTCAGCGCGCTGGCCATCTGGCGGATTTCCAGGTGGTCGAAGGGCTTTTTCAGGATCAGCAGTTGGTCGTTGTATTTCAGGCGCGCTTCGATGGCCTCGAAGGAATAATCGGAATAGGCCGTGCAGAGGGCGATTTGGAGGTTGGGGTCCACCTCCCACAGCTGTTCGATGGTGTGCAGGCCGTCCCAGCCAGGGGGCATGCGCATGTCGATAAACACCATGGCGTAGGGTGAGTGGGCGTCCAGGGCTTTCTTGACCAGTGCCAAGGCTTCCTGGCCCTGGTAGGCGGAATCCAGGTCAAACGCCTGGCGCACCGGCGCCGTGGTGCCGAACAGGGCGGACTCCAGAGTATCGAGGGAGGGCTCGCCGTGCTCGTCGGCACAGAGGATCTTGCGAAAATCCTGGTGGATCGAAGCGGTGTCGTCGACGATCAGGATGCGCCGGTTGGCCCGGCCCGATTCCGTCTTCATGGCGCACTCGGCACATGCAAAAGGCTTGATGGCATGACAATTCCTTCCCTGGTTCTACAACTGAACGGGGCGCGAGTATGCAATGCAGCATAGTTGAGTTCCCTTGATATCGACGGCCAGTTGGCGTCAAATCAATCGCGCTTTGTATTGCGCGGATTCAATTTAGCTTAACTTCGTTTAATTTGAAGGCAGAGTCGCCATGGATGAACAACTCGCTACGAAGTCCGCTGTTTTGCTGGTCGACGATGAAGAGTCGATCCTTAACAGCCTGCGCCGCCTGTTGCGCGGCCAGCCCTATGACGTGGTATTGGCCACCAGCGGCGCCCAGGCGCTGGAGATCATGGCGACCCGGCCCATCGATCTGGTGATGAGCGATGCGCGCATGCCCGGCATGGACGGCGCCACGCTGCTGGCCGAGGTTCACCGCTTGTATCCCGCCACCAGCCGTATCCTGCTCACCGGTTACGCCGACCTCACCACCATCATCAAGGCGATCAACGACGGGCAGATCCACCGCTACATCAGCAAACCCTGGAATGACGAGGAGTTGCAGCTGGTGTTGCAGCAAACCCTTGAGCACCAACGCCTTGAACGCCTGGCCCGAGACCAGACCGAACAGCTCAAGCTGCTCAACGCCACCCTGGAAAAACGCGTGGCGGCGCGTACCGCCGAATTACAACAAACCGCCGACATGCTCGACCTGGCCTACGACGAGCTCAAGCGCAGCTACGTGACCGGCACCGAAGTGTTTTCGCTGCTGGCCAACCTGCGCTTGCCCAAAGACAAACAGGCCAACCGCGCGTTGATCGAGTTGATCCGCGTGTACTGCGCCGCCCAGTCCATGGACGAAGCCAGCACCCGCGACCTGACCATGGCCGCCGCGTTGTACAACATCGGCAAGTTGAGCTGGACCGACAGCATGATGGTTGCACCGTCGGACAAACTGCATAGCACCGACCGTGGCTTGTACCGTGAGTATCCGGGGCAGAGCGAGTCGCTGCTGATGACCCTGGAGCCGATGAAGGACGCGGCGCGGATCATTCGTCATCACCAGGAACGCTGGGACGGCACGGGATTTCCCGACCACCTCAAGGGCGATACGATCCCGCCCGGTTCACGGCTGCTGAAGCTGGCGGTGGACTTTATCGAATTGCAAAAAGGCCTGATCCTGGAGCGGCACCTCAACAGCGACGAAGCGCTGTTGTATATCCGCAAGTACGCCGGGCGCCTGTATGACCCGGCGTTGGTGGAAGATTTTGTGCAAGCCTGCGCAACCTTCCTCAGCGACGTGACCCTGGGCGATCCTACGGTCAAAGTCCTCACCACCCGTGAGCTTGAGGCCGGTATGGTGCTGGCCCGCAACCTCAACGCCGATAACGGCATGCTACTGCTCAATGCCGGCAAGGTGCTGAACTTGCCGCTGGTGGACAAGCTGATCGCGTTCGAGGCCATGGAGGGCGCCAAGTACAGCGTGTTTATCAAGACGCCCGACGAGGTGTCGCCACTCCTGTAGCTATACGCCCCAGGCTACGTGCTTGCTGCCGTGGTAATCAAAGATGCCCCTGATGATGTAGACATCTTTGCCACCTTCTTTGCCGTTCTGTTCAATTGCCACGCGCCAAAGACCGCGGCCCGAGCCGGCCTGTAATTGGGGTAAATCGACATAGGTGTAGTTGCCTATTCGCTTGCGGCTGAGGCGTCCGGCTTGGATATCCTGGGTGATTTGCTCAAGTTTGGCCGTGGCGGGGGCGGGCATGAGTTTTTTCTGGGTGTGCGCCAGATCATCGAGCTTCACGATGTTGATGTGCGGATCGCGAGTGGGTAGGGGCAGGACATCCGGGGCTGGGGGCACGGACGGCTCTGGCCTTTGGCCTCGGATTGGAGGGCGGGGTTGCTCAAACTCCAAGGGTGTAGAGAATTTGGGCAGGGCTTTTTCAAATGCTGTGACGTCTTTGCTGTCCACCATGGCTATGCCAGCGTCTGCCCCGTGCTGGCCTCGGGACAGGGCGATATAGGGAACGCCGGATTTTTTGAAATCCTCTGAAAAGGAGGTGACTTGAAGCCTGGTCATTTTCGCCTTGAAGGTATCCTTCATGAAGGCATCCAGGGTGCTTTTTGTCTCAGGCAGCAACAAGAATCGGCGTATCGCCTGCTGGTGTGTAATTCCTTGATCGGAGGCGAGTTGATTAATACGTCGTAGGTGTTCGGGCTTGTTTGCAAACACCGTCAGTGCAGCCTCTCGCCAAGTAGAAAGTTCATATTTTGCCGCGAATTTATCCATCGCGGTCTGATGTTTATTCGTGATGGCATACCCGACAAATTGTGCCTCTGTATCGGGGTCGAGAACGGCAATCGATGTTCTGATTTGTTTGTCTAAGTTGTCGTTTTTGCCAATGAGCCTTTTGACTTTCTTAAACAGTTCCTCCTTGTCCAGCGCAGACAGATGTTGCGCAAAATGATGGGTCGACAGGTGTATATGTTCAAGCGTGGCCAGTTCGGACCGCAGGTTTAACACGCTATTGCGCAATCTCTCTTGGTGGGTCCGGCTCAGGCTTTTCGGGTTCGATACCCAGCGGCGAAATTCAGCTTCATCCAGGGGGCCGAGCTGTTGTCGGGCGTGAGTGATCAAGTTGAGTTTCAGGGCCGCGTCGGTTTGTTCTATGACGCGCTCGAAATCGCGCATTTCCCCTTCTGTTGCGAAAAGCCGCATGGCCGCGATCAGGTCCGCGTCCACTTGCTGTTCAGGGGTCAGAGAGCGCAGGGCGCCCAGAACGGAACCTCCGCCTACAGCATTTCGTTCGAAACGGGGCTTCCAGCTCTTTGCGTCTCCTGGCACGACCATAAAATCCACCTGGTTACCGGCCGGGTCTTTTACATAGCGTGCGCCGTCCTCTACATAGGACTGATACAAATGATAGCGGCCTGTAGCGTCGCGCATCGCGATGAACTGGTTATTGTGTTTATCAAAAAAACACGGTGCGCTGCCCGACCGGCGCAATAGACGGTATCGGTGAGTGCGGGCAAACTCAGCGACGTCAAAGTGCGGCGTTATCTGCTCAGGCAGCCGATACGGGGCCGCATTGACCCAGGCGGGTTCCAGCGGGCGGACTGAAGCACCGGTCTGTACGATGCCGATGTGCCTGCCCGTACCGACTTTACTGGCCAGTCCCGGAATGCGCCGCCCAAGCTGTTTGGCCACGTCTAATCCACGGTTGATACCTCGACGCAAAAACGACAGGGCGGTTTTGCCGGGTATCAGCCCGAGCAGAAAGTCAGCTGCGTCCACTCCAAACATAAAGGCGTTCACCGCCGACTCGCGGAAAATTTGCGCATTGCTCCGTGAACGGTAATCGGCGTGCGCGAGCTGAAAACCCAGTTGCGCCGAATACAGGTAGGCGTGGAAATTGCCGGTTATCGGGGTCAAGGTGTAGCGGTACACACTGCGCGTATCGTTGAGGATCCGCGTTATCTCGTTCGTATCCTTTGTGGCCATTTGGGAACTGAAGTAGGTCTGCCATTCGGGTTTTGCTTTCAGCGTGTCCAGCTCTGCCAACCCGTTGACCAGTTCCCTGAAGGGCCCGCCATCTGGCGCATCCGGGGTATACAGCACACTGACCCCATCAGGCTTGGTGCCTTTTCGATGAATGACCAGGACGCGATGCATGACCTGTCCGCCTTGACCCCTTTCCTGCGCGGCACCCAATACCAGTAGGTTGACCTCTATCTCGAACTCGCTGACCCGGGGCCGGGTAGTTGAGTCGGGGTGCTCGGTAACTGCCTTTATCCAGTCAAGCCCACTGCCTGGCGTCTTGAATGTAAACAGCTTGGCGGCGTCAGGGTTGAGACGGCTCTCAAGGGCGTCCTTGTTCATTCTTGCCGCGTTGGCGCGCTGCCAGGCGGTTGCAAAGGTGCTTGTCCCGCTGCTCTGCGAGAAGGCTGAGCGCAGGTACGTATCGTATTTTTGGCCGATGTCAGCCTCTGTGGCGAGGGCACGCAAATCGTCGTTCCCGAGTTTTCCGTGATGGTTGCCGGCCGTGTCGACGATGTTGACGGTAGCGCTGATTATTCTGTGTATGCCATGCACCGACCATGGGTCGACATTACGTTGGGTGTAACTTCCCAGTGTGCGCAAATCCACCACGGCTTGGGTACGCCAGGTGCCCCACATAAGTTTTTGGCCCGGCAGGTACTGCGGGATATGGATCTTGCGGTCTTCGCTGATGTAGACAAGGGTGGCCGCCTCGTTACGATACCCCGTCACCTCGGCGGACCGGGAGGACGTTGTCACGCGCAGATGAACCAGGCTTCTATAAGGGTCAATATCCACATTGGCATATGCAGGTTTCTGTTTTTTCAGCACCCGGTCGGTCTCCTGCTGGGAGAACGCTTCCAGTGTCAAGATCCTCTCAAGATGAGGCGCAAGCTCTTCATTGCTGTCAATCAGTTCCTGCTCCAGTTGCCTGTACCGGGCCTGGTCTTGCTCGTTGGAGGCTTTCAACCATGCGGGTTCGGTCGTCAACAAGCGTAGGGTACGTGCCATAAAGGCATTCGCGACATCCAACTGTGGCGTCAGGTCTGCGGCCAGGTCGAGTTCGCCTGTGGTGGGTAAGGGCTCCCTGTGCAAGCTATTGCGGACAGAGAAATGTTGCCTGACTCGCAATGCGCGGACACTGTCAGCAATCACGTCAGCGTGTATCGGTGACGGGGCCGTCGTCAGTACGGGCAAGCCGTTCAGCGCGGCGCGGGCGGCCGTCGGCAGGCTTGCGATCAATAGCTTGCCTGCCGCTGAGCCGTCTTGTATGCGGGTTGCGACGGTGTGATTCAACCGCGCCAGGTTTTCAAACTCCTCAAACTCCTCGCTTGGGCTATAGAGCATCACTTTGCCCGTCAGAGGGGTCGTGCCCGTGGGGGCCAGAATGAATGCGCCGGCGAATTCACTACCATCCTCCAGTGCCAGCCGATACACCGTGGGCCTGTTGTCGAGGGTAAACACCTGATTACGTGCCGCAGCATTTGGGTACTTGAGCACGTTCTGCGCCAGCGTTTGTGCATGCGCCGACAACGTGCCGTCCACCGAGCGCAATGCCAGTTGATGGGCCAGCACTTGTCGTCGCAGTGCGACCAATTGCCCCTCCGTGTCGGCTTGGGAGGGCTCGCCAGTCCCCCAGAATGTATTCAGGCTCAAGGTGATGGCAATTTCCAGCCTGGCGGCCAGGGTTGTCATCGAGGCAGTGGGAGAGAGGCGTTTATCGGTGTCCAGGGTGTTGCATTCGCGGTAGAAAGCGCCGCTCTCTTCGGTCAGATAAGACGCTGCGCCAGGCGCGCGTAAGGTGGCCAGCAGCGAGCCCAGGGGTTCGCAGGACAGCAGGTGCTTTTGCCCTTTCTGGTCTTCGCGATAGCGAGTGAAAAAAATCTGGTTGGGATTGATGGGCAGATGTACATCGGGAAAGATGTCGGCCAATTGCTGCTGGTACACACGGCCGACACTCGGCTGTCGCCCTATCAGCTCAGAGGTCTGTGCATTGAGTTTGTCGAGTTCACGGGTGAGGTGAGCCAGCTGTTCTTCGGCAGAAAGTGAAGCCGGCGGCACGACCGCAAGCGTCATCGGTTGCACGGTAGTGGTTGACGTGCTGTCGGCCGGCAGCGGTTGCGGTTCGTCAGTGGATGATTCTTTGAGGGCAGGCAATGAATTGTGCATGAGTAAACTCTTATAAAAGGGCACGGCGCACCGAGGTGCAGCGAGCCCTGCTGAATATGAGTTTGCGAGTGTAGGGTGGCCGAAACTGGACCCTGCGGTGTATGTATGTCGGAAAAAATCGCCCTGCGCGCGCGAGTTGCGTGTGCAGAATACGCGTGGGATCCTTGGCCGCTTTTCAATCCGAGAGAGGGCGTTCCATGTCCAAGACTATCCGCATTGCAGCCGCGCTGTTGATCCGTGGCGACGGTCAAACCTTGCTGGTGCGCAAGCGCGATACCCTGGCTTTCATGCAACCGGGAGGCAAGATCGACGCCGGCGAGCAACCTGCCGAGGCGCTCGTCCGTGAGCTGCGCGAGGAGCTGAACCTGCGCATTGACCCGAGCGAAGCCGTCTATCTTGGCCAGTTCTCGGCGCCCGCGGCCAACGAGCCGGGCTTTACCGTACAGGCCGAGCTGTTCAAGGTGCAGATCGACGTTGCCGTCACCCCTGCTGCCGAGATTGAAGAGGTGCGCTGGATCGATCCCATGGCCGAAGGTGACTTGCATCTGGCGCCGTTGACGCACGATTTGATCCTGCCGTTCTATCGCGATGGGCTGGCTACCGCATGATGATTCGCCCGCTGGGCACCGACGATGCGCAAGCCTATCGCGCGCTGATGCTCGAGGCTTACGGCGCTTATCCCCAGGCGTTCACCTCCAGCGTGGCCGAACGTGCTTCGATGCCCTTGAGTTGGTGGGAAAAACGCCTCGGCAGCCCCCTGGATCGGCTGTTTGGGGCCTTCGACGGCGATCAGTTGGCGGGTATTGTCGGTCTTGCATTCGAGCCACGGGAGAAGGCCCGGCACAAGGTCACCTTGTTCGGCATGTACGTGACCGAGGCTTATCAACAGCAGGGGCTTGGGCGGCAACTGGTGCAAGCCGCACTGGAAGAAGCCCGTCGCCACCCGCGCCTCAAACTGATCCAACTGACCGTCACCGCTGGCAATGACGCCGCCTTTGCGCTCTACCAGCGCTGCGGTTTCATTCAATACGGCCTCGAGCCGTTGGCCGTGCGGGTTGGCGTCGAATACTTCGACAAGATCCACATGTGGCGTGAGCTACGTTGATCGCTCAACGCACCGCGCTGACGCCATCCAGCGTGGAAAACGAGGTGTCCTTGGCCGTCAGCAAAAAGTCGCGCATATAAGGCGCATCCAGCATGTCGGCCCGAATGCCCGCATACAACGTTGCAAACAACCCTTTCTCGCCCAACCGCTTGGCCTTCACATACCCGCGTGAGCTGTATTCATGCAGCGCCCAGTGGGGCATGCCGCACACCCCACGGCCGCTGGCCACCAGTTGCATCATCATCACCGTCAGCTCCGAAGTCCGTACCTGGGCCGGTTCAACGTCGGCCGGTTCCAGGAAGCGGGTGAAGATGTCCAGGCGGTCACGTTCCACCGGGTAGGTGATCAGGGTTTCGGTCAGCAGGTCTTCGGGCACGATGTAGGACTTGTTCGCCAGCGCGTGTTGGTTGGCAACCGCCAGCATGGCTTCGTAGGTGAACAGCGGCACGTAGGTGATGCCTGGCAGTTCCAGCGGGTCGGAGGTCACCACCAGGTCCAGGTCACCACGGGCCAGGGCCGGCAGCGGCGCGAAGGCAAAGCCCGAGGCCAGGTCCAATTCGACTTCCGGCCAGGCATCGCGGAACTGGTCGATGGTCGGCATCAGCCACTGGAAACAGCTGTGGCATTCGATTGCCATGTGCAAGCGCCCGGCGGTGCCGCCGGCCAGCCGCGCAATATCTCGCTCGGCACCGCGCAACAGCGGCAGGGTGGCGTCGGCCAATTGCAGCAGGCGCAGGCCGGCGCTGGTGAAACGCACCGGTTTGGTCTTGCGCACGAACAGCGGCATGCCCAGGCGCTCTTCCAGCTCTTTGAACTGGTGGGAGAGGGCGGACTGGGTCAAGTGCAGGCGCTCAGCGGCTTCCACCAGGCTGTCGGCTTCGCGCAAGGCGTGCAGGGTTTTCAAGTGACGGATTTCGAGCACAGGCGCTCCATGAAGAAAATTTGCGACGAAAACGGATTGCGTGATTTTGTCTCATGTTGTGGGGCGTGTCGACCACGACCACTGGGCACTCTTCATCAAACTGTCATCGAACTGTGGCAGCGCGCTTGAACAAACTTCATCAGACTCGCGCTCTACTGGGGTTCTGCGTTTTGGTGTTTTTCATGCGTGCGTTGTTTTTAGTGGCCGCTCTCCTGTTCGGCCTGCCGTCCTTTGCGGCTTCTCGATGTGATGTCAATGTCCCGACCCAAACGGTCGACCTGGCTCAGGTGAGCATCGCCTATCAAAGTATCGGCCGTGCCTCCGACCCTGCGTTGCTGCTGGTGATGGGCCTGGGCGGGCAGCTGATTCACTGGCCGGATGAAGTAGTGGTCGCTTTGTGTGAGCAAGGCTTTCGGGTGATTCGCTACGACAACCGTGATGTTGGCCTGTCCACCTGGCGGCAGGCGCCGGCGAGCGCCAACCTGACCTTCGAAGTGCTGCGCTACAAGCTCGGCCTGCCGGTGGCGGCGCCCTATACCTTGACCGATATGGCCGACGACGCCCTGGGGTTGATGGATGCGTTGCAGGTGCAGCAGTTTCACGTACTCGGCGCGAGCATGGGCGGCATGATCGCCCAACACCTGGCGGCCATGGCGCCAGAGCGTGTGGAAAGCCTGACCCTGATCATGACCAGCTCCGGCGCCGAGGGCCTGCCCGCGCCGAACGCGGCGCTGGTGCAATTGCTGTCGCGGCGCAGCGCGCCCAACCGTGAGGTGGCGCTGGAGCAACAGGCGGATTTGCTCGCGGCATTGGGCAGCCCGGATATCAAGGACGATCGCCAGGCGTTGCTGCACCAGGCGGCGCTGTCCTATGACCGCGCCTTCAACCCCGAAGGCGTGAAGCGTCAGATCATGGCGATCCTGGCCGAGCCAAGCCGTGTGCCCTTGCTCAACCAACTGCGCGTGCCTGCGCTGGTGGTGCATGGCACCGCCGACCCGTTGTTGCCGGTGATGCACGGCGTGCACTTGGCCGCGCATATCCAGGGCAGCCAGTTGAAATTGATTCCCGGCCTGGCCCACCGTTTTCAGGAAGCGTTCAAGGCGCCCTTGCTGGCGGCGGTATTGCCCTACCTGCAAGCCCATCGCCAGGATGCCGCGCACTGGGCGCAGATCGATTTGAGCGAGCCTTCGAAGGTGCTGTGAAGGTGGTGTATCGTGCAACCTTTATGCGCATGATTGCCCGCGAGGTTGCCCACCATGAGTACTCCCCTGAAAATCGATTTCGTCAGCGACGTATCCTGCCCCTGGTGCATCATCGGCCTGCGCGGCTTGACCGAAGCCCTCGACCAGCTCGGCAGCGAGGTGTTGGCCGAGATTCATTTTCAACCGTTCGAACTGAACCCGAACATGCCCGCCGAAGGTCAGAACATCGTCGAGCACATCACCGAAAAGTACGGCTCCACGGCTGAAGAGTCCCAGGCTAATCGTGCGCGTATCCGTGACATGGGCGCCGCGTTGGGCTTTGCTTTTCGCACCGACGGCCAGAGCCGTATCTACAACACCTTCGACGCGCACCGTCTGTTGCACTGGGCCGGGTTGGAAGGTTTGCAGTACAACCTCAAGGAAGCGCTGTTCAAGGCGTATTTCAGCGATGGCAAGGACCCTTCCGACCACGCGACCCTGGCGATCATTGCCGAGAGCGTCGGGCTGGACATTGCGCGCGCCGCCGAGATTCTGGCCAGCGATGAATACGCCGCCGAGGTCCGCGAGCAGGAGCAGCTGTGGGTTTCCCGTGGGGTGAGTTCGGTGCCGACCATTGTCTTCAATGACCAATATGCGGTGAGCGGTGGGCAGCCGGCTGAAGCCTTCGTGGGCGCGATTCGCCAGATCATCAACGAATCGAGATCCTGAGGCCGAGCACGGAGCAAAATGTGGGAGCTGGCTGTCAGTTGCAAATGAGGTGGCTGATACACCGCCATCGCAGCATAGGTATCTACACAGCTTTGGTGTGATGCTGGACCTGTGGCGAGGGAGCTTGCTCCCGTGACGGCCTGACAGCCGGCGCTTCTCTACCTGATACCCCACAATCCAACTGTGTGGGAGCTGGCTTGCCTGCGATGGCGGCCTACCAGCCAACGCCTATCTACCTGACCCCCGCGATTCAAATGTGGGAGCTGGCTTGCCTGCGAAGGCGGCCTACCAGCCAACGCCTATCTACCTGACACTCCGCGATCAAACTGTGGGAGCGGGCTTGCTCGCGAAGGCGGCCTGACAGGCGACACAATTGGATTGTGTACATATCCATTGCTGCGGTAACGGCCACCTAGGGTTCCGCTCTGACAGCGGGTCACTTTTGGAAGGACCCAAAAGTAACCAAAAGGTCCTCGCCCCACCACTCGGCACCTCGCTTGGGCTCGGTGTGCCCGAACACAGTCTTGAATCCGTGGGCCGCCGCCACGCGCCATCCATGGCGCGGGGCGGCTAACCCGGCGTCCTGCCGGGTTACCCACGAATTCAAGCCTGCGTT
>JAAIGE0100033917.1_pt1 | contig 17070 bp, 19 predicted proteins | sample 6487951 | NCBI WGS metagenome assembly JAAIGE01 (sample SAMN13974128, study PRJNA590717) | phyllosphere metagenome | biome: tomato field; feature: multiple bacterial spot infested tomato fields; material: tomato leaves; isolation source: leaves from tomato fields | host: Solanum lycopersicum ... | reverse complement strand
CTCACGCCCGCCGTCGGCGGCGCCGAGACCGCGGGTACCGCCGCTGCTTCGGCGGTCTCCGCTCCCGCCGCGACCCCGGTCGCGCCCGCGACACCGCCGCCGCCGACGGAGGCCGCGGTCCCGCGCGCGGTCGCGGCGCAGGTCGCGCCCGCGATCGTGCATCTCGCCCAGCGTCCGGCGGGGGTGCACGAGCTCGTGCTCACCGTGCGCCCCGACGCCCTCGGCCCGGTCACGGTCCGCGCCCGCATCGGCGCGGGCGGAGACGTGCGCGTCGAGCTCTCGGGAGCGACCGACGCGACACGCGAGATCCTGCGGAGCATGGTCTCCGATCTGCGGCGGGACCTCGCCGCGATCGTGCCCCACGCCCACCTCGCGGTGGGGCCGGGGGCCGGAGACAGCGGTGCGGGCGATCGCGGCCCGTCCGCCGGGTCCGGCGGTGCGCCCTCCGATGCCCAGCCCGACCCGCGCGACCGCGCCCGCGCGTCTGCGTCCCCCGCTTCCGACCCCCGGATCCCCCCGATCGGCGCGGCCGCGTCGCTCGACGTCGCCCGCGCCGGCGGGCTCGACATCTTCGCCTGAGAGGACCCCCCCATGACCGTCGACGCCGTCACCGCGACAGCGAGCCCGTTCGCGACCGCTTCCCCCACCGCCGCGGCTCCGAAGAAGGAGCTCGACAGCGAGGTGTTCATGAAGCTGCTCGTCACGCAGTTGACGAACCAGGACCCGTCCACCCCGATGGACACCAACCAGATGATCTCGCAGACGACCCAGCTGGCCATGATGGAGCAGCTCACCGCGATGAGCCGCAACAGCTCCGAGGCGTTCGCCCTCAACATGCGGCAGGCGGCCACCGCCCTGATCGGCCAGCGGGCCGGCTACCTCGACGCGGCCGGCGCCCCGGCTTCGGGGATCGTCTCGAAGGTGTCCTTCGAGGGATCCATCCCGCAGGTCACGATCGGCGACGTCACCGTGGCCCTCGACGCGATCACCTCGGTCACCCCCGCCACCTCCGCGACCCCCTGACGACCACCGTCCTGACGACCACCCCCTGACCTCCACCGCTCGACCACCCACACGAAAGAGACCCTCATGCTCCGTTCGCTCTTCTCCGGGATCTCCGGACTCCGCTCCCACCAGACGATGCTCGACACCACCGGCAACAACATCGCCAACGTCAACACGGCGGGCTTCAAGGGCTCCTCGGTCCTCTTCGAGGACTCGCTCTCGCAGGTCGTCGGCGAAGCCGGCATCCCGGATGCCGCGAACGGCGGTCGCAACCCCGCGCAGGTGGGTCTCGGCGTGCAGGTCGGCGGCATCCGCACCAACTTCGCCCAGGGGGCGGCCCAGACCACCGGCCGCGGCAGCGACCTGATGATCCAGGGCGACGGGTTCTTCGCGGTGCGCTCGGGCGGGGAGACCCTCTACACCCGCGCGGGCGGCTTCTCGTTCGACGGTCAGGGCAAGATGGTCACCGCCGACGGCTCGCTCGTGCAGGGCTGGTCGGCGCAGAACGGGGCGGTCGACACCGGTCAGGTGCCCGGTACCATCTCGATCCCGCAGGACCTCGTCTCGGCCGCCCGGGCGACCACCACCTCGACCGCGACCGGCAACCTGCCCTCCACCGCCGCGGTCGGAACGCAGCTCGTGCGCGACATCGCGGTCTACGACGCCCAGGGCACGAAGACCTCGCTGAGCCTGACGTTCACGCGCACGGCCGCCGGCTGGGACGTCGCCGAGCCCGTCAGCGGAGCGACCGGTGCCCTCGCCTTCACCGACGGACGTCAGACCGCCGGTCTCACGCTGAACGCCGGGGGGATCGCCGTCGACCTCAGCGCGGTGACCGGCTTCGCCGACATGAGCACCGTCGCCCTCACCGGCCAGAACGGCGCCGCCGCGGGCACGCTGAAGTCCTACGCGATCACCGCGGACGGCTCGATCGTGGGCACCTTCAGCAACGGGCGCACCGAGACCCTCGCGAAGATCGCCATGGCGACCTTCGCCAACGCCGAGGGGCTCGAGAAGGTCGGCGGCACGGCCTACCGTGCGAGCGTCAACAGCGGAGAGGCGCAGATCGGCGAGGCAGGGCAAGCCGGTGTCGGCTCGCTGCTGTCCGGCGCGCTGGAGATGAGCAACGTCGACCTCTCGCAGGAGTTCACGAACCTCATCGTCGCGCAGCGCGGCTTCCAGGCGAGCGCGCGCGTCATCACCACGAGCGACGAGGTGCTGCAGGAGCTGACCAACCTCAAGCGCTGATCGCGATCGCCACCCGCGCGGCCCGCCCGAGTTACCCCGGGCGGGCCGCGTCGCGATAGTCCGCCCCGTCCCCTCCCGCAGCGAAAGCCGAGACCGTCCCCGAATGATCACGCTCACCCGCCTCGACCACACGCGGTTCGCGGTGAACCCCGATCTCATCGAGCGCGTGCACGAGTCTCCCGACACGACCCTGCACATGGTCGACGGCCGGGTGTACAACGTCGAGGAGAGCCTCGACGAGCTGATCGCGCGGATCGTGGCCTACCGGGCGCGCGTGCTCGCCGCGGCGTCCGCGCTCTCGGCTCCCGCCGCCCAGGACTGACCGACGTGGACATCGCATTCATCATCGGCGTGGTCGCCGCCTTCGGCGCCCTGTACGCCATGATCACGATGGAGGGCGCGTCGCTGAGCGCGCTGTTCCTCCCCGCCCCCATGATCCTTGTGCTCGGGTCGACCATCGGCGTCGGCATCGCCAGCCACACCCTGCGTGACGCGATCGCCGCCTTCGGCTCCCTCGGTCGTATGGTGCGCGGCCCGCGGTCCACCCCTTCCGCCGTCATCCCGGTCCTCGTCGGCTACGCCGAGAAAGCCCGCACCGACGGGCTGCTGCGCCTGGAGGAGGAGCTCGACTCCGCTCCCGACGACTACACGCGTCGCGCGGTGCAGGCCCTCGCCGACGGGGTGGATGCCGAAGACCTGCGCACCCTGATGCTCGACGAGATCGACTCGGAATCGGCGCGCAACCGCGTCTCGGCGAAATTCTTCGCCTCGCTCGGCGGATACGCGCCCACGATCGGCATCGTCGGCACGGTCGTCTCGCTCACGCACGTGCTCGAGAACCTCAGCAAGCCCGACGAACTCGGGCACATGATCGCCGCGGCCTTCGTCGCCACGCTCTGGGGTCTGCTCTCGGCCAACTTCATCTGGAACCCCATCGCGGGCCGGCTGAACCGCATGGCCACCCTCGAGCAGGAGCGGATGACGCTGGTGTGCGAGGGCATCCTCGCGATCCAGGCGGGGAGTCCGCCTCGGTTGCTCGAGGAGCGTCTGCTCGCGATGACGACCTCCGCCCCGGCGAAGAAGAAGCCACCGCGCGCCGACGCCGCCCCCGCGGTGGAGGACGCCGCGTGACGAGCGCCCGGCGCGCGGGCGGACGGGGGCATGAGGATGCCGCGCACGACGAGCCCGACGAGCGATGGGCCGTGTCGTACGCCGACATGGTGACCGTGCTGATGTGCCTGTTCATCGTGCTGTACGCCGTGTCGGTCGTCGACGAGACGAAGTACGACCAGCTCAAGAACGGCCTCGCGGCTGCATTCGGCCAGTCCCAGGTGGAGGGCGGCGGCGATCTCACCGAGGGTCTGGTGATCCCGCCGGAGCTGCTCGACGACAACGGGGTGCGCGACGTCGCGACACGGGCCGCGCAGGAGCTGGACGGCCTCGAGAAGATGCGTCAGCAGATCACCGACGCCCTGGCATCCCAGGGTCTGCAGGACACGGTCGACTTCGTCATCGACGACCGCGGCCTGAAGATCGGACTGGTGGGGGCCGAGACGTTCTTCGCCGACAACCGGGCGGATCTGAGCGAGAAGGCCGATCGCGTCCTCAGCCTGATCGGCGACGTGCTCGCGGCCACCGACAACCAGATCAGCATCGAGGGCCACGCCGATCACCGCGCCGCCGTCCCGCCGTTCGAGAGCAACTGGGAGCTCAGCAGCGGACGCGCGACGAAGGTGGCGCGCTTCCTCGTCGAGCAGAAGAGCATCGCCGGCACGCGCGTCCAGGCGGTGGGGTTCTCCGACCAGCGTCCGATCGTCGTCGGCGACAGCGTCGAGGACCTCGCCGCGAACCGCCGCGTCGACATCGTCGTGCTGTCCACCGCCGACGAGCAGGTGCGCTCCCTCATCCCCGGCCTCGTGCAGGCCGCCGCGCAGAGTTGACCCGTGAACAATCCCCTGGAGGACAGGCCATGACGACAGCGGCCGTTCGCGACGACCCCCTTCGTCGCTATCCCGCGTACGACTTCAGTCGACCGGCGCAGCTGGGCCGCGAGCACACGCGCCAGCTCGAGGCCGCGTTCGAGACGTTCGCGCGCCAGTGGGCCTCGCAGCTGACGGCCAAGGTGCGCCTGCGCACCCACCTCGTCCCGGAGGGGCTCGAGCTGGTGTCGTACCAGGAGTACGCCGACACCCTCCCGACGACCACGGCCATGGTGGCCGGCTCCACCGCGGGGCGCGAGGAGCCCTGCGTCGTGCAGTTCGGTCTCGACAGCGCGCTGGCCTGGGTCGTGCAGATGCTGGGCGGGAAGCCCGGTGGAGGCGTCGAGGCGCGCACGCTCACGCCGATCGAGACGGCGCTGATCCTGCAGGTGATGGACGGTACCTTCGAACTGCTCAGCGCGTGCATGGGCCCGCTGCTGCCGGGGGCGGTGACCTTCTCGGGACTGCACTACAACCCGCAGTACATGCAGGTCATCTCGCCGGGGGAGGCCGTCATCGTGGCGCGCTTCGCGATGAGCGCGGGCGAGGCGCGCAGCACGGCGACGGTCATGCTCCCGGCCGCGATCGTCGTGGACCAGCTCGCCGAGAGCGACCGTCACGCCGCCAACGCCCACCGCGACGGCGCGATGCGCGACCAGCTGAATGACACCCCGCTCGAGGTGTCATTGCGCATCTCGCCCCGGGTGATCGGCGCCGGCGAGGTCCTCGACCTGGCGCCCGGCGACCTGCTGCGCTTCGCCCACCCCGAGACGAAACCGTTCGAACTCGTCGTCGGCGACACCCCGATCGCCCGCGCGGTCCCGGGGGCGCAGGGCTCGCGCCTCGCCTGCACCATCACCACCATCCACGAGGAGAAGACCCGATGAGCACCTTCCACGCCGCCGCCATGGCCGCCGCGATCGCGGCGAAGCTCCCCTTCGCGTTCCCGGTGCTCCCCGCCCCCTCGACCGACCCGGGGGCCACCGGTCGCGCCGTGGCCGTCGCCTTCGCCGGTGCCCCCGGCGCCACCGTCGCGATCCAGGTCGCCGACGTCGCGACGCTCGACGACGGCTCCGCCGGGAGCGCCCTCGCCGACCGTCTGCATCCCGTGTTCGAAGCGGCGGTCGCCGTGCTGGGCGCCGGCACGCTCGGCGACGGCGAGGAGGTCGACGCGGCGGGGGTGTTCACGGTTCCCGGCGCCCAGGTCTTCGACCTCGTGCGCGAGGACGGCTCGGTCGTCGCGCGCGCGGCGATCCGCATCGACGACGCCGCGGCGGCGGCCCCGGCCGCCCCCACGCGCATCAGCCGCATCGCCGGCGTCGAGATGGAGCTCGTCGTCGAGATCGGCCGCACGCGCATGGCGGTGCGCGACGTGCTCTCGCTCGAACCCGGTCGGGTGGTCGAGCTCGACCGCGCGGCCGGCTCACCCGCCGACATCACCCTCAACGGACGCCTGATCGGTCACGGCACCGTCGTGGTGGCCGACGGCGATTACGCGGTGCGCGTCGAGCGCATCATCGACCAGGCGGAGACCGCATGAGCGGCGACGAGCTGCTCCTGGCGCTGCGCACGATCGTCTCGCTCGCGGCCGTCGTCGGGCTGCTGCTGTTCCTCGGCCGTCGGCTGCAGAAGGGTCAGGCCGCGGGCGGCAGCCCCTTCGCAGCGCTCGTGCCGCGTCGCCTGGGCCGTCTGCGCGAGCTCACCGGCGCGCGTGCCGCCGCCGCTCCGCGCGCCAAGGCGGAGAAGATCACGCTCGTCGCCCGCACCACCCTCGGCGCCAAGGCGCAGCTCGTCGTCGCCGAGTTCGGCGGCATCCGCTACGTCCTGGGCGTGAGCGAGAAGGGCATCGACGTCGTCGACACCCAGGAGGCCCCGACGGCCGCGGTCGACGCGTCCGAGGTGGACGCGTCCGGGGGCGACGCGTCCGAGAACGTGATCTCGCTCGCCGACGCCGGCGGGACCCGCGGGGAGGATGCCGGGACGAGCACCGCCGCCTGATCGGGCCGCGTGGTCGGTTACGCCCGCCGCCACCGTCGCGATAGTCGGTCGCGAGCACGGATCGCTCGCACCCCTGGCTACGGATCGGCCTCGACACCCTCGCGAAAGTGCCGTCGTGCCCGCATCCCCCTCCCGCGCCGTCGCGGTGCGCGTGGATCGCCGGGATCCGCGGCGACGGACGCACGTCGCGGGGTGGGCGGCCGCGGGCGTCGCTGCGCTCGCGCTCGTCGGCGCGCTCGACCTGCTCACGGCGCACAGCGCGTCCGCCGCGACCGGGGAGTCCGGCGGCATCAGCATCAACGGGATCAACGGGTCGCCCTCCGACAGCATCACCACGCTGCTCGGCATCACGGTGCTCAGCGTCGCCCCGGCACTGCTGCTGATGATGACCAGCTTCACGAAGATCTTCGTCGTGCTCGCGCTCACCCGGAACGCGCTGTCGCTTCCGTCCATCCCGCCCAACCAGGTACTCGCGGGCCTCAGTCTTTTCTTGACGCTGTTCATCATGTGGCCGGTGCTCGCCGACATCAATCAGGTGGCCGTCACGCCCTTCACCTCCGGGCAGATCGACTTCGGTCAGGCCTTCGACGCGGCCCAGCAGCCGCTGCGCACGTGGATGCTGCACTTCACGCGCGAGGAGGACATCGCCCTGATGCACCGCGCGGCGCAGATGGACAACCCGGCGGCGCCCGACAGCATCCCGCTGTACACGCTCATCCCGGCCTTCATGCTGAGCGAGCTGCGGGCGGCGTTCGTGATCGGCTTCATCGTCTTCATCCCGTTCCTGATCATCGACCTCGTCGTCTCGAGCGCCCTGATGTCGATGGGCATGATGATGCTCCCGCCGGTCATGATCTCGCTGCCGTTCAAGATCCTGCTGTTCCTCCTCGTCGACGGGTGGGGGCTGGTGATCACCTCGCTGGTGCAGTCGTATCGGGGTGCCGGATGAAGCCCGAGGCGGTCATGGACATCGGCCTGAGCGCCCTGATGCTCGCGGCGAAGCTGAGTGCGCCGCTGCTCATCACGGCGCTGGTCGTCGGCTTCGCGATCTCGCTGCTGCAGTCGATCACGCAGGTGCAGGAGATGACGATGTCGTTCGTGCCGAAGCTCATCGCCGTGGGCATCGCGCTGCTGGTGTGCGGCAACTGGATGATCGCCGAGAGCATCGCGTTCACGAACGAATTGTTCGCGCGAATCCCCTCGTTGCTGAACGGCGGCGGATGAACCTCGCGATCGACTTCGTGTGGCTCGAGGCCACGGCCCTGGCCATCGTGCGCATCACGGCGTTCCTGGTCATCGCTCCGCCCTTCAGCCACGGGGCGATCCCGCTGCGCATCCGCGCCATGCTCGGCGTCGGCCTGGGCCTGGCCGTCTCACCCGTCGTCGTCGCCGGCTATCAGCGCCTCGACACCGGCGGATTTCTGCTCGCGCTCGCCGGTCAGGTGCTCGTGGGCAGCCTGCTCGGCTTCCTCGTGCTCGTGCTGTTCAGCGCGGTGCAGAGCGCCGGCTTCCTCGTCGACACCTTCGGCGGCTTCCAGCTCGCCCAGGCTTACGACCCCGGGATGAACGTCAACGGCGCCCAGTTCACGCGCCTGTTCCAGATGACGGCGATCCTGCTGCTCTTCGCCTCCAACGGCTATCAGCTCGTGCTCGGCGGTCTGTTCCGCTCGTTCGACGCCGTCTCCATCGCCGGGACCATCGACCTCGGACGGCCCGCCGAGGTGCTCACCGACGCGGTCGGGCAGATGCTCGTCAGCGCCGTGCAGATCGCCGGCCCGCTGCTGATCGTGCTGTTCCTCGCGGACGTGGGCCTCGGGCTCGTCTCCCGCGTCGCACCGGCGCTGAACGCGTTCGCCCTCGGCTTCCCCATCAAGATCGCGCTGACCCTGCTGCTGGTCGGATTCGTCTTCACCGCCCTGCCGGCCATCGTCTCCTCGCTCGCGGGCGACGCCGCGCAGGTGCTGATCGGGGTGACGCGATGAGCGGGACCGATACGGGGGAGCGCACCGAGAAGGCGACCCCGGAGCGCCTGCGCAAGGCGATCCGCAAGGGGCAGATCGGCCGGAGCCAGGACTTCACGGCGTGGGTGTGCATCGGCGCCGCGGGCGTGATGATCCCGTCCACGGTGGATGCCGCGTCCCGAGCCGTGTCGCAGCCCCTGGGGGCCCTCGCCGCGGTGGCGCGCGACCCGGATCCCGCGCGGGCGATCGAGGCGATCGGCCACGCCGTCGGCACGGTCGGCGAGGTACTCGCCCCGCTGCTCGTCGTGGTGCTGGTGGCCACGACCGCCACGGCCATCGCGCAGGGCGGCATCCGGTTGCGCGGCATCCCGACGCGCGTCGAGCAGTTCGACATCGTGGCGGGACTGAAACGCACTGTGGGCAAAGCAGCCCTGTGGGAGGGCGCGAAGGCGCTGCTGAAGACGGCCGCCATCGGCGCCGCCCTGTGGATCGTCGTCGCCGGCCTCGTCCCCGTGCTGATGGGCAGCGGCCGTCACACCGTCGGCTGGCTCCTGGAGCTGGCCGGCGGGGGAGTGGCGACCCTGTTGCAGGTCGCGGTGGCCGTGGGCCTGCTCCTCGCCGCGATCGACGTCTTCGTGGTGATGAAGCGCAACCGCCAGCACACGCGCATGACGAAGCAGGAAGCGCGCGACGAGCACAAGAAGAGCGAGGGCGACCCGCTCATCAAGTCGCAGCGTCGAGCGCGTCAGATGGCGGTGAGCCGCAACCGCATGATCGCGGCCGTCGCCGACAGCGACGTCGTCCTTCTGAATCCGACGCACATCGCCGTGGCCTTGCGCTACGAGCCGGGCCGGTCGGCCCCGCGCGTGGTCGCGAAGGGCGCCGGGGTCATCGCGCAGAAGATCCGCGAGCGCGCCGAGAGCGCGAAGGTGCCGATGGTGCGCGATGTCGCGCTCGCGCGGGCGCTGCACGCGGCGGTGGACGTGGGGCACGAGATCCCTGAGCACCTCTACACCGCGGTCGCGCAGGTGCTCGCCTTCGTGCAGCAGCTGCACAAGAGGGGGTCGCGGGCGGGAACGCACACCATGCCCCCCGCGGCCCTCGTCGGGCGCGAGCTGTGACCGCGCGCCCCGAGGCCGCGCGCCGAGCGACCGCGCGCCCGGCGACGAACCGACCCGGCCACGGGAACACCACGAGAGAGCGGGAATCATGATCGGTGGAGTGCTGTCGAAGGGCGCCGTCCCCCTCGGCGTCGTGGGGATCATCCTGCTGCTGATCGTGCCGATCCCGGCGGCGCTGCTCGACGTGCTCATCGTGTCGAACATCGCCTTCGCGCTGCTGATCCTGCTCACGGCGATGTTCGTGAAGAAGCCGCTCGACTTCTCCGTCTTCCCGAGCCTGCTGCTGGTGGCGACCCTGTTCCGGCTCGGTCTGAACGTGGCGTCCACGCGCCTGATCCTGGGCGAGGCGCACGCCGGCCAGGTCATCGCGGCGTTCGGTCAGATCACCATCAGCGGTTCGTTGGTCATCGGTGCGGTCATCTTCCTCATCCTGGCCGTCATCCAGTTCGTCGTCGTCACCAAGGGCGCGGAGCGCGTCGCGGAGGTCGGCGCCCGCTTCACCCTGGATGCCATGCCGGGCAAGCAGATGGCCATCGACGCCGACCTGAACGCGGGCCTCATCACCGACGAGGAGGCCCGCCGCCGGCGCGCCGAGGTCGCCGCCGAGTCGGACTTCTACGGCGCGATGGACGGAGCCAGCAAGTTCGTCAAGGGCGACGCGATCGCCGGCATCGTCATCCTGATCATCAACTTCGCCGGCGGCATCGTCATCGGCATGACCATGCACGGCATGAGCATCGACAAGGCGCTCGAGACGTACAGCCTGCTGACGATCGGCGACGGGCTCGTCACCCAGATCCCGGCTCTGCTGATGGCCGTGTCGACGGGCATGATCGTCACGCGCGAGAACGCCGAGGCCGAGCTCGGCCGGGCCGCGGGGCGCCAGCTGCTCCAGTCGCGCAACGCGCTCATCATCACGGCGATCGCGGCGCTGGGGATGGGGCTCATCCCCGGGATGCCCTTCCTGGCCTTCCTCGCGATCGGTGCGGTCCTGCTCTTCGCGGCGTCGCGCGTGAAGGCGAACGCGGATCGGGCCGCGGCTGACGAGGCCGACGCGCAAGCGCAGCTCGCCGTCGAGGCCGCGGCGGAGCGGCCGGACGACCTCATGGACACGATGCGCGTCCACGCGCTGGAGATCTCGCTCGCCCCCGACATCGTCGACCTGGCCGCGGGAGGGCAGGGCGACCTGCTCACCCGGGTGAAGGCGCTTCGGCGCAAGGTCGCCCTCGAGCTCGGCGCCCTCATGCCGCCGGTGCGCACGCGCGACAACGTCGAGCTGCCGTCCGAGACCTACGCGATCCTCGTCGCCGGCGTCGAGGCGGGCCGGGGGATCGTGCCCCGCGGGCACGTGCTGGCCCTCGGGACGGGGCTGGAGGGCCTCCCCGGGACGGCGGTGGTCGACCCGGTGTTCGGCCTCGAGGGCAAGTGGGTGCGCACGGAGATGTCGCACGCGGCCGACCTGGCCGGGGCGACGGTCATCGACCGATCCAGCGTCATCATCACCCACCTCTCCGACATCGTGCACGCGCACGCGCACCGGCTGCTCTCGCTCGAGGACGTGCGTCAGCTCACCGAGCACCTGAAGCAGACGAACCCCGCAGCCGTCGAGGAGCTCACCCCGACCCTCCTTCCCCTCGCCGTGGTGCAGCGGGTGCTCGCGAGCCTCCTCGCCGAGCGCGTGTCGATCAACGACCTCGGACGCATCTACGAGGCCCTCGCCCTCCGTGCGAAGTCGTCGACCGAGATCCCCTCCCTCGTCGAGGCCGCCCGCAGCGCCCTCGGCCCGGCGATCGCCGCGCGGTTCGCCCGCGAGGGGCGCCTGCGCGTCGTCATGTTCGACCCCGTGCTCGAGCAGCAGATGCTCGAGGGGCTCCGGCAGGTCGAGGGGCGTCCGCAGATCGTGCTGAGCGCCGAGGCGACGATGCAGCTGCTCGAAGGGATCCGCCGCACCGTCGGCGAGCTCGACCCCGCGGGCGCGGAGCCGATCCTGGTGTGCGCGCCGTCGCTGCGCCAGGGGGTGCGCGCCCTCGTGTCGGGTCAGGTCGCGGGGATGCCGATCCTGTCGTACGACGAAGCCGCGATCGGCGGTTTCGCGACCGACGTCGTCGGCGTCGTGCGCCTCGAGCAGGTCGCCATCGGCTCCGTATGAGGTGCTGAATCCGCTCGTCATCGAACGGAAAAGGTATATTCGTCGGCAGGACGGCGCTCCGCGCAGAAGCCAGGGAAGGCGGTCACTCCGACATGCTCGTACTCACACGACGACCCAACGAGAGCATCATGATCGGCGACGACGTGACGGTCACCGTGCTGGGGGTGACGGCGACGGGCGTGCGCATCGGCATCGACGCTCCCCGCGACACCCGCATCCACCGCAGCGAGATCGTGGTCGCCGTCGGCACCGAGAACCACGACGCCCTGAGGGCGGCCCGTTCCGACGAGGCGCAGAACGCCCTGCTGACGGCGCTTCGCGCGTCGACGCCGGCCGAGTAGGCCGCGCGCCGGCGGGCCGTCGCAGCACGGGCCCCGGCCGGGGCGGGTTACTGGGGCGTCGCCGCGTCGCGATAGTGGCTGTCGTGACGGGTGGACCTGTCACGACGACTCGACCCGAACGAGGAGACCCCGTGGCCGCCACCGACCTGAGCATGCAGCTGCTGCGTCAGCGTGAGCTGCTCGAGCTCATGCTGTTCAAGCTCGAGGAGCTCGAGATGCTCGTGACGACCGGGCGCACGCGCTGGGTCCAGCACGCCACGACCGAGGTCGAGCGCGTCGCGAAGGCCCTCGCCTCGGGGGCGATCCTGCGCGACACGATGTTCGTCGACGTCGCGACGGAGTGGGGCGCTCCGGAGGCGACCACGCTGCGCGAGCTCGTCGAGATCGCGCCGACCGAGGCGTGGCGCGAGGTCATGGGCTCCCACCACGCGGTGATGACCGGACTCGCCGACGAGATCGCCCAGAAGAGGAACACCGTCAATCAGCACCTGCGCACGGCACTGCGCGTGACGCAGGAGACGATCGCCGGGCTGGGCGAGCCCACCGGCGAGTACGCCGCGAGCGGGGCGCTCGTCGGCGGTGGCGGATCGCGTCTCCTCGACGTGCAGGTCTGAGCGCATGTCGACCTTCGCCGGACTCCAGGTCGCCGCGTCGGGCCTCGCCGCCGCGCGCGCCGGCATGACCGTCACCGGGCAGAACATCGCCAACGAGACCACCACCGGGTACACCCGCCAGCGCCTCGAGCAGACCTCGGTCGCGCCCGCCGGCACCGTCGCGGCGTGGGGATCGGGCCTGAACGTCGGCGGCGGCGTCGCGGTGACGGGCGTGGCGCGGCTGGGCGACGAGGTGCTGGACGCACGCGTGCGCGATGCGCTGTCGGCATCCGGGTTCTGGTCGACGCGCGCCGCCGCTGCGAGCGCGGCGGAGGCCGTGCTCGCCGAGCCGACGAAAGACGGTCTCGCCGCGAACCTCAACCGATTCTGGGCGGGCTGGGCCGATCTGGCGAACACCCCCGAGCCCGCCGCCGCGCAGGTGGTGCTGACCAACGCCTCGGTGCTGGCCGCGCAGATCGCCTCGGGCTACGACAGCGTGGTGGGGCAGTGGAGCGACCTGCGCGCTCAGGTCGATCGGCAGATCGCCGACGTCAACGTCACGGCGGCCCAGGTCGCGACCCTGAACGGGCAGATCCGCACGGCGCTGCAGTCGGGGCGCTCGGCCAACGAGCTCATCGACCAGCGCAACGTGCTGGCGCAGCAGCTGTCCACTGTCGTGGGGGCCACCGGACGGCTCGAGGACGACGGCACGATGACCCTCCGCCTCGACGGCAACGCGCTGGTCGCGGGCGATTCCAGCCGCGCCCTGGCCGTGGCGGGACCGCGCGAGATGACCGATCCCGCGCGCCTCTCGATCTCCTGGACCGACCGTCCCGACGTCCCCGTCGCCGTGACCGGCGGGTCGGTCGGAGGTGCGCTGAACGTCCTCGCACCGGCCTCCGAGGGGGGCACGCTGGCGGCGGTCGCCGACGCCTACAACGCGGTCGCGACCTCGCTCGCGACCGCGGTCAACGGCATCCATCGCTCCGGTCAGACCGCGACGGGCGCCGCCGGTGGGGATTTCTTCTCGGTGGATGCCACGGGTCCGGCCGCACGCGGACTGCGGGTCGTGCCGACGGGGCTCGACCAGCTCGCCCTCGCGGCACCGGGAGCGGGTGCGCGGGACACCTCGATCGCCGATCGCCTCTCGGTGCTCGGAACCTCTCCCACCGGTCCGTCGGCGACGTGGTCGAGCTTCGTGACGGGGTACGGCGTGGCGGTCGGGGGAGACGTGCAGCGCGCTGACACGGCGGATCGCAGCGCGATCGCGGCGATCAGCGGGCAGCAGTCGCAGGCCTCGGTCGACGGCGACGAAGAGACCATCAACCTCCTGAAGTACCAGACCGCGTATCAGGCGGCGGCCCGCGTGCTGACCGCGGTGGACGAGGCCCTCGACCTGCTCATCAACCGCGTCGGCCTCGTGGGCCGCTGACCCCGGAGTGGCCATGATCGGACGCATCACCAGCAGCACCGTCAATCAGCAGGCGCTGCGCACCCTGCAGGCGGGCCTCGCCGACCGGGCGCGGCTGCAGGATCAGGCGACCTCGCAGCGCGCCATCCGCACCTCCAGCGACGATCCGGCGGCCGCCGCCGCGATTCTGGGGGTGCACGGCGAGCAGGCGCGCACGTCGCAGTACGCTCGCAACATCAGCGACGGTCTCGCCTGGGTGACCACCGCCGACACGGCGCTGGGAGCGAGCATCGACCTGCTCAACCGCGCGCGCGACCTCACCGCCCAGGGCGCCAACTCGGGCGCGTTGAGCGCGTCGGCCCGGGAATCGATCGCCGCCGAACTCGACAGTCTCAGCACCGAGCTGCTGTCGCAGGCGAACACGACGGTGCTCGGACGTACGGTCTTCGCGGGGACGGACGACAGCGGCTCGGCCTTCGACCCGGCGACCTTCGCGTTCTCGGGCACGAGCGGTGCGGGGGTCCAGCGGCGCCTCTCCGACGGCGAGCAGGTGCGTGTCGACCTCGACGGCGCGCAGGTGTTCGGCGAGGGTACCGACAGCGTCTTCGCGGCTCTGCGCGCGATCGCCGCCGATCTGCGCGCGGGCGAGGAGGTCGGACCGCGATTGGCCACGATCGACGCGCACCTGAAGGAGTTGGCGACGGCGCGGGGTGTCGCCGGGGCCCGCCAGGCCCAGATTGAGAGGGCGTCGGCGGCGAACACCAGCGTCGCCGTCGACCTCGAGGCGCGCCGCGCCGAGGTCGAGAACGTCGACACCCTCGAGGTGTACATCGCCCTGCAATCCGCCGAGCTCGTGTATCAATCCGCCCTGCAGGTGACCGCGAAGACCCTGCAGACCAACCTCCTGGAGTTCCTGCGATGACCACCTCCCCGACGACCGCCCCCGGGACCACCGCCGAGCTCGGCGATCTCGACGTGGAGTTCGCGGCATCCCTTCCGGGGCTCGGCCCGCTCACCTCTTTCCGTCTCGCGCGCATCGAGGGCGCCCGGGGGCTGTACTCGCTGCGCTCGAGGGGCGACGAGGTGCGGCTGTTCCTCGTCGACCCCGCGACCGTGGTCGCGGACTATCGCCCGCGCATCACCGCCGGGATGCGCGGAGAAGTCGGTGCCGACGAGGATGACGTCCGCCTGTTCGTCGTGGCCAATCCCTCGGAGGAGGGGGTGTTCGTGAACCTGCGTGCGCCCGTCCTCATCAACGCGCGGACGGGATCGGCGGCGCAGCTGATCTTCGAGGACACGTCGTACCCTCTGCGCGCGCAGCTGGGGACGGCCTGACCGCCGGCGTACCCCGAGCCGCACGGGCGACCGCGGGGATCCGCGGCGAAACATCTCGCGCGGAAGGTGCTGCGAGGCGCTAAGATCATCACGAAAACGAGCAGAAACCGACGAGCACCGCAACCCGAATGCGGTGTGCGCCCTCCCGAAGGGGCGCGGGTCGGAGTCAGCCCGCGGTGCGTGACCTCGGTTCCGAGGGGCGTCGGCGGCGAGACCGGCAGTGCGCACGCGCCGCCGGAGCGTCCGTCGCGTCCGCGGAGACGGGCCACCTCGGCGGGCGACGACGCGTACCGCCGGCGTCTTCACCCGAAGGATCCGCTCACGCGTCGCAGCACGGTCCACCTGTCGTCCCCGTTCGGCAACCCCGATGCCGGTCGGAGGGTCGACACATACGCTCGTTCACGAGCAAGAGCATTGGATGGTGAAGATATGCCTGTCACGAGGTCCGAAGAGCCCAAGGTGAGCAAGCGCGAGTTCGTCCAGCGGGTGTCCAAGCGCGCGGGTCTGTCCCTGCGGACGACCCAGCTCGCGTACGACGCGATCTTCGAGGAGATCCTCGAGCTGGTCAACGCGGGCAACCGCGTCACGCTGACCGGGTTCGGCAAGTTCTACGCACAGCCGCACAAGGGGCACGACGTCGTCCTGAACATCCGCGACGACGCCCACACCCGCGGGCACGTCGACGATTACGCGGTGCTGAAGTTCTCGGCGACGCGCGACGTCAACAAGAGGGTGACGGTTCCGCCCCGCTCCCGCGACGACTCCTAGCCCGTGCGGCGCGCATCCTCGACCCCACGCCGACGCGTGGGGGATCGCGCGAAGCGCGGTGTCGTGTTCAGCGATCGAACGAGTAGCTGACCTGGCCCACGAGGGTCAGAGTGATCCGCGCCGGAAGCTCGTCGGGCATCTCCTCGTCCTCGTCCATCGCGTCGATCGTGTGGACGGGGATCGAGATGCTGCCGTCGTCCTCGAAGACGACGTCGCGCGGGGCGAACGAGAAGAACAGCGTGCGCTGGGTGCTGCGCAGCTCGATGGTGCGCTGCACATCGCTGCGCTCGTGCAGGTTGAGCACCGACTCGTCCGCCAGGATCGTGCCGTCCGGGTACTTCGCCTCGACGCGATAGGTACTCGGTTCGATCGCCTTGATGTTGAGGTCTTCGACGATCTCGGAGAACTTCGCCTCGGGGTGATTCATCTCGAAGGCGATCGCCCGCAGGTGGTCGTACGTCAGGTTCACCCGACGCGAGAACAGTGCGGCGTTCTCGACCTCCGAGGGCGCGGCGTGCGGGGCCTGGTCGGCGAGGTACTCCCGCACCTCGTCCGGGCCGGGGTAGTCGAAGCGCATGTGGTAGTGGAAGCGACCGGGCCGGTTGACGATGTAGTGGCTGACGTCCTGCACGTCGTTGACCGTCACGCAATAGATGCGTCGCACCGACGACATCCCGTCGAAGAGCGTCAGGAACTGATTCTGGCGGTTCGGCTCCGCGAGGTGACCGCGACCGGATGCGAAGACCTTCTCGAACTCGTCGAAGATGACGAGGCATTCGTCGAGGGTGTCGAGGAAGTCGACGATGCCGTCGGCATCCTCGGTGACGAGCACCACCGGCAGCTCCTGGGCGATCGCCCGTTCCGCCACCATGCGGAGGAACATCGACTTCCCCTGACCCTTGTTCCCCGACAGCATCACGCCCAGGTTGCGGTCGAGTCGGGCGTAGGTGCGGAAGATCTTGTCGACCTTGGCTTCGCGCTGTCCGTACACCTTCTCCGCGCCGACGGCGAGATCCGCCGTGCGCACGAGGCTGAAGCCCTCTTTACTGCTGAAGCGCACGCGATAGGTGCCGAGGGGAAGGCGATCGTGAGCCTTGACGGCGGAATCGTAGACGCGGACCTGACCGCCGGTCTCGATGTAGGTGCTGCTCACGTGGTCGT
>JAAIGE0100532509.1_pt1 | contig 17095 bp, 15 predicted proteins | sample 6487951 | NCBI WGS metagenome assembly JAAIGE01 (sample SAMN13974128, study PRJNA590717) | phyllosphere metagenome | biome: tomato field; feature: multiple bacterial spot infested tomato fields; material: tomato leaves; isolation source: leaves from tomato fields | host: Solanum lycopersicum ... | reverse complement strand
CAACAAGCTTGGGTTAGTGCGCTTTGGACGAAGCTTCGGATCGGTTGCACGTCATCGTGTTCGCCAATGAAAAGGGCGGAACCCTAAGTAGCCGTTACCGCAGCAATGGATATGTACACAATCCAACCGTGTTGACTGCCAAGCCGCCTTCGCGAGCAAGCCCGCTCCCACAGTTGGATGGTGGGGGGTCAGGTGGATAGGTGTCGGCTGAGAGGCCGTCATCGCAGGCAAGCCAGCTCCCACATGGGGTCCATGTTCAGCATGAAAAATGCACCGAGGGCATGAGCTGATTCGACCCTCCCACCCCGTCATCCAACCGTCACATCCATCTGCTGTGCTGGCGCCCATTACTCATTCGCCCAAGGACCCGTGGCCATGTTTTCCGTGCTCAAACCCCACCGCTGGAAACTCGCGTTGCTACTGATCGCCGCCAACCTCGGACTGATCCTGCACCTGGCCTGCGGCGAGCTCAAAAGCATCAGCGAATGGGTATGGCTGGATATCATCGGCGAAGGCGGTTCGGCGCTGCTCGCGCTGATCTGGCTGGGCCTGGTATTGAAAAGCCGCCCCGCCGGACGAGTCACCCAATACCTGGCAATGGGGCTGTCGTGCATCTTTTTTTCCTGGTGGATCGACAGCCTCGACGAATTCATCCGCCTGCCTGACAGCATCTCCTGGGATCACTGGCTGGAGTCAGGGCCCATGCCGGTGGGCATGATCCTGCTGACAATTGGCATCTACCACTGGCACCACGAACAACTGGCGATCAGCGCACAGATGGAAAAACGCGAGCGGTTGTTTCGCGAGCATCGGCTGTTCGACAAACTCACGCCCCTGGCCGGTGCCGACTACCTCAAGCGCCAACTCGCCGACAGCCTGCGCGACAGCCAAGAGCAGCAACAACCGCTGTCGCTGCTGGCCCTGGACCTGGACAACTTCGCCGCCATCAACCAGGCCTACGGGCATGCCGAGGGTGATGCGGTGCTACAGGCGGTCAGCCATGTGCTGTTGCTGAACCTGCGCCGCCAGGACCTGTTGTGCCGCCTGGCAGGCGATCGTTTTGTGGTGCTGCTGCCCAACACCGGCGAGCGCCAGGCCCAGGGCCTGGCGCTGGAGTTGCAACACGCGGTGCAGAGCCTCGCCCACAAGACCCGGCAACAGGGCGAACGCTTGCAACTGGCGGCCACCACAGCGGTGGTGATGGCCTTGCAAGAGTCACCCCTTGAGCTGCTCAAGCGGCTGAATATGGGCCTGGCCCGGGCTAAGCAACCCCTTGCGAAAAGCGCCTGAAATGGCCGTGAAAACCAGCTGGTATGAAAACGACAGCCGCTTCATCCCCGGTCATTATCAACCCGCCACGTTGATCGACCTGGGCTTGTCCCGGGACATCGACAGCCATCGCCTGCTGCGCGGCACCGGCTTGTTCCACGAAGACATCCTGGCCGGCAACGCGCGGTTAAGCCCGCAGCAGTTCCTGGGTTTGATCGGCAACAGCCGCAAATTACTGGATGCCGATGACAGCAGTTTCCTGTTTGGCCAGCGCCTGCTGCCCGGCTACTACGGCGCCGCCAGTCATGCGCTGGGGCATGCACAAAACCTGCATCAGGCGCTGGATATCCTGGTCCAGCAACAAGTGCTGCTCAGCCCGCTGGTCACGCTGCAACTGGAGCTGGATGAGCATCACGCTTACCTGTATTGGTTGGACAGTTGCGGCGCTGGCGAACATTGGCGCTTTCTGCTCGAAGCCAGCATGACTTCGCTGGTCGCCATGAGCCAATGGCTCAGCGGCCAGCGCTTGCCGTGGGTGTGCAGTTTCAGCCATGCCGAACCCCAGTACGTCGAGCAATACTGGGTGCATCTGGGCGAACACACGCGCTTCGAACGCCCGCTGGATATGATGTGCCTCCCCCGTGAATACCTCACCCACAACTGGCCGGGGGCTTCGGCCACGGCGGGCCAGGTCGCGCGCCAGCAAGCCGTTGAACAAATCGAGCAACTGGGCTTTGCCACAAGCTTTCTGGACTGCCTCTACGGCTACCTGCGCGAACACGTGCGCCAGCCACCGAGCCTGGAACAGGCCGCGCACACCTTCGCCATGAGCCCGGCCACGCTAAAGCGCAAGTTGCAACGGCACGACACGGGTTATCAGCAACAGGTCGACCGGGTGCGCAAGCACGTGGCGTTGCACCTGTACCAGGCAAAGGGCTTGAGTAACGAGGAAGTGGCGGCGTACCTGAACTTCAACGATGCGGCGAATTTTCGGCGCTCGTTCAAGCGGTGGACGGGCAGCACGCCCAACCTGATCCGCCAACTGTTCAGCAGCCGCTAGCCAGGCGTTCGCGCAGGAACTCCACCAGCGCTTGCACCGGGCGTGAACTCTGGCGGTGCTGCGGGTACACCGCCGACAGGGTCAAGGCCTCAGGCGCGAAGTCTTCCAATACCTTGACCAAACGGCCGTCCTTCAAGGCCTCGCTGACAATGAACGTCGGTAGATAGGTAACACCCAAACCGGCAATCGCGGTGTCGCGCAGCAGGTCACCGTTATTGACACGCATGCGCCCGCTGACGCTCAAGGCTTGCAACTTGCCTTTGAAACGCCATTGCACCTGGCGGCCGTGGCCGTAAGGCAGGCAGTCGTGCGTGGTTAAATCTTCGGGTTTCAATGGCGTGCCCCGCAGTGCCAGGTAGTCGGGGCTGGCGCAATATACCCGCTCGATAGCGGCAATCCGCCGAGCGATCAGGGTGGAGTCTTCCAGGGTGCCGATGCGCAGCACCAGGTCGTAGCCCTCGCCGATCAAGTCCACCGGGCGGTCGCTCAGGTCGACTTCAACGCAAACCTGCGGGTGCTGGCGCAAAAACAACGGCAGCAGGCAACCCAGGTGCGCCATGGCGAACGACAAGGGCGCACTGAGGCGAATGGTGCCGCGTGGTTCGCTGTTCTGGCCGGCGATGCCCTGCTCCACCTGCTCCACCTCTGCGAGCAGGCGCAAGGCCGACTCGTAGTAACTCTGGCCCAGCGGCGTGACGTCCAGGCGCCGTGTGGAGCGGTTGAGCAAGCGCACGCCCAGGCGGTCTTCCAGTTGGATCAGGCGGCGGCTGACGAATTGCTTGGACAAGCCCAATTGCTCGGCGGCGGCGGTAAAACTGCCGGATTCCATGACCTGGCAGAACAGGCGCATGTCTTCGAAGGGGTTCATTGTCGCTTCTCAGGGGACGATGGGCTGTTTTATAGCCTGTCAGTGGCCACACCACAAACCAAAATGTGAACCCAATCAAATGTGGGAGCTGGCTTGCCTGCGATAGCGGTGCATCAGCCAGCAATGCTGTTGACTGATACACCGCTATCGCAGGCAAGCCAGCTCCCACAGGGTTTTGCGGTGTTTTACAGAGCAGGTTACTTGGCAGCGAACGCCGAGTAGCTGTTCATCAGGTTGCGGTAGTTGGGGATGCGCGGCGAGAGCAGGTTGGCCAGGCCTTCCATGTCGTTGCGCCAGTCCACTTGCAGCTCGCAAGCCACGGAGAACCAGTTCACCAGTTGCGCACCGGCGGCGGTCATGCGTGCCCAGGCGGCTTGTTGCACCGTTTCGTTGAAGGTGCCGGAAGCATCGGTGACCACGAAGACCTCAAAGCCTTCGTCAAGAGCACACAGGGTCGGGAACGCCACGCACACGTCGGTCACTACACCGGCAATGATGATCTGCTTGCGGCCGGTGGCCTTGACGGCCTTGACGAAATCTTCGTTGTCCCATGCGTTGATCTGGCCAGGGCGCGGGATGTACGGCGCGTCGGGGAACAGTTCTTTGAGCTCAGGCACCAGCGGGCCGTTGGGGCCGCTTTCAAAGCTGGTGGTCAGGATGGTCGGCAGGTTGAAGAACTTCGCCACGTCGGCCAGGGCCAATACGTTGTTCTTGAACTCGTTGGGGGAGAAATCCTGCACCAGGGAGATCAGGCCGGTCTGGTGATCAACCAACAGCACAACAGCATCGTCTTTGTTCAAGCGCTTGTAAGTCATGGGTAACTCCTTTGGGGATGGGGTGTTTTTCAAAAAGCAAAGCAGGAGCAGCCGAACGCACCCCAGAAACCCTGGAAGTCGCTGACCGGCACGCTGGAAAGGCGCGCTTTTTCATGGCTGTGGGCATGCACACCACAAGGGCCGCTGCACTGGTGAACCTGGGCCTGCATCGGCGACGTCGGGCGCCAGTGCCCTGGCACCTTGGCCACCGGCGACCAGTCGGGCAGCACCGGTACCCGTGGCGGTGCGAAATCTTCGAAGTCGCCAGCGCCGTACACGACCTTGCCGCCGACCACTGTCAGCACCGACTCGATCCACTTGATGGCTTCTTCCTCGACACTGAAAAAGTCCGCCGACAACGCGGCGACATCCGCCAGTTGACCGACCTTGATCTGGCCTTTCTTGCCCTGCTCGGACGAGAACCAGGCGCTGCCGTGGGTGAACAACTCCAACGCGGTAAGGCGCGGCAAGCCCTCGGCGTGCAGCTCCAGGCCGCCGACGGTACGGCCGCTGACCATCCAGTACAGCGAGGTCCAGGGGTTGTAGCTCGACACGCGGGTGGCATCGGTGCCCGCCCCTACCGGCACGCCTTCGGCCAGCATGCGCTTGATCGGCGGCGTGGCTTCGGCGGCCTTGGCGCCGTAGCGCTCGACAAAGTATTCGCCCTGGAACGCCATGCGATCCTGGATCGCAATACCGCCACCGAGGGCACGCACACGCTCAATGTTTTTCGGGGTGATGGTTTCGGCGTGGTCAAAGAACCACGGCAAGCCATTGAACGGGATGTCGCGGTTGACCTTCTCGAACACGTCGAGCATGCGCGAGATGGACTCGTCGTAAGTAGCATGCAGACGGAACGGCCAGCGCTGTTCCACCAGATGGCGTACCACCGGCTCCAGCTCCTGTTCCATGGTCAGCGGCAGGTCCGGGCGGGGTTCGAGGAAGTCTTCGAAATCCGCCGCCGAGAACACCAGCATCTCGCCGGCACCGTTGTGGCGCAGGTAGTCATCGCCCTGGTGCAGGGTGACGCTGCCGGTCCAGTTCTTGAAGTCGCTGAGTTCTTCCTTGGGCTTCTGGGTGAACAGGTTGTAGGCGATGCGCACCGTCAACTGTTGGTCCTTGGCCAGTTGCTCGATCACCGCGTAGTCATCGGGGTAGTTCTGGAAACCGCCGCCGGCATCGATGGCACTGGTCAGGCCCAGGCGATTGAGTTCACGCATGAACTGGCGGGTGGAGTTGACCTGGTATTCCAGGGGCAATTTCGGGCCTTTGGCCAAGGTCGAGTACAAAATCATCGCGTTAGGCCGTGCCACCAGCATGCCGGTGGGGTTGCCGTTGCTGTCGCGCACGATCTCACCGCCCGGCGGGTTCGGCGTGTCCTTGGTGTAGCCCGCCACCCGCAGGGCTGCGCGGTTGAGCAAGGCGCGGTCGTACAGGTGCAGCACGAACACCGGGGTGTCCGGGGCGGCCTGGTTGAGTTCTTCCAAGGTGGGCATGCGCTTTTCAGCGAACTGGAATTCGTTCCAGCCGCCCACCACGCGTACCCATTGCGGCGTGGGCGTGCGGTCGGCCTGGTCCTTGAGCATGCGCAAGGCATCGGCCAGGGACGGCACGCCTTCCCAGCGCAGTTCAAGGTTGTAGTTCAACCCGCCACGAATCAGGTGCAAGTGCGAGTCGTTGAGGCCGGGAATCACGGTGCGGCCCTTGAGGTCGATGACCTGGGTGCCGCTGCCGCGCAGGGCCATGGCTTCGCCGTCGGTCCCCACGGCGACAAAGTGCCCTTGGTGGATGGCCACGGCGGTGGCGCGTGGGTTTTCCCGGTCCACGGTGTGGAACTGGCCATTGAACAGAATCAGATCGGCGTTCATAGGGTTTCCTTTACAGAGGCTTCAAGCCAGGGAGCGAACAGGCGGGTGGCCGCCGGCATCAGCAGGTACACCACCAGCAACACGATGGTCAGGGTGACCAGGAAGGTGGAGACCACGTAATTGGACAGAAACGGGTGCAATCGCAGGATCGGCCCCCAGATAAACGGCAGCAGCAAGGTCTGCGGCAGGATCACAAACAGGCTGACCACCGCCTGCTTCCAGCGCGGCGGCTTGGCACCGCCCTCGGCCTGGGGCGCGAACCAGAATTCATTGGCCGCGCCGATTTCGGTCTGGTCGCCGTCCGCAAGCATGGGCGCGGCTTCATCGATCAGGGCCTGGCGTTGCGGGGAGCCGAGCCACAGCTCAAGGGCGTTGGTGGAGCTATAGCGCAGTACGCAAGTGAACAGCGCCATGCCGTTTTGCTGGCTGCGCACCACGTCAACACCCAGGTGCCCAGGGCGTTCGCCCGCGATGCGCACGATGCGGCGCAGCCAGGCTTCGTACTCAACTTCAAAGCCGGGTTTGACCCGGTGCTTGACGACCAGGGTGACGACTTCGTCGGGGCTGGTGTTGACGGTTGAATCCATGGCTGAGTGCTTCCCCGGGGTATTGAACGATGGGGAGAGTCTGGCCCGTTGAGCGGTGGGGAGAATTGGATGTATGTGCTGTTTGGCTTTCAGTGAGCGCTGGCATGCCACAAGGGCCTGAAAACAAAACAGTAACGGCCTCCCCCGGTACCGCCGGTGACCCCGTGCGCCCTACCAACAGGCTGACAGATCGCGGGGCGAATTTTTATTCGGTTGGCATTTGGGTTTTCCCCAGTGCAAGGTTTACCGATAGCCACCCATTCACGGCCGTCTCTCCGGCCTCGGCGAACACGTGCTCCAGTAACTTCACTTGCTCGCGACGCAATGACTGTTCAAGACGCAGCCCAGCATCGGTCAGTTCGAGCAACCGTTTACGCTTGTCGCTCTGCGACTCGATACTGTTTACCAGGCGCATTTCGATCACCTGGCGCAGTGGCGTGTTCAGCGCTTGCTTGGTCACTCCGAGCAATGCGAGCAACTCCTTGACGCTCAAGTTCGGATAGCGAGAGATAAAAAACACAATGCGCTGGTGCACGCGACTCAAGCCGCGGCGCTCAAGCATACCGTCGGCCTTGGCAGTAAAGGCGCGGTAGCCGAAGAAGAACGCTTCCATGGCCTGCTGCTGGGAATCGCGATTTTTAAGGTCAAGCATGTTGACTTATCCTTTCCAGTCGTCGTAATTTCGGTCAAGCAGTTTGACTAATTCTAATAAACCTTTCCAGCGGTGACCTTCATGGCTTTTTCCGAACGTGTTTCGCGCCTTAAAAGTTCTTTGATCCGTGAAATCCTTGCCGCTGCCCAGCGTCCGGAAGTGATGTCGTTCGCGGGAGGTCTTCCGGCTGAGGTCATGTTGCCAAAAGTCGATTGGGCTCAGATGCCCGTCTCGATGGGCCAGTATGGTACGAGTGAAGGTGAGCCAGCTTTGCGTGAAAGTTTGGCCACTCAAGCGCGAGCGCTAGGTGTGCCATGCGAGACAAGTCAGGTCCTGGTCGTCAGTGGTTCCCAGCAAACTCTCGATCTGGCTGCAAAGCTCTATCTCGACAAGGGCACCGAGATTCTGCTCGAAGCGCCAACCTACTTGGCCGCGCTCCAGATTTTTCAGCTCTTCGGTGCTGATTGCATCACCGTCCCGCTGGAGGCTGATGGCCCGAACCTGGAGACACTGCGCTCTCGCCTGGAAAAACACCGGCCGGCATTTATCTACTTGATCCCGACTTTTCAAAACCCATCTGCCGTACGCTACAGTGAGGCTAAACGCGACGCCGTGGCGGCTTTGCTTGATGAATTCGGTGTGACGCTGATCGAAGATGAACCCTACCGGGACCTGACTTTCGACGGCGGCAGTGCCACGCCGATTGTAGGTCGCCTGAAAAAGGCCAGCTGGATTTACACCGGTACTGTATCGAAAACACTGCTGCCTGGTTTGCGGGTCGGTTACCTGATTGCCAGCCCTGATCTATTCCCGCATTTGCTACGGCTCAAACAGTCTGCCGACCTGCACACCAACCGCGTGGGTCAATGGCAAGCGTTGCAATGGATCGGAACAGAACGCCTTGCGCACCACTTGGCTGAATTACGGGACTTCTACCGGCTTCGGCGGAACGCTTTTCAGATAGCACTGGAAACCCATTTTTCCGATCTGGCCGATTGGAATGTGCCACAGGGCGGGCTATTTTTCTGGCTGACCTTAAAGCGGCCCCTGGATACCCGCACGCTGCTCAAGGCCGCGCTTGCAGCAGATGTGGCGTTCATGCCAGGCGAACCATTCTTTCCAGATCCGGACAATAACCCAGGGTATTTGCGGCTGAACTTCAGTCACATCGATCCAGCACGACTGGACGAAGGCCTCAAACGCCTGGCCGCTGTGGTGCACAATGCCCAGCAAGAGCAAACACAACGCGCGTAACCGCATCGTCTACACCTTATAAAAATGTAATGGATAGCCCACAGCTCGCTGGAGCACTCTAGCGCTGTGAGCGCGTTGGCTGGCAGGCCGCCGCCGGAGGAAGCTCTCCCGCCATATGCTCCGCAATCCTGCCCCTTAGCCACCGCTCCGCCGGGTCGTTGTCATGCACCCCGCTCCACACCATCGACAGCTCCGCCGCATCAATCGCAAACGGCGGGTCCTCGGCGCGCAGACGTGTGCCTTCGGTCAACGCGCACGCGGCGTAATCGGGCACAGTGGCGATAATTTGCGTGCCCGCCAGCAACGCCCGTAACCCGCTGAACTGCGGCACTGCCAGCACCACCCGGCGCGAGCGGCCGATGCGGGCCAGGTCCAGGTCGATATTGCCGCTCAGGTCGCCGGAGAACGACACCATCGCATGGGGCCTGGCGCAGTAGTCATCCAGGGTCAGCGGCGCCTCGCCGTCATCGCCGCGCAGGACCTTGCAGGGGATATCCCGCAGTTTCTTGCGCTTGGCATTGGCCGGCAAATCGGGGGTGTAGCTGACCCCCACGGAAATTTCACCGCTGGCCAGCAGCGAGGGCATCAACAGGTAATTGGCGCGGCGCACCACCACGATGATGCCCGGCGCTTCTTCGCGCAGGCGGCTGAGTAACGACGGAAACAGCCCGAACTCCGCATCATCGGACAGGCCGATGCGAAACACCGCGCAGCTGGTGGAGGGGTCGAAATCCTTGGCGCGGCTGACGGCGCCCGAGATGGTGTCCATGGCCGGTTGCAGCTCCTTGAGTATCGCCAGTGCACGCGCGGTGGGTTCCATGGCACGGCCGTTGCGCAGCAGCAACGGGTCGTCGAACAAATCGCGCAAGCGGCCCAATGCGGCGCTCACTGCCGGTTGGCCGATAAACAGCTTTTCGGCGACCCGGGTCAGGTTTTTCTCGAACATCAAGGCTTCGAAAATCACCAGCAGGTTCATATCGACGCGGCGCAGATCGTTGCGGTTCATGGGCGCTATCCAAACGTTTTCCAGGGGGCCAGGGAAGCATGCCCTGCACGCCAGGGATTGCATAGCTGTGCTGTCTTTTCCTGCACCGCACCTGGCGAAATTAACAACGATTAACTCGTCAGCCAGGCGGCCCGGCAACAAGATGAAGCGCGTCTACACTGCACCCATCCACCGGGAACGTTCCCATCGACTGCGGATATTTGTCATGGCCCGACTCGAGCAATATGCCCCCCGGTTGCCCGCCACCGGTGGCCTGTGCCCCCGGCGTGAGCGCATCGCCAAGCAACTGATCCTCGCCAACCTCGGCGAAAGCCTGGCGATCGCCGACCTGGCCCAGGCCTGCGCCTTGTCGCGCAGCCATTTTTCCCGCGCCTTCAAGTGCACCACCGGGCTGTCGCCCCAGGAATGGATTCGCCAGCAGCGCATCCAGCGCGCCAAGGAATTGATTACCGGCTCGTCCCTGAGCCTCACGCAGATCAGCCTGGAATGCGGCTTTTGCGACCAGGCGCACTTTTGCCATATGTTCACCCGCAGCGAAGGCGTCAACCCGATGACCTGGCGAAACCACCACTCGCGCAGCAAACCTGATGTGATCGCTGCCTAGTGGTCTGCGCGCACCTGGAATATGCTGGCCGCTCTCTTCCTCCAGAACCTGGGCAGCCATGAATGACTTGAGCGACCAGGCCGTGCATTTCGGCCCCTACCGCATCCACCCGCGCCAGCGCCTGGTGCTGGAGGCCGGCCGTCCGCTGCGCCTGGGGCGGCGGGCGGTGGACATCCTGCTGATCCTGCTGGAGCACGCAGGCAATGTGGTGAGCAAGCAGGAGTTGATCGCACGGGTCTGGCCCAAAAGTGTGGTGGAAGACGGCAACCTGCGGGTGCACATGGCCGCGTTGCGCAAGGCACTGGGTGACGGCCAGGCCGGGCAGCGCTATATCGTCACGGTCGCCCAGCGCGGCTACAGTTTTGTTGCGCCACTGAGCATCGAACCCATGACGCTGCCCACCGACGGTGCGCCCCAACGCCCCAGCCATAACCTGCCCCTGCGCCGCACACGCATGATCGGCCGCCAAGCGCTGATCGACGCCCTGGTGCAACAACTGCCGCAGCAACGTTTCATCACGCTGACCGGTGCCGGTGGCATCGGCAAGACTACCGTGGCCTTGCGCGTCGCCGAATTGCTGATCGGGCATTACCGCGACGGCATTCACCTGCTGGACCTGGCGCCGCTCAGTGCAGCGTCCATGATCCTGCCCAACCTGGCCGCCCTGCTCGGCCTGACACCGGGCGAAAATACGGCCCTGGCCAGCCTCGCTCGCAGCCTGCAGGCACGCCAGATGCTGCTGGTGATCGACAACTGCGAGCACCTGCTCGACGACATCGCCCTGATCAGTGAAACCCTGCTGCGCCATGCACCGCACCTGCACATCCTCACCACCAGCCGCGAAGCCCTGCGCGCCGAAGGTGAATATGTGCAGCGCCTTGAACCGCTGGCCTGCCCGCCAGCCACCGGCAACCGCGCCCAGGCCCTGGGTTACCCGGCCATGCAATTGCTGATCGAGCGCGCCATGTCCCACCAGGAGAGCTTTGCCCTCAGCGACGCTGAACTGCCCCTGGCGATTGATATCTGCCAGCGCCTGGACGGCATTCCCTTGGCCATCGAACTGGTGGCCGCGCAAATCGAACGGTTTGGCTTGCCGGGCCTGTTGGTGCAGATGGAAGACAACTTTCGCCTGCTGACCCGCGGGCGACGCACTGCCCTGCCCCGCCAGCAGACCCTGCGCGCCACGCTCGACTGGAGCTTTGACCTGCTCACCGAGTGCGAACAAATCTGCCTGCGCCGCCTGGCGGTCTTCCGGGGCGGCTTTAGCCTGGTCAGCGCAGCGGCAGTGATCGCCGGGGAGCAAGTGGCCCCCGCCGAAGTGCTGGGCTCCATCACGCAACTGGTGGCCAAGTCGTTGTTGAATGTGGAGGTCAGCGATGACGAAATGGTCTATCGCCTGCTGGACATCACACGCACCTACGCCCTGGAAAAGCTCAGCCTGGCCAGCGAGCTGCATGCCACGCGAGAGCGCCACGCTGCACGCTGCCTGGCGCTGATGGAACAGGCCCAGGCCGACTGGGACTTGATCGCCACACAGCCATGGATCGACCGCTATGCACCGCTGCGCGAAGACGTGCGCGCCGCTCTCGACTGGGGCTTTGCCGATAGCGGTGCGCAGTTGCTGGCTATCCGCCTGACGGTCAGCGCAATGCCCCTGTGGCAAGAACTGTCGTTGCTGCGTGAACACGGCGGCTATGTGGATCAGGCGCTGGCGCTGATCGATCAGGTCACCGCGCCTTGCACCCAATTGACCCTGCAACTGCAATTGGCCCTGGGCAGCCTGTCCTATCACGCCATGGGCGCTGCGCCTCGGACCATTGCAGCATTCGAAGGGGCCGCGCGCCTGGCCGAGGCGCGCCAGGATCGTGCCGGCCAGTTGTGTGCGGTCTCCGGGCTGATGGCGGTGAACCTGTGCGCCGGGCGCTACGGCCCAGCGCAGGAGCTGAGCGTGCAGTTCGAACGCCTCGACCCACGCAACGAGCCGTTGCTGGACCTGAGCGCCCAGCGGCTGCGTGCGCTGGGCCAGCATTACACCGGTAACCAGGCCCTTGCGCGGCACCACGCCGAGCAGGTGCTGCAGCGTATGTCCCAAAGCGGTCACGTGAACCGCTTTGCCCTTGGGGTTGGCGTGCAATACGACCAGAGCGTCGCCTCCTTGACCGTGCTGGCGCGAATCCTGTGGTTGCAAGGCTTTGCCGATCGCGCCTGGCGCACCGCCAGCCAGGCATTGGAGTTGGCGCTGCAGATCAACCACGGCACCTCGATCTGCTACACCCTGGCCCTGGCCGGGGTGGTGATCGCCCGCTACAACGGCGCCGAAGACGATGCCCAAGCCCTGCAACGGCTGCTGCTGGAGCAGTCGCACCAGCATTCGGTGCAGTTGTTCCAGACCTGGGCCGGGCATTACGCCGGTATTCTTGGCCACCCGGATTGGCAAGGCCTGGGCCTGATCCAAGACACCTTGATCACCTTCGGTACCCATGCAGTGGATGCGCCCACCCTGGAGCGCGCGCGCAGTGGTGCGGCGGGCTGGTGCGCCCCGGAGATTCTGCGGGTGTACGCCTTGCAGCTAGAGGATGAGCACGCCGCCGAAGCCCTGCTGCTGGAAGCGCTGGGCCTGGCGCACCAGCAAGGTGCGCTGGCCTGGGAGCTGCGCTGCGGCGAATCCCTGGCGCAATTGTGGCAACAGCAGGGGCGCATTCAGCTCGCCAGGGATTTGCTCGGTTCAATCCATGCACGCTTCAGCGAAGGCTTCGACACCCAGGATCTACTGCGCGTGCGCTGCCTGCTCGACGAGTTGCAGGACAAACGGCCGGCCTGAGAACGCGCCCAGGCAAGGCGCGTCGTAGCCTTGCTGCAAACGCTCGACCTGACGCGGGTCGCGCAGTTGCCCCAAAGCGTAGCTGCGCACACAGTTGAGCAGCCGATAGCGCGCTGGGCCCAGGCCGGGCTCGACGCTCAGCAACGAGACGTTGACCAGGCGTGCCAGCAGGTAAGACAGGTCGGCATGTTCAAGCTCGGTACCGGCCACCATGTCACTCAGGCCAGGTAAGGTGACCGCCATCTTGAACAGGCTCAATTGCAGAAACAGCCAGCACTCCGGCAGGCTCAGGCGCTCGTAGCTCCAATCCAGGGCCGCGGTGAGTGAGCGATGACGCTCCACCGCCGTGCGCCGCCCTCGGGCCAGCACTTGCAAGCCTGTGCGTACTTGCATCTGCACACCGCCGATGCCCAACGCATCCACCTGGGCGGCCGCCAATTCCAGGGCCAACGGCAGGCCGTCCAGACGCCGGCACAGGTCGCGCAGCGGCGCCAAATCCTGGGCCCGCAAATTAAACCCCTGCTGATTGGCACGCGCACGGGCAACGAACAGCTGCACCGCAGGACAGGCCATCGCCTGTTCGACATTGGCCGACGGCGACGGCACCGCCAGCCCAGGCACGCGTACCACCCACTCGCCAGGGGCCAGCAAGGCTTCGCGACTGGTGATCAGCACACTGATGCCGGGCGCCGTCGCGCGCAGCGCACGCAGCAGCTGTCGACAGGCGCCCAGCAGCAGGTCGGCGCCGTCGAGTATCAGCAGCAACTGGCGCGAGGCCAGGCGCCGGCCCAGTTCGTTGAAACTGTCGGGCGTGGAATGCAACTGCAGTACCCTGGCGAGGCTGCCGAGCAATTCGCTCGGCGCTTGCACAACGGCCATGTCGAGCCACCATACGCCGTCGCGATAACGCGGCAATCCCCGCTCGGCCAGGGCCAGGGCCAGTGTGCTCTTGCCAATGCCGGCTACGCCGGTGAGGGTCAACAAGCGCTGCACGGCCAAACGCCGCGCCAGCACGCCCACCAGTTCATCGCGCCCCCACACCGGGCTCAGCCGCGCCGCCAGGTTGTGCTGAGGCAACGGCGTCGGCAGCGCGTCCTGCGCAGGCGCAGCGAAGCAGTAACCGCGCTGGGGGTGATTGAGGATCCAGCGTTGGCCGTCCAGGGCGCGACGCAATGCGGCAATGTGCACGCGCAGGTTGCTCTCTTCGACGACGCTGTTGGGCCACACCCGCTCGATCAAGGTCGCCTTGCTGATGAAATGCCCGGGGGCTTCGAGCAGTACCGCAAGAATATCCAAGGCTCGCCCGCCCAGTGGTACCGGCCAGCCCGCCTTACTGACCAGGCGCTGCTGCCGATGAAAGGTGTAGGGGCCAAAGCTCACCGCCGTAGCATTTTGCATGTCCGTCACAGCGCTGAAACACCCGTGCTTGAGTGCCTGCGCATCCTTTTTCCATGGGCTCGACGCTATCTTGCCAGTTGGCGATGACAGGACAATGCTGGCACGGGGAGCGATACGGACAATCGGGTGCCTGAGACGGACATGCTGTCGTTAACTGAACTGTTGTCGGTATTGGGTAGGGTTCAAACCGAGCTTTTCGCTGAACAGAAAGCGCATATGCCGCACGCTGCCAAAACCTGCGTGGAAGGCCACGGTCTTGAGCGGCAGGTCGGTGGTTTCCAGCAGGTGCCGGGCCCGGTCGATACGCGCGCCTTGCAGAAACGCCATGGGCGTCATCTGCACGTCCTTGGCGAACAGCCGCGCAAAGTGGCGCGCGCTCATGCCTGCCAGCTCGGCCATGGACTCGATGGTAAAGGGCTGATCCAGATGCGCCAGCACGTGGTTCTGCACACGGGTGATCGGGGTCTCTTGCGGCGCCACGGCAGCAGTCATCGGGCTGAACTGGGCCTGGCCGCCCTGGCGCTTCATCACCACCAGCAGCACCTTGGCCACGTCCACCGCCACTTGCTTGCCATGGTCCTGGGCCACGACCGACAGGGCCAGGTCGATACCTGCGGTGACGCCGCCAGAGGTGATCAGGCGCCCGTCCTGCAAATAGATGCGATCGGTCTCGACAATGGCGTTGGGAAACGCCTTGATCAACCGCTCGGTGTAGTGCCAATGGGTAGTCACGCAGTGCCCGTCGAGCAAGCCTGCGTGGCCGAGCACAAAAGCGCCGGTGCAGATCGAGCCAAAACGCCGAGCCCGTGGCGCCGCCGCTTTGAGCCAAGGCAACAACGCGGGATGGCATTCGTTATAGGCGCCGGGGCCGCCGGGCACCAGCAGCAGGTCATAGGCCGCCTGGGCCTGTTCCAACAGCAGATCGGTCTGCACGCTCACGCCGTTGGAGGCCCGCAACGGGCCGGGCTCGGTGCCGATGGTCAGGATCTGGTAGTGATCGGCCGCCGGCAAGTAGCGGTTAGCAATCGAAAACACTTCCAGCGGCCCGGCCATGTCGAGCAGCAGGAAGTCCGGGAACAGCGCCATGGCCACGGTTTTCATAAGCGGGAAATGTCCATCGAAAAGGAGTGCGGCGAGCATTATGGCACGACTTTAACTGTCAACCTTAAAGCGACAGTTATTCTATTTTCATCTTCTTAATCAATCATCTGTTAACCATTAACCTTCTTCTCAACGCAAGCGCCCTGCATCTCGCAGCCCGCGCTCACTTGAGGACTGGACCATGCTGACCCTTCGCAAAGCTTCCGAACGCGGCGCCGCCAATCACGGTTGGTTGAAGTCGTTCCACACCTTCTCTTTCGCCAACTACTGGAACCCCAAGGAGCAGGGTTTTTCCGACCTGCTGGTGATCAACGATGACCGCGTCGCCGCAGGCAAAGGCTTCGGCCAGCACCCGCACCGCGACATGGAGATCTTCTCCTACGTGCTTGAAGGTGCGCTGGAACACAAGGACACCCTGGGCACCGGCTCAGTGATCCGCCCCGGCGATGTGCAACTGATGAGCGCCGGCAGCGGCGTGGCCCACAGCGAGTTCAACCATAGCCAGCGTCATGGCGTGCACTTCCTGCAAATCTGGATCGTGCCCAACGAAGCCGGCGCCAAACCGCGCTATCAGCAAGAGCATTTCACTGAAGCGCAAAAACGTGGACGCTTGCAGTTGATCATCTCGCCGGAGGGCGCCAACGGTTCGCTGAAAGTGCGCCAGGACGCACGGGTGTATGCCGGCCTGTTCGACGGTGACGAAAGTGCCCGCCTGGAACTGGCACCGGATCGCTACGCCTACATCCATGTGGCGCGCGGCAGCGTGGAACTTAACGGCCAGCGCTTGCAGGAAGGCGACGGTGTACGCGTACGGGACGAACGCCAGATCCGCCTGAGCCATGGTGAAGACGCCGAAGTGCTGGTGTTTGACCTGCGCCCCAACGAACTGCCGCAAATGCCATGACGGCCGCAGTGATGGTCCCGCCAGCGGGACCATCGTTGGCGTCGATAGTCACCATCAGCGCAATGAAGTTCTCTTAAAAAATGCAACGCGTAACATCAAACCCATGCCAAACGGCACCCAACTAAAACACTCGGAGCACACCGTCATGAAACGCCAACTCTTGCTTAGCCTCGCTTTCTCGGTACTCGCTGCAAACGCTTTTGCCCACCCGGTTGTCGCTGAAGGCGGCGCGGATCGCCTGATAGAAACCCGCGTTGCCGAAGGTGGCGCGGATCGCCTGCAAGAACGCGGTTTGGCTGAAGGTGGTGCCGATCGCCTGCAGGAACGCGGCCTGGCTGAAGGCGGTGCGGATCGCTTGCAAGAACGTGGCCTGGCTGAAGGCGGTGCTGATCGCCTGCAAGAACGTGGCCTGGCTGAAGGCGGTGCCGATCGCCTGCAAGAACGTGGCCTGGCTGAAGGCGGTGCGGATCGCTTGCAAGAACGCGGTCTGGCTGAAGGCGGTGCGGATCGCCTGCAAGAACGTGGTCTGGCTGAAGGCGGTGCCGAGCGCTTGCTGAGCACCCACGTATAACCCCGCACTGTTGGCGGGACACCCCAAACCGGCCTGATCAGCCGGTTTTTTTTCGTCTTCAATTTCTACATCACACTCCCCCCCCGCAACCACGATGCGAAGCGAGCCGCTCTTGATCTTGATCTGCTTTTGATCTCAAGCGCCCCGTCAAACCACGCTGGCCGGAATTCGCCAGGGATTTGGGGGGTAAACCGGCAGGGATGCCGGTTTAGCCGCCCCGCGCCATGGATGGCGCGTGGCGGCGGCCCCCCAAATCACTGGCGGATTACGGGCACACCGAGCCTAGGCGAGGTGCCGAGTGGTGGGGCAAGAGCGTT
>JAAIGE0101309485.1_pt1 | contig 17104 bp, 14 predicted proteins | sample 6487951 | NCBI WGS metagenome assembly JAAIGE01 (sample SAMN13974128, study PRJNA590717) | phyllosphere metagenome | biome: tomato field; feature: multiple bacterial spot infested tomato fields; material: tomato leaves; isolation source: leaves from tomato fields | host: Solanum lycopersicum ... | reverse complement strand
GTGCGGCGTCCCAGCAGCCCCTGTACCTTCAGCGAATAGCGATTCAGCTCAATGCGCAGGTTGCTGTCGGACGTTGACGCCATACCCAGCCGGCTCGCCAGCATATCCATATACATGTCCGGCAGCTGCTGCTGACGCGCCGCGTCAACAAACACGCCGTGTACCATCGCGCCCAGCGTGGCCACGGCACGGATACGCGGTACTTCAAGCCAGGCGAGTCGGGTCGCAATATTGGCACCAAAGCGGTAGCCAAACAGCGCCACGCGGGTGTGATCGATCCACGGCACGTTGCTGAGCTCGCGCAGAACCTGCTGATGCAGATGGCTGGTGTCCTGGTTTAGCGTCCATTTACTGCTATAGCCAACCGATGGCATATCCAGCGTCAGCATAGCGATACCGCGCGGGGCCAGGTAGTCATGAAACAGCCGATAGTGATCGCTCTGCAGCGAATCAAGCCCCCCGCACAGCATCACGGTGGGATAAGGTGCGCTGGCCTGCGCCGGCATATGCAGAAACCCGGTAACCGGGCTGCCGCCACTGACGGGAAACGTCAGCGATTTCAGCTCGCCCGGCAGCCGCCGGGTCGCCTCTTCATAGGCGCGATTAGCCAGCACCTGCGCCTGATCAGCCAGCTCATCGCCTTTAATATAGGGATAGGCCGCGAGGCTGTAGAGATTCGCCGCATGCAGCCACTGCTGGCCCGCTTCATCATGCTGCTCGCTCTGCATCGCCCGCTGCTGCCAGAGCGCCGCCTGCTTTGACCACTCAAAATTCCAGTTGCCGCCGCGATAGCCGATTACCGTATCCAGCAGCGCCTCATCGGTGTGTTCAAAGCGGCTGACGGCGATGCGCGCCAGGACTTCGCTGATCTCCTGCGGTGACAGGCCGCGCCATGTCCAGAGCAGCTTGTTAAGCATGCGATACCAGCCGCGCTGAGTATCCCCCTCCAGCGCGTTATGCACCTGTGCGGTAGCGTGATGCTGGCGGCGCACCAGGGAAGAGGTTTCGGGATGTTTAAAACGCGGCTTGAATAACTCTTCGCTAAGATTTTTTTCGGCCATCTGATGGTGTCTCCTGCGGCGGTCGCATAGATGGCTATGAGTTTACTGCACCCGCCCCGGCTGCGCGAGGCGCGAATAGCACAACGCCCGGCTTAACCGGGCGTTGTTTGCGTTGCATCAATCAGCTTTTGACGATTGGCGGAATATAGACCACGCCCATGTCCCACGGCTGTTCGATCCAGGTGTTCTGCGGGATATCCACAATGTAATCATCCACCAGCGCGCGGCCAGCAGGCTTGGCGAAGATGGTGCAGAAACGCGCTTTCGGATACATATCACGGATCGCCTGCGCAGTGCCGCCGGTGTCGACCAGATCGTCGATAACGATAAAGCCTTCACCGTCGCCTTCGGCGCGCTTCAGCACTTTCATTTCGCGCTGGTGATCGTGATCGTAACTGGAGATGCAAACGGTATCGACGTAGCGAATACCCAGCTCACGCGCCAGCAGCGATGCCGGAACCAGACCGCCGCGGCTTACCGCGATGATGCCTTTCCACTGTTCCACAGGAAGCAGGCGCTGGGCCAGTTTACGGGCATGAATCTGCAGCATGTCCCAGGTTACGACGTATTTTTCGCTCATAAAAGGAATCCCAACCACCAAAAGTGGCTTAAAAATATGCAAGGGGGAAAAGGTTGCGCGAGATTATAAGGATCTGACGCGTTAAAAACCAGCATCCGTCACACTGGTTGCAGGTTTTTAGCGCGCCTGATGACGCGCCTGCGAATAAAGGGTGATATTCTCTGGCTCATCACGTCAGATGAGCTGACGGCGATCTTAAACCGGAAACTGCGTGCGAGCGGCCTGTCCGCCACGCTGATACAGGAGACGCGTTGTGTCTGAATTGTCTCAACTCTCCCCGCAGCCGCTGTGGGATATCTTCGCCAAAATCTGCTCCATTCCCCACCCTTCTTATCATGAAGAGGCGCTGGCTGAATATGTGGTCAGCTGGGCCAAAGAGCAGAATTTCTGGGTCGAACGCGATCGGGTCGGTAATATTCTGATCCGCAAACCTGCCACACCCGGCATGGAAAACCGCACGCCGGTTGCCCTGCAGGCGCACCTGGATATGGTGCCGCAAAAGAACAACGATACCGCCCACGATTTCACGAAAGATCCGATTCAGCCGTGGGTGGACGGCGAATGGGTGAAAGCGCGCGGCACCACGCTGGGTGCAGATAACGGTATCGGCATGGCGTCAGCGCTGGCGGTACTGGCTGACAACAGCCTGACGCACGGCCCGCTGGAAGTGCTGCTGACCATGACCGAAGAGTCGGGCATGGATGGCGCGTTTGGCCTGCAGCCGGACTGGCTGCAGGCAGAGATCCTGATCAACACCGACTCTGAAGAAGAGGGTGAGATCTACATGGGTTGCGCGGGCGGCATCGACTTTATTACCACGCTGCCGCTGAGTCGCGAAGCGGTGCCAGCCGGCTATGAAACGCTGAAGCTGACGCTTAAAGGTCTGAAAGGCGGTCATTCCGGTGCGGATATCCATCTTGGTCTCGGCAACGCGAACAAACTGCTGGCACGTTTTCTTGCCGCTCATGCCCGCGAGCTGGATCTGCGTCTGATCGACTTTACCGGCGGCACGCTGCGTAACGCGATCCCGCGTGAAGCCTTTGCCACGCTGGCCGTAGAGAGCCACAAAGTAGACGCGCTGAAATCTGCGGCGATGCACTTCCAGGCGATACTGCTCAACGAGCTCGGCAGCAAAGAGAAGCATATTGTGCTGCAGACCGAGCCGCTGGCGCAGCAGGCTGAGGCGCTGAGCGCGGAGAGCCGCGATCGCTTTATCAACCTGCTCAACAGCACCCCTAACGGCGTGATCCGTAATTCAGACGTGGCGAAAGGCGTGGTTGAAACCTCGCTGAACGTGGGTGTGGTCAGCATGGATCAGGCTAACGCTGAAATCATCTGCCTGATCCGTTCGCTGATCGATACCGGCAGAGAGTGGGTGGTAGAGACGCTGACCTCGCTGGGCGCGCTGGCGGGCGCGCAGACTGCGCCAAAAGGCGGTTATCCGGGCTGGCAGCCTGACGCTGACTCACCGGTCATGGCGCTGACGCGCACCACCTACGAAGCGCTGTTTGGCAAAACGCCAAACATTCAGGTGATCCATGCCGGTCTGGAGTGTGGCCTGTTCAAGAAACCGTATCCGCATATGGATATGGTCTCTATCGGACCGACCATTACCGGCCCGCACTCGCCGGATGAGCAGGTGCATATTGAGAGCGTTGGCCTCTACTGGAAGCTGCTCACTGCGCTACTGAACGCGATTCCGGCAAAAGCGTAATCGATGCCGCTCCCCTGTCCGCTTGCCGGGCGGGGGAGATTTCAGAGTCCCAGCAGCAGCTGACGCTCCAGCTGCGGGTCCACCAGCGTAACGTGCAGTCCCACCAGCCTTACTCCGCGATCTGCCCGACGCGCCTCCCAGACCTGACGCGCCACCGCCACCATATCCTCTTTATTCAGCACCGCCCAGACGTGCTCCTGCGTGGTCTGCTGAAAATCGCTGAACTTAAATTTCACCCCCTGCCGGGCGATCTGCTTATCTGGCCGGATAGCCCCCAGACGGCGATCCAGCTCCGCATAGAGGTAGTCGATAATCGGCAGGCACTGCTCCCAGTGGTGGATATCTTCCGGCAGCGTACGCTCTACCCCCAGCGACTTACGTTCACGTTCGACGATCACTTCGCGGTCATCGATGCCGTTGCTGCGTTCCCAGAGCGAGCGGCCAAACTTTCCGAACCGCTTCAGCAGCAGCGCCAGATCGGCGCGCTGCACGTCAGCACAGGTACGCAGCCCCATCTCTTCCAGCTTTTTGGTCGCCACTTTGCCCACGCCCGGGATCTTGCTGAGCGGCAGCTCATGCAGAAACGCCGGCACCGCCTGCGGGGTGATCACATACTGGCCGTCAGGCTTATTAAGGTCGGAGGCGATTTTCGCCAGAAATTTGATCGGTGCGATGCCGGCTGACGCGGTCAGTCCGGTTTCGCGCAGAATATCCGCGCGGATCGCCTGCGCCATCAGCGTCGCCGACCCCTGGCAGTGCAGACTGCTGGTGACATCCAGATAGGCTTCATCCAGCGAGAGCGGTTCAATCAGCGGCGTGTAGCGGAGAAAGATGTCGCGGATCTGTCGCGAGGCTTCTTTATAGGCGTCAAAGCGTCCCGGCAGCAGGCGCAGGTGCGGACAGAGACGCAGCGCGGTCGAGGTCGGCATGGCGCTGCGCACGCCATATTTGCGCGCCGGATAGTTAGCGGTACTGATCACTCCGCGCTGAACGCGGTTGCCGCCAATCGCGATAGGGATATCCCGCAACGACGGATCGTCACGCATCTCAACCGCTGCGTAAAAGCAGTCCATATCGACATGAATGATTTTGCGCATACCCCCTCCGGACACTGGCTAAGTATACAGTAGCGAAGGCGTTGAGCAATCGTCATCGGCACCGATGCCGCGCCTGAGCGCTTTTACTCCCCGATGCATCACAACTTTGCGCCATTTTGTTGCCCGCTATCTTGATTAAAAGCCAGACAATGTTAATGTTGCGCAGCGATAGCGGATATTTCCGATAATGCAACTGAGTGACGCTGCGCGTCTGAGTTTTTCTTCACTTCAAGGTACACACAGAATGGGCAGAATCGCACTGCTGTTCGCGATGATTCTTATGCCAGTCCTTAGCTGGGCAATCACACCTGAACCCGCACAGCCGCTGGCTCCGGTAAGCAAAGAGTTAAAAAAACAACTGCTGGGTACACCGGTGTTTATTCAGATTTTCAAAGAAGAGCGTACGCTGGAGCTCTATGGCAAAATCGGTAATGAATATCGCCTGCTGGACAGCTATCGCATCTGTAATTTTTCCGGCGGACTCGGTCCCAAGCGCCGCCAGGGCGACTTCAAAAGTCCGGAAGGTTTCTACAACGTCAAACTCAATCAGCTGAAACCTGACAGCCGCTTTTACCGCGCCATCAATACCGGTTTTCCTAACCAGTACGATCGCAGCAAGGGCTATAACGGCAACTATCTGATGATTCACGGCGACTGCGTTTCCGTGGGCTGCTACGCCATGACCAACGGCTCAATGGATGAGATTTTCAACTACGTTAATGCGGCCCTGCGTAACGGCCAGCAGGAGATGCAGCTGAATATTTATCCGTTCCGCATGACGGAAAGCAATCTTCAGCGTCATCGCTATTCGACCTACATCGATTTCTGGCGCGAACTGCAGCCGGGCTACGCCTATTTTGCTAAATATCACGTACCGCCCAGCGTTAACGTCACCGCAACGGGTCAGTATGCGGTGAACAACACGCCGGTACTTTCTGCACCGGACGCGGCGTCCAAATCATTCCTGGCGCTCACCCAGGCAAAATAGTGCCCACTCGCCTGGCGCTATCCGGTGCCAGGTTTCATTTCCGGTCAGCGGCTGCGTGGCGATAACCGTCACCACATCATGCGGCGTGGTCTGCTGCTGGAAATCGATCTCCACATCCTGATCCAGCAGGCGCGCTTTACCAAACGGCGCGCGCCGCGTAATCCAGTAGAGATTGGTGGAGCAGAACGCCATCAGATAGCGACCATCCGATAGCAGCATATTGAAAACGCCCTTTTCACGCAGCTCGCCGGCGATTTCAGCGATATAGCGGAACACGGCGGGCCAGTTACCTGGCGTGCGCGGATAGCGCGCCTGCAGCTGTGAGAGGATCCAGCAAAACGCCTTTTCACTGTCGGTCTCCCCCACCGGGCGGAAGTGGCCGCTGTCGAGCTGGCGATAGCCTTTAAGCTGTCCGTTGTGCGCGTAAGTCCAGTTGCGGCCCCACAGCTCGCGGGTAAACGGATGCGTATTCTCCAGCGAGACTTCGCCCCGGTTTGCCTGACGGATATGCGCGACCACCGAGTGCGATTTGATCGGATACTCCTGCACCAGGCGGGCAACCGGTGAATTTACGCTCGGCAGCGGATCTTTAAATGTGCGGCACCCTTTACCTTCATAAAAGGCGATACCCCAGCCATCTTTATGCGGTCCGGTACCGCCGCCGCGCTGCACCAGTCCGGTAAAACTGAAACAGATATCCGTAGGGACATTGGCGCTCATCCCAAGCAATTCGCACATAGCTTCCCCCCTTCTCACCCCTCCCGGCATGCGGGAAGGCAGCGTAAATTACTTAACCATCTCTTTTTCAATCAGCAGCATCAGGATATGGATCACTTTAATGTGGATCTCCTGGATGCGATCGGCATAGCCGAAATGCGGAACCCGGATCTCAATATCCGCACTGCCCGCCATTTTGCCGCCATCTTTGCCGGTCAGGGTGATCACTTTCATTCCCTGCGCGCGCGCGGCCTCAATCGCTTTGATGATGTTAGCGGAGTTGCCGGAAGTGGAGAGCCCCAGCAGCACATCGCCTTCGCGCCCGACCGCTTCCACGTAGCGCGAAAACACATGGTCATAGCCGAAGTCGTTGCTGACGCAGGAGAGATGGCTGACATCAGAAATCGCAATCGCCGGGTAGCCAGGACGATTTTCGTGATAGCGGCCGGTCAGCTCCTCGGCAAAATGCATCGCATCACAGTGCGATCCCCCGTTACCGCAGGAGAGCACTTTTCCGCCCGCTTTGAAACTGTCTGCCAGCAGCACCGCAGCGCGCTGAATAGCGTGGATGTTCGCGTCGTCACTCAAAAATCGGGTCAGGGTGTCGGCGGCTTCGTTGAGTTCCGAGCGAATGATGTCCTGATACATAAGAGATGTCCTTTAGCGGAGAGGTTAACCCGGCAAGTTTAACGGAATGCCACAGGGGCGCAAAGCGCTGGCAGCAGTGAAAACGCGTCTGCCACAGCGTAGCCAGGCGATAAATGCGCCAGCCGCGATGATTTTGTGAGCCTGGTTGTAATTGTGATGTAAAGGAATTGCTTATTAAGAGCGGCTGCTCTAAACCTGTGACTAACAGGTCAGACCTCTTACTACTTACGGAGCGATTCACTATGCTGCTGGTTTCCATTGTGGCGACGCTACTGCTGGTTAGCGCCCTCTTTTATCATCAGATATCTCTGCGTCTGAGCAGCGCCATCCTGCTGCTCTGGACCGCTGCCATGGCCTTAACCGGCCTCTGGAGCGCCTGGCTGCTGCTGCCGCTGGCGCTGGTCCTGCTGCCGCTTAACCTGACGTCGCTGCGCCAGCGCCTGTTTTCAAAACCAGCCCTGCGGGGCTTTCGTAACGTCATGCCGCCGATGTCACGCACAGAGCAGGAAGCGATCGATGCCGGCACGACCTGGTGGGAAGGCGACCTGTTTCAGGGCAAGCCGGACTGGCAGAAGCTGCACAACTATCCGCGCCCGCACCTCACCGCTGAGGAGCAGGCGTTTCTGGATGGTCCGGTTGAGGAAGCGTGCCGTATGGCAAACGACTTCGCGATTACTCATGAGCTGGCCGATTTGCCGCCGGAGCTGTGGGCCTATCTGAAGCAGCACCGCTTTTTCGCCATGATCATCAAAAAAGAGTATGGCGGACTGGAGTTTTCCGCTTATGCGCAGGCGCGCGTGTTGCAGAAGCTGGCTGGCGTCTCCGGTATTCTGGCAATCACCGTCGGCGTACCGAACTCTCTGGGACCGGGCGAACTGCTGCAGCATTACGGTACTGAGGAGCAGAAAGATCACTATCTGCCCCGTCTGGCACGCGGCGATGAGATCCCCTGCTTTGCCCTGACCAGCCCGGAAGCGGGTTCTGATGCGGGCGCCATTCCTGATACCGGGGTGGTCTGCATGGGCGAGTGGCAGGGTCAGCAGGTGCTGGGCATGCGCCTGACCTGGAACAAACGCTATATTACGCTGGCACCGGTCGCCACCGTGCTGGGCCTGGCGTTTAAACTCTCCGATCCCGATGGTCTGCTGGGCGATAACCCGGAGCCGGGAATTACCTGTGCACTGATCCCGACCCATACGCCGGGCGTGGAGATTGGTAATCGCCACTTCCCGCTCAACGTGCCGTTCCAGAACGGCCCGACGCGCGGCAACAACATTTTCGTGCCGATTGACTATATCATCGGCGGCCCGGCGATGGCCGGTCAGGGCTGGCGCATGCTGGTCGAGTGCCTCTCGGTCGGGCGCGGCATCACCCTGCCCTCTAACTCCACCGGCAGTCTGAAAAGCGTGGCGCTGGCCACCGGCGCTTATGCGCACATCCGCCGTCAGTTCAAAGTGGCGATTGGTAAAATGGAAGGTATTGAAGAGCCGCTGGCGCGTATTGCCGGTAATGCTTACGTTATGGACGCGGCCGCCACGCTGATCACCACCGGCATTATGCAGGGTGAAAAGCCCGCCGTGCTCTCTGCGATTGTGAAGTATCACTGCACCCACCGCGGCCAGCGCGCCATTATTGACGCGATGGATATCGCGGGCGGCAAAGGCATTATGCTCGGAGATAACAACTTCCTCGCCCGCGCCTATCAGGGTGCGCCAATCGCCATTACGGTTGAGGGCGCTAATATCCTGACGCGCAGCATGATTATCTTCGGCCAGGGTGCCATTCGCTGCCATCCCTGGGTGCTTAAAGAGATGGACGCGGCGGCGAAGAACGATCTCTCCCGCTTTGACCACGCGCTGTTCAGCCATATCGGTCACGTCGGCAGCAGCGCGGTACGCAGCCTGTGGCTCGGCCTGACCAACGGCCGCACCAGCGCCGCGCCGACGCGTGACGCCACGCGCCACTACTATCAGCAGCTTAATCGTCTGAGCGCGAACCTGGCGCTGCTCTCCGATATTTCCATGGCGGTGCTCGGCGGCAGCCTGAAGCGGCGCGAGCGCATCTCTGCCCGCCTTGGCGATGTGCTGAGCCAGATGTATCTGGCCTCCGCCACGCTGAAACGCTATGACGAAGAAGGCCGCCATGAGGCCGATCTGCCGCTGGTGCACTGGGGCGTGCAGGATGCGCTGCATCAGGCAGAAGTGGCGATGGACGATCTGCTGCGTAACTTCCCGAACCGTCTGGCCGCCGGTGCGCTGCGCCTGGCTATCTTCGCCGGCGGCAAACGCTGCCTGCCGCCGTCAGACAAACTTGATCATAAACTGGCGAAGCTGCTGCAGCTGCCTTCTGCCACCCGCTCCCGCCTTGGCCGCGGTCAGTATCTGACGCCAGCTGAGCATAATCCGGCGGGCCAGCTGGAGCAGGCGCTGCAGGATGTGATGGCGGCAGAAGTGATCCACGATCGCCTCTGTCAGCAACAGAAAAAGCATCTCTCCTTTACCCGCCTTGATGCGCTGGCGCAGCGGGCGCTGAAAGAGGGGCTGATCGACGAGAGCGAAGCGCAGGTGCTGATCCGCGCAGAAGCAAGCCGGCTGAAAGCCATTAATGTGGATGAGTTCGTGCCGGAAGCCCTGGCCGCACCGAAGCCACAACCCCGGCCGCGGGCGCAGCCCAGCGAAGCGGCATAATCCCGACACCAGGTGCCAGACGCCTCCTTACGGAGGCGTTTTTTTTGCCTGCGCCAGCGCCTACGCGGCCTGGCGAATGCGGGCAACCAGCGCCTCTTCATCCGCAATATGGTCAGCGGCCAGCATCAGGGTGCGCCCCAGCGCCAGCGCGCTGTGCAGACAGGCGTTGCGCATCTCCTCATCATCAATACCGGAAAAATCACTCAGCGTGATAGCGCTGAGGCTGCGCCGGATCAGCTCTGCACCGCTGTAGCCGAGAGCGTCATGCCAGACCGACTGCAGCAGCAGCTGGTCACATCCGGGCCAGCTGAAGAGCGCTTCGCTGCCCACCCGGCGACGAAAGCTGGCGGAAAATCCGCGCCACAGCTGCTGAACCGCCTGCAGATGCTGCTCGCGCGCATCGGCGGCTTCGCGCAGCGGCAGCTGGCCGGGGGCAGCGCAGTAGTGGATCAGCAGTTCGCTTAACGCCCCGCTGACGGCAAAACCGACAGGCGCAGCGCAGCCGTGCTCAGGCAGCTGCGTTTCAGGACGGGTAAGAAAACGCCAGCGCAGTACACCGAGGATTTGCTGCAGCGCCTCATCCTGCTGCAGCTCCGCCGCCAGCCCCTGCAGCGTAACCGGCACCGTCGCGGGCTGCCAGTTGAACAGCTGTTCCGCCAGCCGGCGTGCCGCTCCGTCATTTATCCCGGTTGATGCCGCCAGCAAAGTCTGCGCCAGCGCCTCGCCGGCGGCGCTGTTGTCATGAGGTTGTGCCATTACCTGCTCCTGTAAAAGCTGCATTTAGCCATCTAAGCGTCTCGATTGCCAAAGAGTAGCATCCTGATTATAGTGTCAGCAATACAGGGTTTCTTATCACGCTGCTTACGCGCAAGGCCAGCTTACTATGACGCCATTTGATCTTATTCCCGACAGCAAGCTTCCCGCGACCGGCACCACGATCTTTACGCAGATGAGCGCGCTTGCCGCCAGGCACAGCGCCATTAACCTTTCTCAGGGATTTCCCGATTTCAGCGGCCCCGCACTGCTGCAGGCGCGGCTGGCGCATCACGTCAGTCAGGGAGCCAATCAGTATGCGCCGATGATCGGCACGCCGGAACTGCGCGACGCCATAGCGGATAAAACCGCCGGGCTTTATGGCTACCGGCCCGACGCCGGCAGCGACATTACCGTGACCAGCGGGGCGACGGAAGCGCTCTACGCTGCCATTACCGCGCTGGTGCGCCCCGGCGACGAAGTGATCTGCTTTGACCCCAGCTACGACAGCTATGCGCCCGCGGTAACGCTGGCGGGCGGCGTGATGCAGCGCATCGCCCTGCAGCCGCCTGATTTTCGCGTCCCCTGGCCTGCGTTTCGCGATCGGCTCAGCGCACATACGCGGCTGGTGATCCTGAATACGCCGCACAATCCCTCCGCTACCGTCTGGCAGCAGAGCGATCTGGAGGCGCTGTGGCAGGCGATTGCGGATCGGGAGATTTATGTGCTGAGCGATGAAGTGTATGAGCATATCTGTTTCAGCACGGCAGGCCACGCCAGCGTGCTGGCGCATGCCGGACTGCGCCAGCGCGCGGTCACCGTCTCCTCATTTGGCAAGACGTATCATATGACCGGCTGGAAAGTGGGCTACGCCATAGCGCCACCCGCTATCAGCGCCGAGCTGCGTAAGGTACATCAGTACCTGACCTTTTCCGTCAATACTCCGGCCCAGCTGGCGCTGGCGGATATGCTGCGTCAGCAGCCGGAACACTACCGGACGCTGCCTGAGTTTTACCGCGCGCGGCGCGATCGTCTGACGCAGGCGCTGGCAGCCAGTCGCTTTCAGGTATTACCCTGTGAAGGCACCTATTTTTTACTGCTGGACTACAGCGCGATCTCCGATCTCGACGACGTCAGCTTCTGCGAGTGGCTGACCAGAGAGGCGGGCGTCGCTGCTATCCCGCTGTCGGTGTTCTGCGCTGATCCTTTCCCGCACCGGCTGATCCGCCTGTGCTTTGCCAAACAAGAGGCGACGCTTGACGCCGCCGCGGAGCGCCTGTGCAAACTTTGAAGATTACTCTGCTGCAGCAGCCGCTGAGCTGGATGAACGGCGCCGCTAACCTGCGTCACTTTGATCGGCTGCTGGAAAAACTGAGCGGACGCGATGTGATTGTGCTGCCGGAGATGTTTACGACCGGCTTTGCCATGGAGGCGGCACAGGCTTCGCTGCCGCAGCAGGAGGTGGTGGCCTGGCTGCAGCATCACGCGCGGGCCACCCAGGCGCTGATCGGCGGCAGCGCGGCCATTCAGACAGAAGCGGGTGCGGTAAACCGGTTTCTGCTGGTGGAGCCAGACGGCACGCTGCATCAGTATGACAAACGCCATCTGTTTCGTATGGCGGAGGAGCATCAGCACTATCTGCCGGGCGAACGCCGGGAGTTGGTTTACTGGCGCGGCTGGCGCATTCTGCCGCAGATTTGCTACGACCTGCGCTTTCCGGTGTTTTCCCGCAACCGCAACGATTACGATCTGGCGCTCTATGTGGCCAACTGGCCGGCTCCACGCGCGCATCACTGGCAGGCGCTGCTGATGGCGCGCGCCATCGAAAATCAGGCGTATATCGCCGGCTGTAACCGGGTGGGCAGCGACGGCAATCATCATCGCTACCGCGGCGACAGCCAGATTATCTCACCGCAGGGGGAGATCCTCGCAGCCGCTGAACCGTTCACCCCGGCACGTCTGGATGCGGAGCTGTCGCTGGAGGCGCTGCAGGCGTACCGCGAGCGCTTTCCGGCGTGGCGCGATGCTGATACGTGGACGCTGGAATAGACCGCCGGCCGGCACCGGTAACGCCGGTGAGAAAAGCAAAAAAACCGGAAGCGCGTGGCTTCCGGTTCTGTTTTTACACGGGCGTATCAGGCGCGATGCAGCGCAGGATAATTACGCCAGATCGAAACGGTCCAGGTTCATCACTTTCGTCCAGGCGGCCACAAAGTCATGGACAAATTTCTGCTTCGCATCGCTGCTGGCGTACACTTCCGCCAGCGCGCGCAGGATGGCGTTAGACCCGAACACCAGATCGGCGCGCGTGGCGTGATATTTCACTGCACCGCTTTCACGATCGCGTCCTTCAAACAGCTCCGCGCGTTCATCAGTGGCGCGCCATGCGGTGCGCATATCGAGCAGATTGACAAAAAAGTCGTTGCTCAGCACGCCCGGGCGATCGGTAAACACGCCGTGCTGACTGCCGTCATAGTTGGTGCCGAGCACGCGCAGGCCGCCCAGCAGCGCCGTCAGCTCCGGCGCACTCAGCGTCAGCTGCTGCGCTTTATCCAGCAGCAGGGTCTCCGTTGAGGAACCGCTCTGCACGCGACGATAGTTACGGAAGCCATCGGCCAGCGGCTGAAGCACGTTAAACGACTCAATATCGGTCTGATCCTGACGCGCATCCACGCGGCCTGGCATAAACGGCACCTGTACCGCCACGCCAGCGGCGGCTGCCGCCTGCTCAATACCGACGCTGCCCGCCAGCACAAGGATATCCGCCAGTGAGAGCTTGCCGGACGCCTGCTGGATCTGCTGCAAGACCGGCAGCACATCGCTTACCACGCCGGCATTGACCGCCCAGCCGTTCTGCGGTGCCAGCGCCAGACGCGCACCGTTGGCCCCTCCGCGCTTATCGCCGCCACGGAACGTTGAAGCGGATGCCCAGGCCACGGAGACCAGCTGGCTGACGCTCAGGCCCGACGCGGCGATCTGCGCTTTAGCCTGCGCAATATCATCAGCGCCAGGCTGATGCACCGGCTGCGGTAACGGATCCTGCCACAGCAGATCCTCTTTCGGTACTTCCGGGCCGAGGTAGCGCGCTTTGGGTCCCATATCGCGGTGAGTCAGCTTGAACCAGGCGCGGGCGAACGCTTCATTAAACGCCTGCGGATCGTTCAGGAAGCGGCGCGAGATCTTCTCAAACTCCGGATCGAAACGCAGCGTCAGATCGGTCACCAGCATGGTGGGCTTGCGCTTTTTCTCCGGATCAAACGGATCGGGGATGATCGCTTCTGCATCTACCGCTTCAAACTGAATCGCGCCCGCCGGGCTGTGCGTCTGCACCCACTCATATTTGAACAGGTTCTCAAAGAAATAGTTGCTCCACTGGGTTGGCGTCTGCGTCCAGACCACTTCCAGACCGGAGGTGATGGCATCTGCGCCGGCGCCGCTGCCGTAGCTGTTGTGCCAGCCAAAGCCCTGCGCTTCAATCGGTGAGGCTTCAGGATCGACATCAAGGTGGCTGGCGGCCGCCGCCCCGTGCGTTTTACCCAGCGTATGCCCGCCTGCGATAAGCGCGACGATCTCTTCATCGTTCATGCCCATGTTGCCAAAGGTGGCGCGGATCGCCGGTGCTGCAGAACGCGGATCGCCGCTCGCTTCCGGGCCCTCAGGGTTCACATAGATCAGGCCCATTTCGGTGGCGCCCAGCGGGGCATTTGCGAGGCTCTCGGGATGACGGTGGGCCAGCCACTCTTTTTCATGGCCCCTGTCCACATCCATATCCGGCTCCCAGACATCCTCACGACCGGCACCAAAACCAAAGGTACGGAACCCGGCGTTCTCCAGGGAGACGTTACCCGCCAGAATGTAGAGATCGGCCCAGGAAATTTTCTGGCCATACTTCTGTTTTACCGGCCAGAGCAGGCGTCGTGCTTTATCAAGGCTGACGTTATCGGGCCAGGCGTTGAGCGGCGCAAAGCGCTGCTGTCCGCGTCCGGAGCCGCCGCGGCCATCAATGGTGCGGTAGGTGCCGGCGCTGTGCCACGCCATACGAATAAACAGGCCAATGTAGCTGCCCCAGTCGGCGGGCCACCAGGATTGTGAATCGGTCAGCAGCGCGCGGATATCCGCTTTTAGTGCCGCGTAGTCAAGCTGGCTGAACGCCTCGCGGTAGCTGAAATTTTCATCCAGCGGATTAGAGCGGCTGGAGTGCTGATTCAGCAGGTCGACCCGCAGCATATTAGGCCACCAGTCGCGGTTAGAGGTGCCGCTGCCGGCGCCGCGTGCAAGCACGCTCTTCTCTTCTGACGCTCCATGATGAAAAGGACATTTTCCGGACGCTGCAGCATTATCGTTATGGTCTGGCGTGCTCATTATTCGGCTCCATTGGCTTCACGTTTTGCGGTTAAGATAGCGGCACTCAGGAGCAGAATATATTTGGATGGACCGAAAGCTTTGATAGCTTTTGTCTTTCAAAAAGAGGTTTTGTGACAGGCTGCACAAAATGAAGCGCGGCCGTTCAGCTGCCGCGATAGGTGGACCAGGACCAGGGGGAGATCAGAAACGGCAGATGATAATGGCTGCCCGCCCGTCCGATAACAAAGTCTATCTGCGCGCTGACATAGAGCGCATCGCGCCCGTCAGCGGCAAAATAGTCGCCAATCTCTGCCGTCAGCCGGTAGTGCCCCGGCGCTAAGGGTTCCGGTGTTAAATCGCTGATACGCCCGTCGCGATCGGTTTCTCCTTCACTGACCGGAAACCACCCTTCCGGGCTGTTCTGCTCCAGCGAGACGGCAACGCCTGCAGCCGGTGTGCCGAGCGCGGTATCAAGAATGTGCGTGGTGATGGTGCTCATATGATGCTCTCCTTAAGCCGTAACAGGGTAATTTCCCGCAGCTGCGCCAGCGTCTCCTGCTGTTCGCACGCCTTATTATTGTTAAGCCTGCGCTGCAACTCTGCCAGCATCTGCTCCGCGCTGCGTCCGCTGGCCCGGATCAGAAATACCCGGCCAAAGCGTGCTTCATAGGCCTGATTCCCTGCGCGCATCGCGAGCTGCAGGTCGCGGTCCGCCTGCTGCATCGCAGCCTGCTCCTGACGCGACAGCGTGGCCTCATGCGCCGTACCCTGGGCTGCTTCACCAATACGCGGATGGGCGCTGAGCGCCTGCTCCAGCTCCGCCTGTTGCCAGCGCTGCGCCAGCTGCTGCGCCCGCCCGGCCAGCGCACTCAGGGAGGCATAGGGCCGTGCGGCCACCAGCGCCTGCTGCCAGGCAGGAATGGCGACGCAGTGCGCGATCGCCTGACGGGCGTCAGCCTCATCCGCCTGATTAAACTCATTCAGCTTCATGCCCGCTCCCTTATGCCTGCGCCAGCGCGGTTACCGCCTGCAGATACGCCTGCACGCCCAGCGCCACGTCGTTCGTATTTACCGATTCCGCCGGATGGTGGCTGATACCGTGATGGTTACGCACAAACAGCATGCCGACCGGCCAGCGCTCCGCCATGGCAATTGCATCATGGCCCGCCCCGCTCGGCAGTGCCAGCGTGCAGCCCTGAACGGTTTCAACCGCCGCGCCCAGCGCCTGCTGCAGCCGTTTATCGCACGGCGTCGCGGCAATGCGGTAATATTCGCTGGCGCTGAAGCTCACCCCGCGCCGCAGCGCAATCGCCTGCGCCTGCGTTAACAGCTGCGACAGGTGCCGCTCCAGCGGCTCATCCTGCGGGCCGCGAATATCCAGCGACAGCTGCACCTCTCCCGGAATGACATTCACTGCGCCAGGCTGACAGCTAAGCGTGCCGGTTGTCGCCACCAGCGGCGCCTGCGTCGCCTGTTCGATAAACAGCATCCACTCGGCGGCGGCGGCCAGCGCATCTTTACGCAGCAGCATCGGCACCGTGCCGGCGTGTCCCGCCTCGCCGCTAAAATGGCAGTTAAGGCGGCGCGCGCCGTTGATGGCGGTGACCACGCCCAGAGCTAAATCCGCCTCCTCCAGGCAGGGCCCCTGCTCGATATGCAGCTCCAGATAGGCGGCGATCTCGCTGACATGACGTGCTGCAAGACTTACCTGTGCGGCATCCAGCCCGGCATCCTGCATCGCGGCGGCGACCGTAATGCCGTTGCCGTCGGGATGAGTGATCCAGCTCTCCGGCCAGCTGCCGGTCAGGCCGCGGCTGCCCAGCAGCGTAATGCCGAAGCGGGTCCCCTCCTCATCCGCAAAACCCACTATCTCGACCGCCAGCGGCAGGCGCTGCCGGCGATCGTGCAGCCACTGCACGGTTTCAATTGCGCTCAGCACGCCCAGCATGCCGTCATAGCGTCCGGCGTTGCGCACGGTATCAAGATGGGAACCGAGCAGCAGCGCCGCTGCGCCCTGCTCGGCCGCCTCATAGCGGCCGCAGATATTGCCCACGGCATCCTGCCAGGTCCGCATGCCCGCCGCCTGCATCCACTCCGCCACGCAGGCGTTAGCGCGCAGGTGCTCCGGAGAGAGATAAACGCGCGTCAGGCTATCCTCCTCCTCGCTGATCTCCGCCAGCGCATCACAGCGCGCCATAATGCGCGCGGCGGCCGACTGCGCCTCTTCAGCGCTCATCTGGCGTGCACTCATGCTTCGCTCCCGTAGCGATCCCAGGCGGCCTGCAGCGCCGCGCCCTGCGGCGTACGAAAACCGCAGTGTTGCAGCACCGCTTCAAGCGCGCTCAGGGTCTGCATCACGCAATCTTTACGCGCGTTGTAGCCCATAGTGCCGATGCGCCACACTTTGCCGTGCAGCGGACCAAATGAGGTGCCGATCTCAATGCCAAAATCGTCCAGCATCAGTTTGCGCACCTGGTCACCGTTCACGCCCTGCGGAATGACAACGCCCAGCACG
>JAAIGE0100766686.1_pt1 | contig 17104 bp, 15 predicted proteins | sample 6487951 | NCBI WGS metagenome assembly JAAIGE01 (sample SAMN13974128, study PRJNA590717) | phyllosphere metagenome | biome: tomato field; feature: multiple bacterial spot infested tomato fields; material: tomato leaves; isolation source: leaves from tomato fields | host: Solanum lycopersicum ... | reverse complement strand
TGGCCGCTTTCGCGGCATCCCGCCGACCATCTGCGACGGCTCGATCTGATAGAAACGCGGCATGCGCCTTCCTGACCTGCCCTTCGAGCTCCACGCCTCCGACGAGTCCGGGTGGACGCTGACCGGCACGGTCATCGAGGGGGCCGCCCCCGGGGGAACGGACCTCTTCGTCGATCCCAGCGGGACGACCGGCTGCGTGCCGCCGGCTGGCAGGTTCCGGTCGCGCAGGGCAACTTCGTCTGGCTGCCCGTCGGCGAGCGGGCCCTCGACGTGGCGCAGGTCTTCGACGCCGCGGGGCTCATCGTGCGTGCGTTCGCCGGTGACGGCGTGCGCATCTCGATCGGCGAAGAGGAGTCGGTCGACCGGATTCTCGCGGCCGCGGCATCCGTCGCCCCCTGACCGTCGGCCCCGGCCCCGTTGCCCGGTCGCCCGGTCGGTTCGCCGCGCGGGAGCGTCGGCGCGTGCCGCGGTGCAAGGGTTCAATGACGACACCCCGAGCGGGATGCCGTTCACCCGGGGTGTCGGCCTCGATCCCTTGCATCGCGGTCCGCTGGGCAGCCTCGGGGCTACCGCCCGCCGCGGCCGCGCCGCCCGCGCCGCAGCGCGCTGAGGTACCGCGTGCGCACGATCACCTGCACGACCCGGACCGCCGGGTACGTCAGTCGCCAGAACCACGACGGCGCTGAGCGCGAGCGCGAGCGCAGGGTGAACAGCACCTCGTCGCCGCGGCGCGTGAGAAGGAACGTCTCTTCGCCCTCGAGCGGATGGCCCGGGAGCGCCAGGTACACGTAGCCCACGCGATCGGGCTCGTCGACGAACGCGACGACCTCGACGGGCTCGCGCAGCACGAACGGGCCGACACCCGCCTCGAGCCGGTGCCGTCCGCCGACGACGGGCGCGGTGTCGGGCACGACGCGGAAGCCGCTGCGGGTCTTCACCCGCCAGCCGAGCAGGTCGGTACGAACTCGACGCCACACGGCGTCGCCGGCCCCTACGCGCACGGTCCGCTCGAATCGACGGAAGCCGCCCGGAGCGGCGTTCCACGCGTCGCGGTGCGGCAGGCTCATGCCACCAGCATCCCACCCCGCACGTCGAGCCGAGGGCCCGAGGCCGGCCGCGGCGAGCAGGGCGGACTGCCGACTAGGCGGGGGTGAAGCCCAGCTTGTCGGCGCCGCGCGCGATCCACGGATGCCGCGAGAACGCGTCCCACACGAGCGTCGAGCCCAACGCGGCAGCACCGAGCAGCGCGGTCGCGCCCTTGTTCAGGCCGTACCTCGGCTCGGCGTACCAGGGCTCGGCGCCCTCGAGGTTGACGCCGTCGGTCGCGCCCCACTCGTTCCACGCGCCGGGGTGCTCGTCGCGCAGCACCCGCAGGGCGGGGGCGACGGCATCCGGCGCGAGCGGCAGCGCCCCGAACAGCGAGACCGGAGGCACCGTCCCGTCGGTGCGCGGCTCATGCAGCGCGGGACGAGCGCCGCCCACGACGTAACCGTCCGGACCGAGACCGGCGGCCGGACCCCACAGCCCCGCGGCGAAGGTCGCGAACCTGTCGGCCTGGTCGGCGCACCACGCTTCAGATGCCAGCGACGCCTCGCGCGCGTTGGCCCACCAGTCGCGCCCGTCGAGATCGCGCACCCGCTGGAACGGGTAGAACGCCAGCGGAAAATGGTAGGTGAACAGCGTTCCGGCAGGTTCATGCACGCACTCGTGCCCGCCGTACGATCCCACCGGCTTGTCGAACCCGCGCCACAGGTCGCGCGCCAGAGCGGGCCCGACGGCGGGATGCCCGGCGGCCAGCAGGTACAGCGGCAGCTGCTCGGCGGTCATCGACCACGCGCTGACGAACCCCGCCTCGTCGGCTCCGTCGGCGTAGTCGTCGCCTTCGCCCGCGACCCAGGCCATGCGCACGACGGTGCGGTCGCCCGAGTCGTCGATGATCCACGGCCAGTCGACCCGGCGCAGCAGGCGTTCGACCGCGGCCGAGATCTCGCGCGACTGCGAGGCTCGGCGTCCGCTCGTCGCGGCAGGGTCGGTCTCGGCGAAGAACGACGCCGCGGCCACCGCCCCGCACAGGGCGAGCGTCGTGTCGATGGTCGAGTACTCCGACCGGCCCTGGCGCTCGCCGGTGTCGGAGTCGACGAAGTGCGCCAGGAACCCGCCCTTGTGCGGGATCGAGTGCTCGAGCGTCCGCACGGTGCCCGCGACGCGCTCGCGCACCTCGTCGCGGTCGAGCACGCCGCGTTCGACGCCGACGCACCAGGCCGCCAGGGCGAAGCCGGTCGCGGCGACGGTGGCGACCCCGGGGAGGTCGTCGCGGTCGAGCACGAGACCGCAGCCGGCGCTGTCGACGTCGCCGTTGGCGTGGGTCCACAGCCATCGGATCGAGGCGTCGACCTCGCGCTCGGTCAGGGCCCGGATGTCGTCGGGCAGTCGGGGACTCGTGTCGTCGCCGTGCTGCTCGCTCGATGACCGGATGACGTTCGCGGGCGCGGATGCGCCGTGGGGGGAGTTCACGCGGCTGTCCTCTTCTCGAAGGGATTCGGGATGGCATCGAGCAACTGCCGGGTGTACTCGGCCTGCGGGTTCTCGATGACCTCGCCGGCGGGGCCAGACTCGATCACCCGGCCCCCCTTCAGCACGATCGCGTGATTGGCGAGGCTCTTCGCCGACAGCAGGTCGTGCGTGATGTAGAGCATGCCCACGCCGTGTTCGGCGACGAGCGACTGCAGCACCTCGAGGATCTCGGCGCGGATCGAGACGTCGAGGCTCGCGATCGGCTCGTCCGCGACGATCAGTCGCGGCTCGGCGGCCAGCGCCCGAGCGATGACGACACGCTGCCGCTGACCCCCCGAGAGCTCGTGTGGCAGGCGACCGAGGTACCGGCCGGCGGGCGTGAGCCCGACCGATTCGAGCAGACCCGCCGAACGCTCGACGGCCTCGCGGCGCCCGACGTGCAGAAAGTTCATGAGCGGACGCGACAGCGAGTAGCCGACGGTGAGGGTGGGGTTCAGCGCCGCGTAGGGGTCTTGAAATACGTACTGCACGTTACGCCGATACTCGCGGGCCAGCTTTCCGCCCAGGCGGGTGACGTCGTGCGGTTCGCCGTCGCGCGCCCCGTAGTACGACACCGATCCCGACGTCGGCTCGTCGATGCGCGTGAGGATGCGGGCGATCGTCGACTTGCCCGAACCCGACTGGCCCACCAGCGCGGTCACCTCGCCCTCGCGCAGCGTGAACGACACGTCGGTGACGGCGTCGACGTGCTCGGTGCGCAGCCCGTGGCGCTTCGTGAAGCGTCGGTGCAGCCCGGTCGCCTCGATGACCGGCGCGTGCTCGACGGGGGCTTCGTCGGACACCTCCGCGGGGGCGTCGAGCTCGGCCCCCTGGTAGCCGGCCACGTCTTCGCCCAGAAGCTCGGCGTACGAACCCACCAGATGGATGGAGTACGGATGCCGGGGGCCGGGGGCGACGGCATCCGTGGTCGAGATGTCTTCGACGATCTCGCCCTCGTACATGACGGCGACGCGGTCGGCGAAGTCGAGCAGGGTGCCCATGTCGTGGGTGATGAGGATGGCGCCGAACCGCTCGCGCTCCTGCAGTTCGCGGATCTTGTCGAGGATCGATTTCTGCACCACGACGTCGAGTCCGGTGGTCGGTTCGTCGAAGAGCACGAGCTGGGGTTTGAGGGCGAGCGCGAGCGCGAGGTTCACGCGCTGCTTCATGCCGCCCGACAGCTCGTGCGGGTACATGTCGAGGAACTTCGCGTCGACGCTCACCAGGTCGAACAGCTCTTCGGCGCGCTCGCGGGCGGCCGCGGCGTTCGCGCCGGTGTGCTCGCTCATGACGTCTTCGAACATGCGCCGCACCCGCACGACGGGGTTCAGCGAGTTCATGCTCGACTGGAACACCGTCGACACGTACGACCAGCGCAGAGGTCGCAGCTCGTCGTCGTCGAGGTCGGTCACGTCTCGCTCGCCCCAGACGACGCGCCCGCCGGTGATGTGACCGGGCGATCGCAGCAGCTTGAGCACCGCCTGGGCGAAAGTGGTCTTGCCCGAGCCCGATTCGCCGGCGAGCCCGACGAACTCGCCCGGAGTAACTCGCAGCGACGCGTGCTTCACCGCGTCGACCGCGGGGCCGAGTCGGGGCCGGTACTGCACCGACAGGTCGTCGACCGACAGAACGGATGCCGTGGCCATCACTTCTCCTCCTCGCGCAGGTGCGGGTTGCTCAGCATGTCGACGCCGAAGTTCACGAACGTCAGCGACGTCATGAGCAGCGCGAGCATGAGTCCGGGGGCGACCAGCCACACCCACAGTCCCTGCACGAGGGCGCCGTTGGCGTTGGCCTGGGCGAGCATCTGCCCCCAGCTGACGGTGTTCGGGTCGCCGAAGCCCATGAACGACAGCCCTGCCTCGGCGGCGATCGCGGCGGTCGCGGCGCCGATGAACCCCGACACGATCAGCGACGACATGTTCGGCATGATCTCGCGGAACACGATGCGCAGCATGCCGTCGCCGCCGAAGCGTGCGGCGGTGACGTAGTCGCGGTTGCGCATCGAGATGATGAGCGAGCGCATCTCGCGCGACGCCCCCGCCCAGCTCGTGATGGCGATGACGAAGACCAGCAGCGCGAGGCCTCGGGTCTCGCTGTAGGCGACGATCACCATCATCAGCGGCAGCACCGGGATGACGAGGGCCAGGTTGGTCAGGAACGACAGCACGTCATCGAGCAGTCCGCCCTCGCGGTAGCCGGCGAGCAGGCCGACGACGATGGCGATGACGATCGTCGCCGCACCGCCGAGCACGCCGATCGCGAACGACAGCCGCGTGCCGTGGACGAGCTGGGTCCAGATGTCGTAGCCGAGGGTGTTGGTGCCCATCCAGTGCGCCCAGCTCGGGTCCTGCGCTGGGGAGAAGCTCGCGTCGGTCGGACCGTAGGGTGAGAGGAAGTCGGCGAACACCGCGACGAGCAGGAAAACCGCGAGCATCACGATGCCGATGCGAGCTTTGCGGCTCGACCAGATCACCGCGTACCAGCGCGCCGGCCGCACGATGGCGACGACCTCGCTGGTCGACGCGTCGCCCTCGGTCACGCTGCGGCGGAACGAGCGCACGGGTTCGGTGCGCGTGGGCAGGTTGGTCGATGCGGGCTGCGGCATCGATGCGGGCTGGGGGATCGGGGTCTCTTCGGACCGTCCGTGCATGTCTGACATCTCTGTCACCTGCCTTTCACGCCTTGGCCCGGCGGGCACGGGGATCGATGAGCGGATACAGCAGATCGACGATGAAGTTCGCCGTGAGGACGATCACGATCGTCGCGAGCAGGATCGCCTGCATGAGCGGAAAGTCGCGGTTCGCCGTGGCTTCGCCCATGAGGCGTCCCATACCCGGGTAGTCGAAGACCGTCTCGATGAGGATCGAGCCGCCCATCAGCACACCCAGCGACAGCGCGAATCCGGTGATTACGGGCAGCAGGGCGTTGCGTGCCGCGTAGCCGAGAGCGAGGGTGCGCTCTTTCAGCCCGGCCGCCGAGGCGAGCCGGATGTAGTCCTCGCCCAGCACCTGCACCATCGTGTTGCGCATCGACAGGATGAATCCGATCGGCGCCGTGACCATCAGCGTCAGTGCGGGCAGGAAGCCGTGCGAGACCACGTCGGCGATGTGCAGCGGCGTGAAGCCCGGGTCGGTGTAGCCGTAGCCGCCTGCGGCGGGGAACCACCCGAGCGTGTAGGCGAAGAGGAAGAGGACGATGAGTCCGATCCACACCGACTGCAGGTTGCCGACGAAGGTCGAGCCGACCGAGATCGTGGTGTCGAAGCGGCTGTTGCGCTTCCAGGCCGCGATCGCCCCGAGGAGCGAGCCGAGGACGAACGACAGGATCTGAGTGAGGCCGACCAGCACCAGGGTCCAGGGCAGGGCCTGCCCGATCACCTCGACCACCGGGTACGGAAAGTAGGTGAACGAGATGCCGAGGTCGCCCGACAGCAGCTGACCGAGGTACTGCCCATAGGCGACGAACACGTTCTCGTCGCCGTAGCCGAGCATGGTCCTGACGGCCTCGACCTGGGCGGGATCGATCTCGCCCTCGCCGTTGAGCTGGCGCACCATGATCTCGGCGGGGTCGCCGGGCTGCAGGCGCGGGATGATGAAGTTCAGCGTGACGGCCGCCCACAGTGTGAGCAAGAAGTAGCCGGACTTGCGCAGGTAGTACGCCATGGCTCAGCCCTTCGGGCTCGACGACGTGGCGTCGGCGGTGCCGGGCGGACGCAGCTCGGGCGCGAGCCGGATGAGCTGGTCGACGGGGTAGGGGTTCTCGTCGCTCGGCCAGCCGACCGCGTTCTCGGTGCGGTAGATGAGGCGGCTCGGCGCGTACTGCAGCGCGATGTAGGGGAACTCGGTCATGAAGACGTCCATGATGCGGGCCTCGATCTCGTCGGCCCGGCCGCCGTCGGTGGAGTTCGTCCACTCGTCGATGAGAGCGTCGATCTCGGGGTTCGAGTAGCGGGCGCGGTTGAGCAGCAGCTCCTGCTCGCTGGAGATCTGCGAGGTCTGCAGCTTGGCGCCGAGGTCGCGTGCACGCTGGCAGCCGCCGCTGACGAAGTCGACCGTCATGTCGAAGTCGCCCGACTTCTGCATCCCCTCGATCGCGTTGGGGTCGGTGGTGACCATCCGCACCTGCACCCCGACGTCGCGGGCGTTGCGGACGATGACGTCGGCCATGGCGATGACGTCCATCCAGCCGGCCTGCACGCTGAAGACGAACGACAGCGGCTGTCCGTTCTCGTCGACGCGCCATCCCTCGGCGTTCTTCTCGTACCCCGCGGCGTCGAGCATCTCGTTGGCGCGGTCGGGGTCGTAGGGGATGAACTCCTTGCCCCGCCACTTCTCGGGGATGTCGGCCTCTTGGAACGGCAGCAGCAGCATCGTCTGGCTGGCGGGCTCCATGATGCCGAAGCTCGAGCGCTCGGTCAGCGATTCGCGATCGAGGGCGTAGGCGAAGGCCTCGCGGAACTTCGGGTCGTTCAGCACCGGACGCTCGTTGTTGACGACGAGGACGGTCGTGGCATCCGGCGGGTAGAAGAAGTGGGCGTTCTCGGGGTCGGGGGCGACCACCGAGCGATTCGGGTTCGGGATGTCGCCGCGATAGAGGTCGAGCGCTCCGCCGCGCAGCTTCAGTGCGCCGGAGTTCGCGTCGTACTGGCCCTCGAGCGAGATCTGCTGGATCTTCACCTCGTCGGCGTTCCAGTAGTCGGGGTTGCGCTCGAGGATGAGGCGGCGCCCGTTGTACGACGAGGGCTTGAACGGACCGGTCGCGACGCCGACCTCGTCGACGAACAGCGTCGGGTCGCCCTGGCCGCCGTAGATGTGCTCGGGCAGCACCTTCGTGGTCTGCAGGATCGCGTCGGTCTTCGGGATCGCTGCGCCCGCGAACCGGAACTCGACGGTGTGCTCGTCGACGGCCGTGACCGACTCGGCCGGGGCGCCGAAGAAGTCGCCCCACAGGCCCGCGCGGTCGGCGGCGGGGAACTCCTTGGCGATGTTGAAGGTGAAGGCCACGTCGTCGGCGGTGAACGGTTCGCCGTCGTTCCACTTCACACCCTCGCGCAGCGTGAGCACGAGGCGGTCGTTCGAGACCCACTCGTAGTCGGTCGCCAGCCACGGCACCGCCTCGCAGGTGAAGCGATCGCGGATCATGAGCGGTTCGAACAGCCAGGTCTGAACGCTCGCGTTCGGCGACAGCCAGTTGTAGTTGAGCAGCCCCTGCACCGCGCCGCTGGCCTCGGACGGCATGCGGATCTCGGCGATCATGCCCTCTTCGGGCTCGGGCGGCGGCGTCAGGCCGATGTTGGCGCAGGCGGATGTCGCCAGCAGCACCGTGGCGGCGGCCGCGGCGACCACCGCTCTCGTGCGTTTCCTCATCGTGGAACCTCCTCGTTCCGTGATGCGGCCGGGCGTACGCCGTCCGGTCGCGATGTGGCTCTGGGGTGCGGCTCAGTCCGCGGGCTGCTCCTGTCCGCATCCGCACGACTCGCGCACCACGAGCCGCGTGGGCAGGGTCGTGCGGTCGTCGACGGGGTCGCCGAGTGCTCCCGCTGCGGCGCGTGCGCCGAGCTCGGCGACGGGCTGGAAGACGGTGGTCAGGCGGGGCGACGCCAGCTCGGCGAGCGATTGGTCGTCGAAGCCGGTGACGGCGACGTCGGCCGGGATGCGGTGGCCGAGGCCCGGCAGGGTGGCGAGCATACCGATCGCGAGCTCGTCGTTCGCGCACACGAGGGCCTCGGGCAGCCGGTCGTCTTCGTGCAGCAGGCGCGCGGCGACGGCGCCGCTGCGGACGTCGAGCCCGAGGTGCATCGGCTCGCCCGCCTCGACGAGGCCCCGTTCGGCGAGGGCGTCGCGGAACCCGGCGTAGCGCCAGGCGGTGTCGGGTGAACCGTCGGGCTCGCCGACGAAGCGCATGCGCCGGTAGCCGTGCACGTCGGCCAGGTGTGCCGTGAGTTCGGCGGCGGCGTGCCGTCCGTCGGTGACGATGGTCGGGGCCCCGTCGCCGTCGCCGGCGACCACCACGACGCGGGTGGTGCGTGCGAGCGCCGAGACCTCGTCGTCGGGCAGCGTGCCGCCCGCGATGATCAGGCCGTCGGTGCGCTCGGCCAGCTGTCGAACCGCGTCGACGGCGTCGGGCCGCAGGTGCGTGCCGAGCACGTTGATGACGACGCCGCGTTGCACGGCGACCGACTCGGCGCCCTCGATGAGCTGCGCGAAGTACGGGCCGCCGAGGCCGGGCAGCACGATGCCGAGGGTGTTCGTGCGCTGATACGACAGGGCTCGGCCGAGCGCCGACGGGCGATAGCCGAGACGGTCGATGGCGTCTTGAACGCGCCGCTTGGTCTCGCTCACGACGCGCGGGTCGTCATGGGTGACCCGCGAGACGGTGGCCACCGAGACGCCGGCCTCGCGGGCGATGTCGCGGATCGTCGGACGCTGCGCGGTCTGCGGGCGCCGGCGGGTCGTGCCGTGTGTCCGTTCGCTCATCGGTGCGTCCGCCTCTCGTCGTACGGGCGACCAGGGCAACCGGCGGTTGCCTCTCGGTACGTCCATGTAACCGGATACATCGAGCGATGGTACGCCCTGTTAACCGGTTACATCAACCCCTGGCTTTTCGGGGACAGCGTCTGGCGCGGGGCTGGATGTAACCGGATACATCAGGTAGCGTCTCGCGGACGACCGGAGGGCCGCCCGCACGACCGACCGACCGACGGCTGAGGGCGACCGGTCTCCGCAACGATGCGAAGGAGAGAACCGCGATGACCACCGAGAACTGGGTCGACCGCCTCGACCGGATGGCCCTGTATCAGGTCTATCCGCAGAGCTTCGCGGATGCCGACGGCGACGGCATCGGCGATCTCGACGGTCTCGCCGCCCGGCTCGACTATCTCTCGTGGCTCGGGGTCGACGCCGTCTGGCTCAACCCCGTGTTCGTCTCGCCGTTCCGCGACGCCGGTTACGACGTCGCCGACTTCGACCATGTCGCGCCCCGCTACGGCGGCGACGCCGCGATGGATCGGCTTCTCGCCGAAGCCGACCGTCGAGGCATCGGGATCGTCCTCGATCTCGTCGCGGGACACACCTCTGACGAGCATCCGTGGTTCGCCGAGGCCCTCGCCGACGACACCGACGGGCGGTACGTCTTCAGTCCCCGCCGAGCCGAGGGGTTCGTGCCGGTGCCCTCGGGCGAGCGCGGCTTCTACAAACCCAACTTCTTCGACTTCCAGCCCGCGTTGAACTTCGGGTTCGCGCGTCAGCACGGCGACGAGCCCTGGCGACAGCCCGTCGACGCCGAGGGACCCCGCCGCAACCGGGACGCACTCGTCGAGATCGCGCGGCGCTGGTACGACCGCGGTGTCGCCGGCTTCCGCGTCGACATGGCGTCGTCGCTCGTGAAAGACGACCCGGGTCACGTCGAGACGGGCCGGCTGTGGGGCGAGCTGCGCGCACGCCTCGAGCGCACGCATCCGGGCCGCCTGCTGATCTCGGAATGGGGCGACCCGGCCCGTGCGGTGCCGGCCGGTTTCGACGTCGACTTCTTCTTGCAGTTCGGGGGAGAGCACGACGGGCTGCCGTTCCGGTCGCTCTTCGACAACAGGTCGGGCACCGTCGACCCGGCGCGCAGTCCCCGCGATGCCTGGGCGGACGCCGCAGGCCGGGGCGATGCATCCGACTTCGTCGCGGCATGGAACGAAGCCCGAGACGCCATCGACGACGCCGGCAGCGCGGGCGTCGTCGGACTGCCGACGGCCAACCACGACTTCACCCGCATGGTCAGCGGCGACCGCGACGCCGAGCAGGCGCGGGCCGCCCTGCTGCTCGTGTGCACCTGGCCGGCCATGCCCGCGATCTACTACGGCGACGAGATCGGCATGCGATACCTGCCCGGCCTCGCGTCACTCGAGGGCTCGTCGCTCGGCCCGACCTACGAGCGCGCCGGATCGCGCACCCCGATGGCCTGGGGCGACGACGACCTGTTCGGCGCGACCGTGCACGATTCGCGGTACCTGCCCGCCGACCCCGATCCGGCCGCCCCGACCGTCGCCGAACAACTCGACGACGAAGGCTCGCTGCTGCGGTTCGTGCGTGCCGCGCTGGCCCTGCGTCGCAGCGACCCGCGGCTCTTCGCACGCGCCGCCGTAGACGTCGAATCGACCCGCCACCCCTTCGTCTACCGCCGAGGCGAAACCCTCGTCGTCGCCCTGAACCCCGTGTCGGCCCCGTGCGCCGTGCCGCTCGGGCAGACCGGTGCCGTGACGCTGCTCGGTCACCGGGCCGCCGTCGACGGCGAGGTGCTTCACCTCGACGCGTTCGGAGCCGCCGTCGTCGACCTCGCCCCGCACGCCGAGGCCACCGCATCCGTCCCGAAGAACGAGGAGACCGCATGACCACCCAGCCGACCGTCCCCGCCCCCGAGGGTTTTCTGTGGGGCGCTTCGACGGCCGCTCACCAGATCGAGGGCGGCAACGTCAACACCAGCCACTGGCAGTTCGAGTACTCGGCCGACACGACCGTCGCCGAGCCCTCGGGCGACGCCTGCGACTCGTACCACCGCTACCCCGAAGACATCCGGCTGCTCGCCGAATCGGGTCTTCAGGCCTATCGGTTCTCGATCGAATGGGCGCGCATCGAACCCGAGAAGGGCGTGATCTCACGGGCGCAGCTCGACCACTATCGGCGCATGATCGACCGGTGTCGCGACGCCGGAGTCGAGCCGATCGTCACGCTGCACCACTTCACCGTGCCGCGGTGGCAGTTCGCCGACGGCGGCTGGTACGCCGACGACGTCGTCGACCGGTTCCGCCGATACACCGAGACGGCGACGCGGATCCTCGACGACGTCGAATGGGTCGTGACGATCAACGAGCCGAACATGATGGTGAATCAGACCGAGGCGAAGATCGACACCGAGCAGGGCGTGAACTTTCCCGGCCCCTCGCCGCACGTCGCCCGCGTCATCGCCGATGCCCACCACGCGTCGATGGACGTGCTGCGCGGATTCGGCGGCGTGAAGGCCGGCTGGACCGTCGCGAACCAGGTCTATCAGGCGCTGCCGGGCTTCGAGCGGGAGCGCGACGAATGGGGCTACTGGCGCGAGGACTTCTACCTCGAACAGGCCCGGAACGACGACTTCATCGGCGTGCAGTCGTACCTGCGGACCATCATCGGGCCGGACGGGCCGGTGCCGTTCCCGGACGACGTCGAGCGCACCCTCACCGGCTGGGAGTACTACCCCGAGGCACTCGGCCACGCACTGCGCCACACGCGCGACGTCACGGGCGGCGTGCCGATGCTCGTCACCGAGAACGGCATGGCCACGGCCGACGACGCGCGCCGCATCGACTACACCACCACCGCGCTGCAGGGTCTCGCCTCGGCGCTCGCCGACGGCTGCGACATCCGCGGCTATCTGCATTGGTCGCTGCTCGACAACTACGAGTGGGGGTCGTACCAACCGACCTTCGGCCTCGTCCACGTCGACCACGAGACGTTCGAACGCACCCCCAAGCCGAGCCTCGCGTGGCTCGGCGGGCTGGCACGTCGCGGCGTTATCCCTGCGCCGTGACGCGTCGGTTCGGTTCGTGGCGGTGCGGTTCCTGGCGGTGCGACTCGTGGCGGTGCGACGCGTGGACGGTGCAGACCAGCCACGTCGCCGCGGCCGCGAGCAGCGCAGCCAGAACCATGTGCACGCCCACCGCGAGCGGCGGCAGCCCGCTGCGCGCCTGGAACAGTCCGACCGCGACCTGCACGACCTCGACGGCGAGCAGCACCGCGGCCGGGCCGAGAGCGGGGCTTCCGGCGCGCCAGGCCAGCACCAGCGCCAGCGCACTGACCGCCACCAGCGCATAGCTCGGCGCGGCGTGCAGGTGCTGCAGCACCGTCGCGTCGAAGCCGTTGCGCGCGGCGACGACATCGCCCGAATGGGGTCCGGCGCCGGTGGTGAGCACGCCGAGCACCGTCGTGACGGCGGCGAGGCCCGCGACGGTCACGCTCGCGGGCCGGAGCAGCCGCGAGCGGCTGCGCGGTGCGGGCCGCGACGGCGTGTGCAGCCGGAACAAGAAGATCGCGCACACGCAGACCAGCGCCGTCGAGACCACGTAGTGCACGCCGACGACGAACGGGTTCAGCCCGGTCAGCACCGTGACGCCGCCGAGCAGCGCTTGAACCAGGATGCCGCCGGCCACGACGACCGCGAGGTCGAACAGGTCGGGGCGGGCCCGCCGCATCCGCAGCACCAGCAGCAGCACGGCGACGGCGATGATCCCGAGCGCTCCGGTCAGGGTGCGGTTCGCGAACTCGATGACGCCGTGGATGCCCATCTCGGGCGTGCTGACCAGCGAATCGGGAGTGCAGAGGGGCCAGGTCGGGCAGCCGAGGCCCGACCCGGTCAGCCGCACGGCACCGCCCGTGGCGATGATCAGCACGTTGGCGACGAACGACGCCCAGGCGGCGATCGTCAGGGCCCGCGTGGGGCGGGCCGGCAGCCGGCGCAGCAGCGGCAGCAGTCGGCGACGCCAGGTGGCCGGCGCGGTCGAGCTCGCCCCGGTCATGCGCGCTCGAAGAACGCGATCAGGGCCGCCGAGATCGCCGAGCGCGCCTCGTCGTCCGACACCCGCGCCTCGAGGTCGCCGGGCTGAACGCCGTAGTCGCCGAACTGGGCGTGGTTGACGCCGTCGAGCTCGACGAAGGTCGAGTCGGCGGGCATCAGGGCGCGAGCTTCGGCGGCATCCTCTGCGCGCAGCAGACCGTCGCGAGAGCCGGTCACCGAGATGGCCGACAGGTCGTCGCGGCCGCTCAGGTCGCCGAGCGCGCAGTACGAGCCGAGCAGCACGAGGGCCGACACCGACTCGTCTTCGGCGTACGAGCAGGCGCGCACGCCGCCCTGGCTGTGTCCGCCGACGGCCCAGGTCGACACGTCGGGTGCCTCTGCCGTGAACTGCGCGAGGTCGCGCCATTCGATGATCGCGAGGTTGAGCACGGGGCGCACGATGACGACCGTCACGCCCTCGGCGGTCAGGTCGCGGAAGGTCGAGGCGTAGGCCTGCGGGTCGACCTTCGCCCCGGCGAGAAAGACCAGCCCCTGGTCGTCGATCGTCGGCTGCGCTTCGTCCGAGGGCGTCAACACGACGATGTCGCCGTCGTCGCGCACGGTGATGCGATCGTCGGCGAGAGCGGCATTCCACCCCGCTTGGGCGGGCGCGAAGGTCTGGTTCGCCCAGATCAGAATGCCGACAACGGCGGCCGCGATGACGCCCAGCAGGCTGACGCCCGCGATGCGGATGACGCGGATGGTGCGCCGGCGGCGAGGCGTGCGAGGCGTGCGCGGCGTCTGGGGCTCGGGAACGTCGGGACGGGCGTCGATCGCCGCTGACGGGTCGTCGGGTCGATCGGCGGTGGGTGCATCGGGCATGACTTCGATATTACGGTAGCCGTAGTATCGCTCGCTCTACGATTGCTGTGTGACGGATGCAGCGGGTCAGGGTGGCGGTGCCGCCGACGCCGTTCGCGGCCTGCAGGACGCCATGCACGAGGCGACTCTCGCGATCGCGCGCGCGATGGGTGTGAACCCCACCGACGCGAGCGCGATCGAGGCCATCTCGTACGCCGGCGGGCGGATCGGACCCTCGGAGCTCGGCGCGCGACTGGGCATCGCGGCGTCGTCGGCGACCGAGGTCGTCCAAAGGCTCGTCGACGCGGGGCACATCGAGCGCCACCGCGACGAACGCGACGGCCGGCGCTTCGTCCTCGTTCCCACCGCCTCGGCGATCGACGAGGTGAGGCTGCATCTGGTGCCGCTGCGGGCACAGCTCGACGCGGCGGCCGCCGCCTTCAGCGACCCCGAGCGCGCCGCGATCGAGGCCTACCTGCGGACGGCCGCCGAGGTGTTCCGCGAGGCGGCGCGCGCCGCATCCGACCCGTCGCACTGACCCGGGGCGGGACGTACGCCTTCGATCAGCCGCCGAGAGCGGCGACGAGGCTGCGATTGCGCTGCCGGATCAGCCACCGCAGGTAGGGAACGAGCACGACCCGCTCGACGAGGCGCCCGAAGACGGGTGAGCCGACGGTCACGCGATCGACCATGACGGTCGTCTCGCCCTCGACGCCGAAGCGATGCTCGTGCCGGAACGCTGCGAACGGCCCGGCGACCTGCTCGTCGACGAAGCAGCCGGGCCGCTCGAGCGCCGAGATCGTCGTCGTGAGACGGAACGGGATGCCGAAATGCCATGCCCGCCAGGTGACGCTCTCGCCGAGCCCGATACGGCCCGACGTCACACCCGCGACGGCTCGTTCACGCGAGCCGCGCATCGAGGCGAGGTGCGCGTCGATGTCGAGCGACAGATCGAACAGCGCTTCGCGGCCGACCGGCGTGCGGGTCTCGAGTTCGAACGTCGTGGGCACGGCCACATCTTCGCACCGGTCAGTCGTCGACCTCGGTGCGCACGACGCTGCCGTCGAGGTCGAGGGTGATGTCGACGACCCGGCGGTCGGACTGCAGCACCGAGACGTCGAACGGCGACCGGCCGTCGTCGTCGGCGTCGATGTCGATGATGCGACCCTCGGCCTCTGTCAGAGCCGCGTCGACCATCGTGCGCAGGGTCGCGGCGTCGAGCACGTTCTGCGGAGCGGTGTCGTCGCCGTCGGCGGCATCGGTCTCGCGCACCGAGGCGTTGCCCGACGCGTCGACCAGCACCTCGGTCTCGGTTCCGTCGTCACCGACCAGCTGCACGTCCCAGCTGCCGTCGCGGTTCGCGTCGATCGATATGACAGCGCCGTCTGCGACGCCCGACGCCGCCTCGGCGACGGCGATGAGGTCGTCGGCGGATGCCGCGCCCATCGAGTCGGTGCTACCGCCGTTCGACCCGGTGCCGGTGCCGTTCGATCCGGTCCCGGTGCCGTTCTGGTTGCCGCCGGCCTCGCCGCCCTGTCCGTCGTCGGTGACGAACGACGCCTCACGGGCGTCGTCATCGTCGTCGTCCGACAGGGCCGCGCCCAGCGCGATGCCGCCGCCGACGAGCACCGCGGCACCGAGCACGGCGCCACCGGCGATCAGTGCGGTGCGGCCCCGACGCTTCGGCGTCAGGGGGGTGGGCGCGTACGACGATGCAGCACCGCCGGGGGCGGCGTCGGGGGCGACCGGCGCCGCGCCGGAGTGCATCGCCTGTGCCGGCTGGCCGCCCGCGGCGGGCGCGGTGGCGGGGGCGTCGGGCGTGATCGGCGTGGTCGGCTGGTCGTCGGGGGTGAAGTCCTTGTTCGTCATGCTCCGATGGTGCCGCCCCGGTGCTGAAGCACGGCTGAAGCGACCTGAAATCGCGTTCAGCTTGACAGTCGGGCGGCCCGTGGGCTTCTCGGCGCAGGCGATGCGGCCGGATCAGGCGATTCGGGCGTCGATCTGCCTGACGCGGCGAGATCGCCTGATCCGGGCACACCGACAGGCCGGTCGAAATGCGGTTCAGGATGCCGCGGGCAGCACGACCGTGAACCGCGCGCCCCCGAGCGGCGAGGCCGTCACGGCCACCGAGCCGCCCGACGCCTCGGCGACGCCGTGGACGATCGCGAGCCCGAGGCCCGAGCCACCGGCATCCCGTGCCCGTGCCTCGTCGAGCCGGACGAAGCGCTCGAACACCCGCTCGCGCTCCGTCTCGGGAACACCCGTGCCGTCGTCGTCCACCGTGAGCACGGCGCGAGGGCCGTCGACGCGCACCCCGATCGCGACCCGCGACTGCGCGTGGCGGGCCGCGTTGTCGGCGAGGTTCCGCACGAGACGGCCGAGCATGCGCTCGTCGCCGGCGACACGGGCGGCGCCGACACCCGACGCCTCGACCGTCACGCCCGCCGCGCGCAGTCGCGAAACCTCGGCCAGGGCCAGGTCGTCGAGGTCGACGGCATCCCGCCGCTGCGGCGCGTGCTCGTCGAGTCGGGCGAGCAGCAGCAGGCTGTCGACGAGGTCCTGCATACGCAGGCCCTCTCCGTGCACGACCTCGGCCAACTCCCCGACAGAGGTCGCGTCGGGGTGCACGCGCGCCAGCTCGGCGTGCTGACGCATCGTCGCGAGCGGCGATCGCAGTTCGTGCGACGCGTCCGACACGAAGCGTCGTTGCGCCGCCGCACCCGCGTCGAGGCGGTCGAGCATGCGGTTCATGGTGCCGGCCAGGGCGGCGATCTCGTCGCCCGACGGCGGCACCTCGATCCGTCGGTCGAGACGGTCTGCGCCGATGTCGTCGACCTCGGCGCGGATGCGTGCCACCGGCCGCAGCGCCCGACCCACGACCCACCAGGTCACGGCCGCGACGAGCGCCGCCACGAGAACGGTCGAGGCGGCCAGCAGCCACGCGACCGTGCCCAGCGTCTCGGCGTCGTCGTCGACCGGCACGCCCAGCAGCAGCTCGCGCCCGTCGTCGAGGTCTTCGCGTACCACAAGCACCGGGTCGCCGTCGTACGAGCCGACCGATCCCGATCCGACGTTCGGCAGGCGGCCGTCGTCGGTCTCGTCCGAGGCGGCGACGACCGATCCCGACCGGTCGACGATCTGCACGAGGTCGTCGAGGTCGGTCACCGTT
>JAAIGE0101522377.1_pt1 | contig 17108 bp, 11 predicted proteins | sample 6487951 | NCBI WGS metagenome assembly JAAIGE01 (sample SAMN13974128, study PRJNA590717) | phyllosphere metagenome | biome: tomato field; feature: multiple bacterial spot infested tomato fields; material: tomato leaves; isolation source: leaves from tomato fields | host: Solanum lycopersicum ... | reverse complement strand
GGAACAATTGACGGCCCAGCTGGAAAATACCCTGAACCAATACCGCCAGGATGTACAGCAGTATGAGTATTATGTGAATCAGGCTTTGCCGAATGCGGAGAAAATTATAAAAGCAGGGCAACTCGGATATAAAACCGGTGAAATTTCCTACGTGGAATATCTTTTTGCCTTGCAGACCGCCGCCAACGTCCAGCTGAAATATCTGGAATCCATTCAGCAGATAAACCAGTCTGTGATCACCATCAATTCCTTAATCAATAAATAAAATGAAACAATATATCATCTATACAGCTTTTGCTCTTATTTTCCTCACAAGCTGCGGGAAAAAGGAAGCTTCTGCAGAATCTGAAAATGAAATAAAAACCGGACAAACCGAAGAACACGGCGGGGAATCCCCACAAACCGTTGCAGGCCTTTCTGAAGAACAGATAAAAACAGTCGGCATCACTTTGGGGAAAATTGAAATGAAGCAACTGACCTCAACGGTCAAAGCAAACGGTGCATTACGGGTTCCGAACAATAACAAAGCCGCCATCACCTCAATGTATGGAGGAGTCATCAAAACACTGAATGTTCAGATTGGTGATTTTGTAAGAAAAGGGCAGGTTATCGCCTCTGTTTCAAATCCGGAATACATTCAGCTGCAGGAGCAGTACCTGACCGTAAAAAACAGGATTACGTTTGCCGAACAGGAATACAGAAGGCAAAAAGAACTGTTTGATAACGATGCCGGCGCAAAAAAGAACCTTCAGAGCGCAGATGCCGAACTGAAAACCCTGCGGACACAACGTTCATCTTTACAAAGGCAGCTTCAGATCATGGGAATAAATCCTGTGAACATCAGCAACGGCAACCTGCGGTCCGGCCTGGTGATCACATCGCCGATTAGCGGCACCGTCAGCAATATTGCGGCGCAGATAGGAAGCTATGTTGATATTTCCTCGCCTGTGGCAGAAGTGATCGATAACAGTTCCCTGCATCTCGATCTGCAGGTTTTTGAAAAAGATCTCCCTAAGATGAAATCAGGGCAGACCGTTCATTTCAAGCTTACAAACAACCCGGAAACCGAGTATGATGCCAGAATTTACAGCATCGGCTCATCATTTGAAAATGACAGCAAGACCATCTCCGTGCACTGCTCCGTAACGGGAAACAAAGCAGGACTGATTGACGGAATGAATATCACAGGAATCGTAAGCCTTGATAAAAGCACAACGCCGGCAGTTCCCAATGAGGCCATCGTAGAAGCGGACAGCAAATATTATATTTTCATTAAAACAGATAAAAAACCGGAAGGGCACCACGAAAACGAAAATGGACATGCCGGCGAAAATAAAATGCCCGAAAAAGAACCGAAAACCATTAATTTTGAGAAGGTTGAGGTCGTGAAAGGTTCGTCTGATATGGGCTACACGGCAATTACTGCGATCAGCGAAATTCCGGAAGATGCTGACGTGGTTGTAAAAGGAGCGTTTTTTGTGAATGCGAAACTGAGCAACTCCGGCGAACACGAACATTAATCAAATAATTAATATATTCCAATATAACATAATAACAATGCCAGATAAAAATATAAATAACGGCAATCATCCGGATAAGATGCCGACTGCACAGGAAGAAAAGATCTATGAAGACGCCGGAGCGGAAAAGTTACAGGAGAAGCACAGCCATGACCGCGAGCATGATCACAGTAAAGATGACGGCCACGATCATGACCACGACCACGACCATGACCACAGCAGTTCTGATAAAAGTATATTTCAGATGTTTTTACCGGCGGTTATTTCCCTGACAGTGCTTTTGGCGGGGATTGCCATGGACCATTTTATCCCGCAGGATTGGTTTGCGGGCCGGATACGGATTGCATGGTACGCCGCAGCCTATATTCCTGTAGGGCTGCCGGTTTTAAAAGAAGCTTTTGAAAGCATTGGCAAAGGCGATGTTTTTTCGGAATTTTTCCTGATGGGCATTGCAACCGTCGGTGCATTCGCGATCGGAGAGTATCCGGAAGGGGTCGCTGTCATGTTGTTTTACAGCGTGGGAGAAGTGTTTCAGACTTTGGCTGTTTCCAGGGCAAAGAGCAATATCAAGGCATTGCTGGATCAGCGTCCGGATGAAGTAACCGTCCTTGAAAACGGCCAACCTAAAACCATCCCTGCAGATCAGGCAAAAATCGGCGATATCATCCAATTGAAGTCCGGTGAAAAATTAGCTTTAGACGGAGAGCTAATGAGCGGGTCGGCATCGTTCAATACCGCTGCTTTAACCGGAGAGAGCAAACCCGATACAAAAAATAAAGGTGAAGCGGTATTAGCCGGAATGATCAATCTTCAGACCATCGCTCAGGTTAAAGTAACGACAGCCTATGAAGACAGCAAACTGAGCAAAATCCTGGAGCTGGTGCAGAACGCCACGGCCCAGAAGGCACCGACAGAGCTTTTTATCCGGAAGTTCGCAAGAATTTATACACCGATTGTGGTAGGATTGGCCGTATTGATAGGCCTGCTTCCGTATCTTTTTGTGGAAGATTACATTTTCAGGGACTGGCTTTACAGGGCCTTGGTGTTCCTGGTTATCTCGTGCCCGTGTGCTTTGGTCATCAGCATTCCCTTAGGTTATTTCGGCGGAATCGGAGCGGCCTCAAAAAACGGCATTTTGTTTAAGGGAAGTAACTTTCTGGACATCATTGCCAATATCCGGAACGTGGTAATGGACAAAACCGGAACAATGACCGAAGGGGTATTCAAAGTTCAGGAAGTCAGCATCAAACCGGAATTTGATAAGGATGAATTGCTGAAAATGGTAAATGCGCTGGAAAGCAAAAGTACGCATCCGGTAGCCACGGCAGTCCATGATTACGTAGGAGAAACAGATCAGTCTGCAGCGCTTCAGGATATAGAAGAAATCGCGGGGCACGGCCTGAAAGCCAGTATCAAGGGAAAAGAACTGGTGGTGGGGAATTTTAAATTAATGGACAAATTCAATATCAAATATGATGTTGACCCGTCAGAAATCATATATACGGTGATTGCTGTCGGGTATGACGGTAAATTTGCCGGCTATATTACGATTGCTGACCGTATCAAGGAAGATGCAAAGCAGGCGGTGGAAAAATTACACAGCCTGAATGTAAAGGTTACGATGCTGAGCGGCGATAAAAGTACGGTTGTAAAATTCGTTGCCCAACAGTTGGGAATTGACAACGCCTTTGGAGACCTTCTGCCGGAAGACAAAGTCAGCAAAATAAAGGAAATCAGATCCCGGAACGGGACTGTCGCCTTTGCAGGGGACGGTGTGAACGATGCGCCTGTGGTTGCCTTGAGTGATGTAGGCATTGCCATGGGAGGGCTCGGCAGCGACGCCACTATTGAAACCGCAGATGTGGTAATTCAGGATGACAGGCCTTCTAAAATTCCCATGGCAATCCATATCGGAAAGCAGACCAGGAAAATTGTCTGGCAGAATATTATTTTAGCATTCGTTGTGAAAGCCGTGGTGCTTATTCTGGGAGCCGGAGGATTAGCCACCATGTGGGAAGCCGTATTTGCTGATGTGGGAGTTGCCCTGCTTGCGATTTTAAATGCAGTAAGAATCCAGAAAATGAAATTTTAATACCATATATCTGCAGAAATTTGGAAAAATAGCATAACCGGACTATCTGATTTTAATTTAATTAAAGTTCAGGTAATTATTTCATTAGTCATAATAGTTAATTTTTAGTATGACAAAAATATAAACGGATCCACATTCTAAATAGTGGAAATCTGTAAAATTAAAAAATGTATAACTTTTTAGGGGTTTTGCATTGATATCTTGTTTAATTTTTTTCTGAATAAAGAAATAATACTGTGAATATGAAAGTTCAGGAGAAAAATTATATATGGTGATAGTGTCAGGTCAGCAGCCTTGTTGATTAAAGTAGTTTAAATATAAAAACTATATTTTGACTGTTATAAATTTTGGGAAGGATCAGCTCCGGAATTCGCTTTTATAATATCTATAAATTCAGAGGGTGAAATGCCTTTGATATTTTTAAAGATTTTAGTAAAAGTACTGTGAGAAGAGAATCCACAGACCGTAGCAAGATAAGCAATTTTATAATTCCTGTATTTTGCATCTTCATTCAATAGTTTAACAATATAATCAATCCTCAATGTGTTAATATAAGAATTAAAGTTCATTTGTTTGTTTTTATTGATGATCTCGGATAAGCTTCGGGTACTGGTATTAAGATCCACTGCTACTTTTGCAAGTGTGATATTTGGGCTGAGATAAAAATGAGTAGTTTCATATTCCTTTAACAGAGTAGCAATTTGATTATGAATTGCACTTTCAACATCAGGCTCCGGTAATGGATTTTTTTCTGCAGAAAATAGAAAATTTTTATTTTCATACACTTTTTTCTGCTTTTTGGTTAAGTATATAAATATAAGTATTAATACCAACATGAGCACACATACTGAAAAAAAGATTACAAGGTATTTGTTTGAGTTTTCTGAATAGGTATTTTCAAAATTTCCTTTTTTTTGAATCGAAGCATCGTCCATATCTTCAAGCCTGTTTAGTATTTTCAGCTGCATGCCATAATACCTGTCGGCTTCTTTTCTGTTTTTTTTTGCCGTATAGATTGATTTGATACTGTCAAATGATTCATTTAAATATTCTATATTATCTTCAGACTGTAGCGGATATATGCTTTTTCTATAATACAGCAGAGCACTGTCTGTTTTTTTTGTGGCAGAGTAGATTAAGCCTATATTTAAGAGGGCTGTACCTGAATAGTCACTTCCGTTATATCTTTTTAAAGCTAATAAATTGTATGATAATGCTAATCTCAGATCATTAGTTCTCATATAAGCATCTCCCAAATTAACTGCGATATCATGACCTAAATACGGATTTGCATTAAACTTCATTTTTGATAATTGTATATACTGGTTATTGGATAATTTATAATAATATATTGAATTTTCAATATCCAGATTCACTGATGCAATTTTAGCCTTAAAAAAATAAAAGTAAGATTTTGCTGCAAACTTATCTTGTTGTTTAGACAATTTCATGATACAATCATTACTCTTTTCCAGCATCGCTTTCGATTTCCATGTATAGTTTAAATAAGTGTAGAGATAAGCGAGTTCTCCATAAATTTTTGCAGACTCCACGTAGTGATTATACGTTTTCAGCTCATTCTCCAGATAAACCAGATATTCAATTGATTTTTCATTGTCTTTGAGTTTGTAATAAGATCTTGCAGTATAATATAATATATTCAACTTATCACTTTGTGATTTAGCTTCACTTAGATATTTATCACTGTCTCTTACGAATATTTCAGGTGATTTGTTAGAAAGTTTATTGTACAGCAAATCATTTGAATATACCATGTTAATAAACAATACATTAATAATGTAAAATATTTTTTTATAAAGATGCTTCATCCATTAGATTTTCGGCAAATATACTTTGCAATTTTGAAAGGTGTAATTTAAGTAATTTCCTTCTTGTTATTTTATGTTTTTAAACAAAACTTATTAGGTTTATAAATCTGTTTCTTCTGATTTGAAGTATTTTAACATTACAAAGATTGATGTTTTTTTTAAAATACTCACAATGATTCCCAATCTATTTTCTTAACCAGATTTGTATTCTTACAATCAGGAAAATGAAATAAATCAAATGTTTTTTTTAACCTCATAAATAATATACTTTCGTGAAATATGGCAGTACTATGTAATGGTCAGACAAATTATAACCTTGAAACGTTTTTCCCGAATGGGAAAAAATAAATTTTATCATGCTTTTTTACTTTCTACCATTAGTGGGTCTTTCTGTGCTTTTGCTTATAATGGCTTGTATATTCATATTACTGGGAAAGTCTATATTTATTCGGATTCCATATTGGTCTCAGATCAGACTTAATTATTCAGGAAACTTGTGCAGAAAAGATCATGAAAAAAGAAATTCAGATAGATAAATTTATAAATAACATGCATCCCGGGGAAAGGATGGTTCACATGTTTCAAAAGTTACAAACCTGTCCGGGCTAAATGATTAATTTTTTTAATTCTTTGATACACAGAGTAGCACGCCCTCATGCATCGGGAATTATCATATAACAAAAAAGTTAAACAACGAAGAATACAATAATAACATTATCACTACTGTTTTCCGGCATGGCTTGCAGCCAGGTAGCCATTGGAAAATCAACGGTTAGCAATTCATCCGTATCGCTTGAATTTGCCAGCAGTAACAGAGGTATTAATAAAAATCATCTATGGACTTTAAATTTATCCATATAGGAAAAATGATTGAGAAAAGTGTTATAGAGAGCGGGATAGAAATATCCCGCATCTGTAACTTCTTTCACCTCGAAGAACAGCAGATACGCAATGTATATCAGTCTGAAGATATATCAGCTTCCGATCTTCTGAAGTGGAGCAAACTGCTTAAATACGATTTTTTCAGGCTGTACAGCCAGCATATTATATTGTATTCCCCTTCCTGTTCCACAGATTGCCTCAAAACAAAAAACAAACAAAAAACCAGCCTGCCGAAATTCAGAAAAAATATCTATACGAGGGAAGTGATAGAATTTATCCTGGAATTGATAAACACAGGGCAGAAAACCAAAATGCAGATTGTAGAAGAATACAGGATCCCGAAAACGACCCTGTATAAATGGATCAGCAAAAATATGAGTCTGGATGCAGAATAATGATCATCTGATATCATAGAAAACATATTGCTGAAAAAAACAGCAAATCTTCTGAAAAAAAGCAGAAAAAAACAGATGCTATGTAAAAGGCATTATAATAATCACAGATAAGCAGTTTAAAAATTGCATAAAACCTTGCCCAGATGTACACAAAAAAATTATACTCAATTTTTTATTTTGATAATAAAAATAACAATATGATAGAATTCTAGAGATTACAAATGGCTAGGAGCCGGTACTGATTATCTTTCTGCATATAATCTGTTTACCCTTTGTTGTATAACAGCCATTTTCAATCAGAAAAAATACTTTTTATAATTTAAATATGTTGCGACCCTGGGAATTTAATCTGAATATTTTTGAAAATTACTCAGCAGTGCCGATTTATCTTCAGATTTCAGCTGGAATTATAAATGCAATTGAATTGAAAAATCTAAGAAGAGGAGATGCACTGCCCGGTACCAGAACACTTGCGTCATCACTGAACGTCAGCCGGAACACCGTTATTGAAGCGTACAGTCGTTTAGAACAGGAAGGCTGGATTTTTTCCGTTCCCCAGGGCGGAACTTTTGTCTCACATTCTTTACCGAAAAATATTTTAAGTGATGATGAAAAATATCAAGGAACAGCAAGCAACAATATTTTTGACCAGGGCCTTCCGGATGCCCGCCATTCTCCGATTTTAGATGTCATGAGAGAATACAGAAGGATCGCTTCTAAAATACATCAGGGTAAGATCACCTTAAAAACTGATCCGTTAGGCTATATTAGACTCCGGGTGAAGCTGTCACAAATGCTGTCACAGCAGAGAAGAATACATTCAGATGAAAACAACATCTGCATCACCAGAGGAAGCCAAATGGGTATATTTTTGCTTTCCCAATGCCTTTTTAAAAAGGGCGATCACGTTATTGTAGAACATCCCGGATACAGACTTGCCTGGGATGCTTTTGAATATTCCGGAGCCAATGTTATTACCGCGGAAGTAGATGATGATGGAATTATTGTAAGCGATGTGAAGAGAATACTGCAGCAGAAAAAAAATATAAAAGCAGTCTATATCACTCCTAACTCGCAGTTTCCCACAACGGCTGTATTAAGTGAAGCAAGACGCCGGGAACTTATTGAGCTTTCAAATGAATACAATTTTTTTATTATAGAAGATGATTACTGTATTGACCTGAATTATGAAGTTCCACTTTTCCCCTTATGCAGCAGCAACAGGCTTAAAAATTATTTTTATATCGGAACATTCAGCAGGTCTGTAAGTCCTTTGTTAAAGATAGGATATGTTGTAGGCCATTACGGTCTGATTGACCAAATAAAAAATTTAAGAAAAGTTATAGATATCTCGGGCGATATGATCATGGAGGCTGCGCTCTTCAACCTTATTCAGGATGGTGTATTCAGCAGGCATATCAAGAGGTATACCCAGTTTTACAAGGAAAAAAGAGATCAGGTAGATCTGTTATTAAAGAAATATCTTAATGATAAAGTCAGATACCATAAGCCAAAGCTCGGTCTCGGGTATTGGATAACCCCGATAAAGCAATCAGAAAATTACAATGATATTATAGAGGAACTCATCTCTAAAGATATCATGATCATCAACAGCGGTTATTACAAAGTTTCAGGGCATGGATTTTATTTGAGCTTCGGTTCTGCAGACCTTGAAAAACTGGAGATCGGAATAAAAATAATCGGTGAGTATTTATAAGATAAATGAAGGTTAACACAGAATTCAGTACCCTAAATAATTCCACTATCTTTTTTACCTGGTCATGCAGTTTATTTAAAACTGGATCTGTTGATGAAGGACTGTAATTCCTATCTTGCTTTAATAATATAGTAAATATGTATAAAAATATATCAGTCAGTAGGTAAAAATGATGATTCATTGCTGTAAACTTTATAACTGATGATCTATTTTATACTAACCCAGAATTTTTAAATAATCAATTATGAATAAAATTATCATTTCATGCCTGCTTCTTACAGGGATGATAACCAAGGCCCAGGTATCTTTGGTTAAAGATACCTCTTTCGGAAATAACGGAACTGTTACGGTACAGACAGGCATGGGCGTTTATAACAGTTTTACCCTGCTGATACCTAATATCAACTCTTTTTTTCAGGGAAATAAGATATTCGTATCTTATAAAACAGTCGATCCTGCAAACCCGATTACTTCCATTACACAGTTTTTAAGATTGAACGCAAACGGAACATTGGATACAGGCTTTGGAACCAACGGTGTCATTCAGATTCCCGGTTTTGAATCTTATTATTTCTTTGCAGATAATGATTTCATTTACTTAAACAGCAACAAAAAATACCTTTCAGGCGGTCAGGAAGATACGGCTTTCAACAGTAATGGAATGCAGAATACAGATTGGATGTATAAAATAATGCTTCCTGAAGGAAAAATATTTTTCAGGGCAGATACAGGTTTCAGTAAGTTTCTTACAAACGGAAATCCTGATTTGTCCTATGGAAACAACGGGAATCTTACCATTGGTGGAAGTATCGTTGGAGACCCGGACGGCTCTTATAATTATTTTTTTAGTAAAGATAACTTTATTTATGAATTTGTTTATCCGTCACCGGGACAGTCTAATGTAAGAAAAATAAACGTTGATACCGGAGTGCTGGACACGGCGTATGGCCAAAACGGATATGCACAGGTAAGAAATACAACGATGCCTGCAGCAGCAAATTATGATGTTAGTGTAAAAAATACGCAGCAGGACGGTTCCTTTATTAATAAGCTGTCTGATGGTAACAACATTTATTTTACCAAAACCAACAGTATCGGGAATATCGATTCAGGATTTGGAGCAAGCGGGCTGATTACGGGGAACAACTCTTTTACCAATAACGGAAATGTTTATACCACCGGGAATATGGAACCTTTAATATATGACAACAAAATTCTAATGCCTGCTAAATATACAGATGCACAAGGTGTTGAAAATTGGGGTGTTAGTGCTTACGCACTGAACGGAAACAGTCTGACAATTAACGGAAGTCCGTTTGTGCCTTTATCAGGTTCATCTTATGAAACACTGGGGTATCTGTTTGCCAAAGATAATTATCTGTATGCTGTCCATGACAATAATATTACGAGATATGTAGTCCAGCAATCAGCAACACTATCCCTGACGGAAAGTTCATCTGATCTGATGAATGCAATAAAGTTCAATAACCCTTTTTATAATGAATTAACTGTTCATTCTAAGGAAAAAATAAAAACTGTTGAGATTAAAGATATGTCAGGGCGTACAGTAATTACTGGAAATTCTGACAAAGTAAATACTTCAGCCCTTGTAAAAGGCAGCTATATTATTATAATTACCACAGAAAGCGGGAAAGTAGTTTCTGAAAAAGGAATAAAGTTGTAATTCCATTCAGTAAGTATGCAGCCATTCAAGCAGCTGCTGAACCAATAAACACATCTGATATATAATCCGGATCAGGAAATAATTTTCTACTTGGTATATAATTAAGGTTAAATTTAAAGTTAATGATATGAAAAATTTATTTTTATTATTATTTTGTTATTGTACAGTAATAACGCATGCACAAAGTAACCGTTTTATTTATGAATATGAATATATTCCCGATATAGGTGCTCAAAATCAGGTAAAGAGAGAGCTTATGGCTTTGGATATAAATGCTAACGGTTCTTCATTCAGGAGTTTGAATGCAATAAAAACAGATTCGTTGACATATGCGGTTATGATGCCCACTTCTGGCAATCTTTCTTTAAATCCCAATAGCCCGGCTATGCAGAACCTTTCTTCAATGAAAAAGAATAATCTTATCTCTTATAGAATTATCAAATCATATCCGTCATATGATATTTATTTTTATGATATGGTTGATATGGACTTATATAAAGTAAAGGAAAATGAAGATATGAAATGGCATATTTCTTCAGAAAAAGAAAGGGTTGGAGCATATAATACACAGAAAGCTACAACTGATTTTGGCGGCAGAAGCTGGACAGCATGGTTTACTCAGGATATTCCTATTCAGGACGGGCCATATAAATTTCATGGTTTGCCGGGACTTATTGTAAAAATAGAAGACGCTGAAAAAACCCATATCATGACGCTTATAGCGCAGCATCACAAGGACAAAGAAGATCTTGAAGATAGTAAATCTAAAGGTTTCAGGCTATACAGAAGTGAGATTGCCGTAGATAAAAATCAATTTAAAAAGATATGGAAAGCTTACCTTGAAAATCCCTCTAAATCCATTGGGGATTCTCAAACAAAAATGATTAATAACGGGAGAGAGGTAACGGATACCCAGGAAATGAAGAGAAGTATTGAGAAACAGGTTAGAGAAAAAGAAAAGAAGAACAGCAATGAAATAGAGCCGAATCTGTATAAATGACCTGATAATCAAATGTAAAATTACCTGTAACCACAGATATTATGAAAAAGATTTCCAATTCAGATATGCTTTCAGGGAGCAGTCTTCCGGGCATTTCCCGTATGGTTCAGCTTGAGATTGTGATCGGAGGTCATATTATCCGTCATTTCAAGTATTTTAAGCTTCGCCAGAGTACCGTGACACATCACTTTTTTGAGCTTATACTGGCACATGATGTTCTGGATGAGGTTCAGGACCATCATTTAAAAGAGGCGCAGAAATTCCTGGGAAGCCGGATAACGGTTATTTTCAAATACAGAGATCTTGAAAAAGACAGCCCTGAGCGCTGTTTTACCGGGGTTATAACCCAGGTGGCCTTCAGCCAGGAAGAAATGAGCCTTGGGGATCTTGTACTGAAAGGAGGCAGCCCTACCTTGCTTATGGATGCCGCGCCGCACTTCCAGAGCTTCGGAGGCGAGAAACCCGTCAATACATCGATCATTGCGGACAATATCATGAAGCAGAGCCTGCCTTCCGGTATGTTCGATGTCAGGATTGATACCCGGAGTAAAAGCTATATCAATTACAGTGCACAGTATCATGAGACTCACTATAACTATCTGTCAAGGATAGCACAGGCCTATGGGGAACATTTTTACTATGACGGCGAGGTGCTTCATTTCGGAAAGCTTCCTGCTCCTGAAAAGGCTTTAGTGCTGGCATATGGGAGCAGTGTCCGTCAGGTAAGGGTAAAACTTAATGCAGCCTATACCCGGTCTTTTTATTTCGGTTATAACAGCAGCAGTGACAGAAGAATGTCGGGTTTGAATTCGGATCCTAAACATGTCGGCGAGCTTGCCTCACAGGCTTACGAAATCAATAAGCATATTTATAAGTCTGAGTCGCTGTTGCCTGTTCCCCTGAGTGCTAACATGGAGCTTGATATAGATGATTCCCAGAAAAGTGTCCGGGGAAGTTCAGCGTCAGGGGTTTTTACAGTATCAGGAAAGACCACGGTCCCCTTTTTATATCCCGGCTGTATCGCGGATATAGAGATGAGACGGCCCGGTACCAGCCAGACTTCATATTTTACCAGGCTTATGATTACAGAAGTCTCTCACATTGTAGACGCTTTGGGAAATTATACAGGTAAGTTCAAATCGATTGCAGAAGGTACGGGCTTTCTGCCAAGGCCTGAACTCATTGTTTCCAGGGCAGAGCCGCAATTGGCCACGGTAGTGTCCAACAGTGACCCCCTTAGCCAGGGCCGGATCCAGGTACGTTTTGACTGGCAGTCTGAAGGATCGACACACTTCATCAGGATGATGAGCCCTGATGCCGGAGGGACGGATGCCGTTCAGCAGAACCGCGGTTTTGTGGCCGTTCCGGAAGTAGGGGACCAGGTGATGGTGGGGTTTGAGTACAGCCACCCGGATTTTCCTTTTGCCATGGGAGGGATGTTCCATGGGAAAAACGGGCAGGGAGGAGGCATTGATAACCATTTAAAATCCATTCAGACAAGGAGCGGGATAAAAGTACTGCTCAACGATACGGACAAGAGCGTCACGCTGCATGATCCGAGCGGGAATACCTATTTCATGGACGGAGCAGGGAATATCAGGGTAAGTGCCCCTAAAAGCATCACCTTTAATGCAGGGGAAGATATTACGATGAATGCGGGGAAAAACCTGGAGGTAAAAACGGGGAACAGCATGGAATTCATGTCCGGCAACCTGGCAGCTTTCCATATGATTTCCGGAGCCATGTTTTCCACGCCATTTATGGAGATGTCGGTACCGGTACATTTCAACATCCAGAGCGGAAAGACAACGCTGCTCTCTGAAGAAGAAACGGTCATTCAGGGAAGGACCACTCATGTGGCGGGTATGGATAAGCTGATGATCCACTCTGAGCAGGAGACTACGGTCAACAGCCGGGGTCAAACCCAGGTATTGGGCAAAGACGGCAACAACCTTTCCAATATCCCGAGAGATTTTCAGCCTCTTCAGAAAGAGATGGACGGGCGGTATATTGCCCACTTCAGGCCGATGCCGAACTGGAGCGGAGAGGGATACGGGTTTGACTGGGTAAGGGCAGGGGACACGGATTTTCCCGGGGATGTGCCTTACTCACAGATTACAGGGAAGATACAGGATGGGACATTTGTTAAAAGCCGCGGGCAGTACCTCAAGCTGATTGCCACTTTCTCATATTACGTGTACAACCATACGGATGAATCTGGGAATACCGTTCCCAAATCGTATGCCTATCCTTATTTATCTCTGTATCCGCGCACTTATTTCAGAAAAATAAATGGCGAAAGCGTCAGGAAGAATTCCCTTTATACCAATACTACAGCCCGGCTCACCCTCTTGATTAACATAAAGGAAGCGGCGCAGGAAGTCACTTTAAAATACGACACTAAAAAATTTCAAATCATCCACGATCCTTTTCCCCTGACAGAGGGCAACCATCAGATACCGGTTACCATTACCTGCATGGAAGAGCTGTCTCTGGACCGGAAAATAGAACTCTTTGCCTCTTATAAGGCTGAAGATGGCAGCGTTAAGAAAATGCTGGCTGGCGGATTAACGGTCAAGGCCAATAAGAAAAGGTTTGATATACCTGTGGTTTTCATAGAAGTATTAACGGATATCGGAAATCAAAAGAAATATCCTCTGATAGGTTCCCGCGAGCATGAAATTCAGAAGTTTTTAAACCATGCTCTTATCAATCCTGTTTTTAAAGGTATAGTATCATTGGACTGCAGTGTAGATGTCAATATTGAAAAAGGTATAAGGCACAACAGAAAATCCAGACTCAATGCCATTGCTGCTTTAGAAAGAAGAAGAAACGGAAATATGGCGTTAAATGCTGACAACCATAATAATGAAGTGATAAAGTTTTTAAAAGATGAATTGCATTCACGATATCCGGGGGCCTATGATAATGTGGTAAAAATTTTCTTTATGAATGAACATTGCAGAGGAGCTGCAGGATATGCTATATTCGAATATAAAACAGCAGTACTCTTTGACGGCGGATATAATTCCCCAGACAGAAGTGTGACCACTCATGAAATTATGCATGCCATGGGGTTACATCATACATTTGAATCAAAAAGCAAATTCGTTTTTGAAAAATACGAAACCGATAATTTAATGGATTATTCTGATGTCTTGAATGATAACAGGAGAAAACATGCTATAACCACATCTCATTGGCAGTGGAAAATTTTACAGGAAAATGCACAGATAGAAGCATCGTCAAGCAGATTTAAGAAATTCGAAAATAATTTTGGCAATCAATATATTGGTATTACAAATAATTTATTTTAGGCCCTAATGATAAATATATGAGAACAGAAGATTATAAGCAACTTATAAATGACAGGATTGAATATTTTGATAAAGATAAATTTTATCTCAATAATAAAAATGGACTGGTAAAGTCTTATACCGTAAATAATACAATAACTGTACAGGAGGTAGCGGGTGAAGACGGGGGCTGGTTTGTTTCCTGTACTACACGTTCCGGAAGCTGCTTTTCTGTTTATAAAGAATACAGCCATCAGGCAATTATCGAAAAAAAACATGTTGTCTTAATAAATGGAGGAGCTGTAGTGGGTATTAAATATGAGTTTGATAGAAATGGAGAGTTGATAAAAAAAACGGATATGGATAAACACTATACAGTAACACCTCAGGATATTATTAAATTTTGTGAAGAAAAAGGAATCGATGTGTTTTCCAGTGATACAAGAATTGACAGAAATTACAATGAAGATTCTATAGGAAAATACTTAATTTATTATAGCGGAGAATATGAAGGTAAATTTGGTTCAAGAATTACTATAGAAATTAACGGGGCTACAGGGGCTATTGAAAAGGTGATCTGCAATAATGGAATTTATAATGAGTCTGTTGAAATATTATATGAGAATAAATAGGCTGTGTTACAGGAATGATATTCATTGTTATTGAAATTAAAAATTTTGATTATCAGATACTTGAAAAACTGTTTTACATGCTAAAGAACGGTATATTAATATCGATGATTAGATCCTGCAGAAATGAAATTTTAGAAAGGCCTAAAGTATATGATTTAAATTAAAAACATTACTCTATGTTCTGTTAGTATGTTCTCATATGGCGTTGCACAGATTCTGATGATACAAAGTGAAAACTTCAGTTCCTTTAATTTAGGTAGTGATACCACAGAAGGAATCCCCGGGCAAGGCGCATGTTATACATCAGCAGGAGCAGCAACACCTGCCGATTTTCAGATTGGTGTTTTTGATGCAGCTCATGGGAATTCTCTGAAATCAATTACCGGTCCTGGACAGCCAACACCGGTACCTTATGCTGATGAAACAAATGTTCACAACAGAAATGCCGTTAAGAAAATAATACGATTGCCGCTGTCGGAAACAATTTATTAAGCGGATCACTGGAAATATGTACAGGTCTTCCATAGGATCAGGAAGAATTCAATTCGCTGTATTTGACAGTGCACCTAAAGGAATTATAGGAGTTAATTACAACTATGCGACAAAAAAACTTGACGAATCAATCCGCTTATCTCCTGTTTCTGCACCTACAGAATCAAGCTTTTATAGTATTGCGTTAGGTTCGGCAACATATCACGCCAATAGCTGGATATCTGTATCTTTTACCTGTAATAAAACTACAGGTGCATGTACCTGGATTTCTCTGGAAGGGACTTTTTTCATTTAGCAATCCAAATTATAGTATCAAGCCCGGACTTACGCCTGGCGATTTTGGCAATATATCTTATACATTAGCAGGAAATATAGTAAATAATATATCTGGAGTTGACAATATCAACTTTAAATTTACAAATGTTTCTGTTCTTTCTACAAACTAAATAAGACATTTAGAAAATGCAGATCCAATTTTACATCCAAATCCTACAACAGATATTTTTATATAAAAACTGATGAAAATATTAAATCAGTTTCAGTTAAAGATGTTTTTGGAAGAAATATAAAATTAGATAAAAACCATTTAGACTTAAGAAATTTACCTGCGGGCATCTATGTTATAACTATAGAACTTAAAAGTGGTATTTTCAAAAAAACTAACTAGAAAATAAGTTATCTGCATCATCAATATATGATGTACAAAATCAGAAGGTAGGCAGTGAATATGCTTTATCGGGTTACAGGGTATCCCGCCCACATTTTATAGAGGGAAAAGCACATATGACGGCTTGAAGGTGAAGCCCTTTCAAGATGAAAGACTTGAGAGGGATTTTTAGTACTAAAAAATCATCAGTGAAATTCACACTGTAAAATACTGTGATGAAAGATATGATTTCAAATAGGATCAGATTTTATTTTCCTGATGAAAATGACTATGCTTTCCGGCAGATATAACATAGGAGCAGGGTCATCTGCCTGGATCAACAATCGATCTGCTTACCTTAAGCGCCTATGCAACTGTTTATCTATCATATGCATTTATAATGCATAATCAATTTTGGATTTTTCTAAAGGCTCATCCGGCATTCTTTCTGTACTCTGGCTTTGCACTGATTTACAATAAGATCCATAAACAAGGGTTATAGTGAAAAATTTTTTTCCCGAAGCTATTACACAGTCTTTTTTTGAGCCTGGATAAAATACAGGTGATAATGCCAACAACAGAAAATTTTGAGCTGCATGTTCTTGTCTGTGGATATAAAAGATAATTTTTAATTGTGTTTATTATCTTTCAGATTCGTTTTATTGTATTACAACTATTTAAATTTTTTAAGATAAAAGAGTTCAGGTAAAAATTTATTTCTGAGAAAAGTAAAGTTTAGACAGGTTGTTAATCAAATAGTCTGGTTTTAATTAAAATCAAAATAATTTTTGTCTACTGGATAAATGAGGACAGGCCTGCTTTTAAAGTGAAAATATACTGATTCAAAAATATTTTAAAGCCTTACAGTATATAATTTTCTTTTATAAGAAGATAAAAATTTTTGTTTTCCAAAGATGCTTTTC
>JAAIGE0100272975.1_pt1 | contig 17121 bp, 16 predicted proteins | sample 6487951 | NCBI WGS metagenome assembly JAAIGE01 (sample SAMN13974128, study PRJNA590717) | phyllosphere metagenome | biome: tomato field; feature: multiple bacterial spot infested tomato fields; material: tomato leaves; isolation source: leaves from tomato fields | host: Solanum lycopersicum ... | reverse complement strand
GCGGACTCGCCGGTAGGCGCCTTGGCATGTGCCAGCAAGGCCTGGGTGAACTGCTGTGCTGCCCGCTGCGAACTGGCCAGCAGGGGCAGCAACTGCCGCTGACGACTGCGCAGGCGCAGCTCGCCCTCGCTGGCCTCGTGGCTGACGTTCTCGTTCTCCAGCGGTGTTTCCAACTGCTGGTAGTAAGGCGTGGAGATATGGTGCGGATTGATGAACGGCATGTCGGTCTACCTCACATGCGGCCGACGATGCCGTGGCTGGTATCGGCAGCCATGCGGATCAGGGTCTGGGCGACATCAGCAGCGGCCTGGCGGCTCTCACGCACGCGCGCCCCCTGCTCCTTCTCGTTGTCGGCAATCTTCTGGAACGTGTCGCTGGCGTGCTGGGCCATCAATCGCTGCGCTTCGGTCATTTCAGCAGAAATGCCCACGCCGGCGACGATCGTGTTGCCTGCCGACTGCGCCATCATGTTCAGCAGCATGGCCTGCGATGCCGGTACCTGTGCGCGTGCCATCAGTTCGGTGTGTGCCGCCATTGCCGCGGCGGCTTCGCCGGCCTGGGGCTGCGACTGGGCGACCTCGGTCATCTGCATGGTACGGCTGGTCTCACTGGACAGCGACTCGTGCTGGGTCTGGCTCACCTCCAGGCGTGCCTCGGAACCTGCAGCGCCACCGGCCGCCACCTGGGCGCCGTCATTGGCCACCTGCGGCGAGCGGGTGGACGAGGAAACGTGCGTGGTGCTCTGGCTGCTGGCATTGACCGCCGATCGCTCGCTGATCGTGGTCTTGACCATGCCTTCGCTGCGCTGGGTGGCTGCATTGACCTTGTTGCCGGCCTGCAGGTTGTTCTTCGCGCTCCTGACCTGCATGCCGGTCGATTTCATGCTCTGCTTCAGGCCCGCCGCGCCCACCGCGCCCGTCACCAGCGCGCCACCGATGGCGCCGCCCAGGTTCTGCTCGGCCTTCTGGATGCCCTTCTGGCCGGCCATTTCGGTCATATGACGCGAGCGCTCGATATTGCGCATGCCTTCCTTGCGGTCCAGCGCTTCGAGCTTGATCAGCAGTTCGCGCAGCATGACCAGCAAGGTGGTCATCGGGCTGTCCACCAGCCAGCGGTTGCCGCCGCTGGACGCCCCCTCACCGGGGCCGATGGCCGCGTCATCACGGGCCGCATCCGCTGCGGACAGCCGTGCGCTGCCCTGCTGGCTGGCCGCACCTTCACTGGCCTGGCGGGTCGCGTTGGCCTCGGTGCTGATCGGATCGTGGCTGCCCAGCGCCCGTTGCAGCGCCTCGCCCAGGCGTGGCTGCAGACCAGCCAGGGTTTCGCGCGCGGCGTCCGCGCTGACCGCCGGTGCGGCCAACTGCGGGCCACCGTGGCCGGCGCCGACCTGGTGCGACTGCGCCTGTTCCGCAGCCTGCAGCCACGGCGCGATCACGCTGGCCAGGGCGAGGACCACCTCGCGTTCTGCGATGGCCGACACCTGCGGGGAGGACGCACCAGCCTGGCGGCTCTGCGGCATCCCCTGCGGAATGACCGGCGATTGAATCTGGGAAATAGGCATGTCACGTTCCTGTTTGAAAGGGTGTGCGGTCAGGCGTGTGCGATGCGCTGGCTGATGCTGCGGGCCGCGCGGTCGTTGTCGCTCTGCATTTCGGAGAGGCTGTCGAACATCGACAGCACCAGATCGTTGGTGTTGATGAAGTAGTCCAGCAGGCGCTCCATCAGTTCACGCAGGATGCGGCTGTCGATCAGGCCCAGCTCGAATGCGGCGCGGATCTTTTCGGCCTTGACGTACATATCGGCCACCACGACATTGCCGACGCCCTGTGAGGTCTGGTTGGCGAACTGCAGGGCATCGGTTGCCTTGCGTAACTGCCCGAAGCGGGTGGCGAGCTTTCCGACATCAATGTCCGTGAGCCTGGAGAGCTTCCGGTTGGCCGAGTCGGAGAAGGTCTGCGCGCGCTTGTTCGCTCCCTTGACTGCTGTCTTGACCATGTCCAGCGACTTGGTCGCCGCACGTGATGCCTGGCCTGCCATTTTGCTGATCGATTCACGGGCCGACTGGCTCAGCATCTTCGAAGCTGCCTTCGAGACGAAGTCGGAGAGCTTGTCTGCCACTGCCTTGGCTACGGTCTTGATGATCGTCTTCATGGTCGCACTGGCTGCCAGCTTCCTGCTGATGAACACGGTGGCAATGATCATCATGGCAATGGCGATGACTGCCACCACGTCCTTGAGCTTGTTGACGATCTCCGGCGGTATGCCCATTGACTTCATGATGTCGCCCACCACACCGGCCACTGCCTTCACCGCCTTCATCACCAGGTTCATCACCGGTTGCAGCAGCTTGCCCATCACGTCCAGACCCAGCTCTTCGCCAATAGCAAGCGCCAGGCCGATGCCGGCCAGCACCATGCTGGTGCCGCCGGTGAACGGCGCGGCAACCACCGCCGCAACGGTCAGCACCCATCCGACGATCTTGCCGATGCAGCCCATTTTCTTCTGGGTGGCCTCGGCCTTGGCCAGCTGCTCCTCGTATTCCTTGGCACGGCGCATGTTCTCTGCCGATTTCGCCTCCAGCATGGCTTCCACCTGCGCTTGGTTGGCCTTCTGCAGGGCGGCGTTGACCTGGCCGACCAACTGCTGCAGCAGCGCCAGCATCTCTACCAGGAAGGCCTCGGCCGAGCGTCGTTCGGGACTGGCCTGCTCCGGCCTCTCAAACGGCGGACGCAGCGCAGCGCTTTCGCCCAGCAGTGCACTGAGCTTGTCCAGTGCGGCCTCTGCGCGGGTCACTGCGCCCTGGAAGTTGCCACGTGCCACATCCACCTGGGCCTGGGCCGATTGCTGCGCCGCCCGTGCCGCCTGCAACTGTGCACGCAGGGCCTCCTGCTTCTCCGGCGGGGCCGTGGCCAGCTCGGCCTCCAGACGCGCAACCTCGCCCTCAGCCGCCGCCAACGCCGCCAGCGCCTTCTCCAGCACCGCCCCGGTGGCGTCTACGTCGCCCTGTGCGGCATCCAGTGCGGCCTGGGCATTGATCAGAGCCAGCGAAATCGCTTCGCCCCGCGCGGCACGTGCGGCCAGCCTGGACTGCATGGTGCTGAACTGCTCCCTGATGCTGCGCTGGTCGTCAGCCCTCAGCAGTTCGCTCATGCTGGCTGCAACCAGGCCCAGCATCGCTTCAGGCGTGAGCCGGGTCGCCGTGGCCTGAGCCTGCTGCAGGGCCATGGCCGCCGCCTGTACACGCGCGGCATTGCCCTGCCTGAGCTGCGGGCCGTCGTGTCTGTTGCCGGCGGCCCCGGCCGCCGTCGGCTGGTCGTGCTGCGTCACTGCGCTGGCTTCCGCCAGCAACTGGGCGACCTTGGCGGTGATGGCCTGGATGCTGGCCAGGCTGGCTGCGCCATAGCCTGAGGCAGCCTTGCCTGCCGCTTCACTGGGGGCGCTGCGCAGCGCTGTGGGTGTCTGCTGCAGCAGTGGCACGTAGTGGCCGCCGGTTGCACTGATGCTCATGGGGTCTCTCTTTCGTAATCGTTGCCGCTGTCGGAACCGCTGTTGCCGCCCGCTGCCAGCGCCTGCAGATAGATTCCCGCCCGCTGCACCAGCACGCTGTCACTGGAACGCTGCTGCACGGTCTCGAAGCAGCCCTTGGCCAGTGAAAGCTTGCCCAGCGCCAGGTGGCACTGGCCGACGTGCAGCATCGGCCGCTCGTCGTCCTTCAGCAGCGTATAAGCCAGCGCATACAGATCGATGGCCTTGGCGTAGTCCTTCTTCATCTGGTGCACGGCCGCCAGCCCCAGCGCGTACTCGCCGTTGTAGAAGTCGTACAGGTAGAGGAAGCGGAAGAAGGTTTCGGCCTCATCCAACTGGCCGTTGCTGTAGAAACGATGGGCGTAGGTATAGACGCTCTCGAGCATGTCATCGCTGACATCCTTGAGTTCCTTCAGCGTCGCTCCCTGTTGCAGGCCGTCGAACATCAGGTTCGCCATCTGCTCCAGGGTGGTATCGTCGATGCTGTCGGTTTCGGTTTCGTGGGTACGGGTGCTATCGGTCATGGGGGGTTCCTGCAGGCTGGAGCCACGGCTTCAGCGTGGATGTAGTGTGGAAAAAGCGAGCGAGGGCCGCTTTCGTGTTTCGATCACGGTGACGGCGGTTCTGCGTCGCCGTCGTCAGTGGTTGCGGCAGGCGCATGCAGGCGTTCGATATCGCGCAGCCACTGCAGCACCCGGCTGACCGGCTCGACCAGCGCACCGGAGACGAACCGGTAACGCTTGCCACGCGCGTACACGGCACGCGTCAGTGGCACATCGCGCACCACCGGCACACCCAGTTTTTCGGCCAATGCCACCACCGCGCGGGCACGTGCGCCCCTCTCGCGCACCGAAATGAACTGCAGGCCCGGATAGTCCTCGTGCACGTAGATACCCACCGCGAAGTGGATGGGATTGGCCAGGATCATCGTGGAACTTCCCACGTCCGACTGCACCTGCGCCGACAGCTCATCGTTGATCTGGCGGCGGCGCTGCTTGATTTCCGGGTTGCCGTTGTGATCCTTGTTTTCCTGCTTGACCTCGGACTTGTCCATGCGCAGTTCGCGGATGTACAGCCGGTAATCCACGAATGCCGTACCCAGGGCCACGGGCGAGAGCATCGCCAGCAGCAGGACCGCCGCCTTCCAGGCGGTATCGCGCCAGATACTCATGGCGGCTGCCACCGGCACGTGCACCTGGGCAAACAGGACCGGTGCGAATACCTGCCAGGCCACCAGCACGAAGGCACCGGCCAGCAGCAGATAGAGCATTGCCGATACCAGGCTCTTGATCGACTTCATCGAGAACAGGTTGCGGAAACCGGTGACCGGATTGAGCCGGTTCAGGTCGATCTTCAGCGCTTCGTTGGCAATCACGCCCCGGCTCTGCACCAGCGAGATGGCCACCGCGCCAGCAATGCAGGCCGCCGCCACCGGAACTGTCAGCCACAGGAATGCCTTCAGCGCCTGGCCGCCCGCTTCGGCGATGCCCAGGTTGAAGTCACGCGCCACCAGACCCTGGTAGAAGCCGCGCAGTGCGGTCGTGGAGGTCGCAAAGGCCAGTGCAAGGCTCCCGCAGAGCAGCAGCGCAGTGGCGGCCAGATCCTTGCTGACGAAGCTCTTGCCCTTGCGGGATTCCTTCAGCAGGCGATGCGGTGTCGGTTTCTCAGTCTTCATGGGCGGCCGGCCTGAGCATCCGCAGGGCGTCGGAACCGTCTCGCAGGCGTGGTACTTCCTGCACGACCGTCGGCATGAGATAGATGAGCAATGCAAGGAAGGCGATGAGCGACTTGACGGCCAGCGAGACCGAGAACGCGTTCATCTGCTGCGCATAGCGCGACAACACGCCCAGCATCACCTCCACCAGGAACAGCAGCAGCAGTACCGGCAGTGCCATGCGCACCGCACCGGCCAGCACCGCGCCGGCAAACGACTGCAGGGGCTGCAACTGCAACGCCGGCATGCCGCCCATCGGCACCAGTGCGTAGCTTTCCTGCAGCACGTCCAGCAGTACGCGCATGCCGCCGCTGGCCAGGAACACCATCACGCTCATCAACTGGATCAGATTGGCCGTTTCCGTGGCCTCAACGCCACTGACCGGGTCGAGCATCGCGCCCACACCCGCACCACGCTGGTTGTCGACGATCGCGCCAAGGCCGTGGAAGATATGGAAGGGCAACGCCACGGCCAGGCCGATGGCGGTGCCGATGAGCACCTCGACCAGCATCGCGCCGGTCATGGCCAGCATGTCCGTTGGCAGCAGCGCCTGCGCGGTCACCGGCCACATGCCGACCAGCGTTGCCAAGGCCACCACCGAACGGGTCATCTTCGAGGGCATCACCCCCGATGACAGGTACGGCAGCCAGGCGAAACAGGCGCCAATACGTGCCATGCCGAGCACGGCCGGAACAGACGCATCGCGTGCCCAGGCCACCAGGGAAGCGTCCAGCGCGCTCATCTGCATGGCATCAGCTTCCCAACGCGGTCTGCAGCGCCAAGCGGCCGAAGTCCAGCAGCGATGCACCGATCCACCGCGCCGCCACTACCAGGCAGACGATCACCGCCAGCAGCTTGGCGCCGTAAGGCAGCGTCTGCTCCTGCAACTGGGTGACCGTCTGCAGCAGGCCGATGGCCAGGCCGACCACGGTCGCCACCAGCACTGGGGCGGCCGACAGCACCAGGATCAGCAGCAGGCTCTTGTTGCCCATGAAGGAAATCATGTCCATGGCTTACATCGGCACGTCGAGATACTGCCGCACCAGCCCCTGCGAAAGCAGGCTCCAGCCATCCATGGCCACGAACAGGATCAGCTTGATCGGCGCGGAAATGGTGACCGGGCTCATCATCATCATGCCCAGCGACAGCAGCACGCTGGACACCACCAGGTCGACCACCACGAACGGCAGGTACAAGTAGAAGCCGATGCGGAAGGCGTCCTTAAGTTCACTGAGCGCGTAGGTCGGCATCAGGGCGAACAGCGAACGCTCGTGCGGCTCGAGCGCCGTCCCGGGCACGCTGCCATCGACGTGGCGTGCGCGCTCGAAGAAGTCCAGCAGCTCCGGATCGGAGTAGCGGGCCAGGTAGTGCTTGTAGCCATCCAGACCGTCTTCCAGAAACTGAATCACCGCAGGCACGGAATCCAGCGGCGCCGGCAGGTCGAGGTAGGCCTGGTAGAGGCTGCTGACGATGGGCTGCATCACATAGAAGGCCAGCATCAGCGCCAGCGCGTTGATCACCATGTTGGAAGGCACCTGCTGCAGGCCCAGGCCATTGCGCAGCAGGGTGAACACGATGGAGAACTTGAGGTAGCAGGTACCGGCGGCAATCAGGAAGGGCAGCATCGAGGCCATCGCCAGCACGGCAATGAGCGAGATGTCGTTGTTGATGAAGTTCATGTCCGTCGGGGTTGTTGGTGGAGCAGCACGCCCAGTTGTTCGCCCACCTGCACCAGCTCACCGGTGGCAATGGTCTGGCCGTGGGTACGCAGCTGCAGCCGCATCCAAGCGTCGGCCGGGAGCGGGAAGACGGTGCCGGGCACCAGCTTGGCCAGGTCGCCAACGGTCTGCGGCACCCGGCTGAGAATCACCTCCAGGGTGACGGGCAGGCGCGCGGCATCCAGGCCGACCGGGGCGCCACCAGCGGCGAGGGATGTCGGCGCATCAGCCGTTGCCGGCACGTCGGCCGGCATGTCGTGCGGCGCATCGTCGAGAAAGTCGAACATGTCATTCACGGTGCAGTTCTCCAGAGTGAAATCGAAAGTGAACAGCTTCCGGTCCGCGGCCACGCCGACCGGATGCAGCGTATCGAGCAGCAACACGGCACCGGGAGAGAGGCGGCGGAGTTGGCGCCGTGTCATGCGCAGGTGCGCGATACGCAGATCCAGCGGCTGTGCAAGTTCACGCAACGCGTGCGGCAGCGTCATTGGTGGCGTCGCACCTGCCACCGGTTCGAGCGCCTGCACCCACAACGTCCCATGGGTGCACTGCACGGCAGGCAGCGCTGCAGCGCGTGCCTGCAGAGGTGACTGCACGCCGATCACTTCGGCCCGTGCACCGGCCAGTACCGGCAGCGTCGATGCCAGTACCGGCGGCGTCGGCCACAGCGCGAGGAACGCGGACGGGTCGCCCACCACCGGCCAGGCAAGATCAGACAGCCCCGCAGGCAGGGCCGGCACCAGCGTCTCGGCGGCGACGAGGCCGTGCAGCGTCATCGCTGTGCAGGCCACGCGCACCTCCAGCAACGGCCCCGTGGCTGGCAATGGGGTTTTGACGAGCACCAGGCCAGCGGCGGCAGCGGTGGCGGTCAGCACCCCGTTGGCGACTTCGGTGGCATTTAGATGCCGCAAGGGCAAGCGCGGCAGCTTCACGATGGATTCTGCCGGCTACGGCGACGGCGCCGCTCATCAGTGCGCTCATCCAGCGCGTCCATCGCCTCCACCGGCAGCAAGGCCACGTCTTCACCCAGTGGCGCTGCACCGGCCAGTGCGTCGGCGACCTGCCGGCTGCTCGGCTGCAGGTGCACGCGCCCCTGCTCCAGCCGCGCAACCACGGCATGCCCCGCGCCCCAACTGTTGAATGCAACGTTGAAATGGGTGGCCGTATCGGCACTGCGCGCCACCTGGGCTGCCGCCTGCAGTGCTACCTGTGCCTGCGCCCGCGCCTGTTGCCGATGGGCCTGATGGCCGACCTCCCGGTGCCGGGCCAGTGCCGTTGTGGTGGCTTCTGCACCGATGACATCGGACCCCGGCTGCGCGGTGGTCACCGGCACGGCCTGCGCGCCGGCGCCCTGTGAGGCCTCTGCACCGCGAAGCGCGTCCCGCGCCGGCTCGCTGGCATGGGAGGCACGCGTCTGTTGCATCCGTGTCGGCACGGCAACAGGCGCACGCGCTTCCGGCTCTCCTGCCATCACTGCCGATGGGTCTGCCGGCCGGTCCACGCCGGCCATGGCGTCCGAGACGGGCGGCGCAGCAACGACAGCCGGCGACGTCGCGGTGGACGCGGTCTCTGCTTTCACCACCGGCATGGCTGCTTCAACCGAGGTTGCCCTCACGGACGTGGCCGGTGGCCCGGCCGCGGCGGCCTCGCTGTCCACCCTCATTCCACCTGGCATGTGCGCCTCCGCCTGCAGCGGCCGCACCTGCATCAACTGCGACGCCAGCGCGGGCGCTGCCACGGGGCCCGCCTCCGCTGCAGCAGCCAGCGCCTGCAGCAGTGGCGCCTGCGGCACCTGCCAGGGCGCCGGCACATTGGCAATGGCGCCCAGTACAGCCTCACAGGCAGGCGTGTCCTGCTTCTCTTCACTGCGGGGCGTGCGGCCGCCCTCGCCCGCACGCTCCCTAAGGCGCTCGGGCAACGGCACCGGCGTCGCTGCCGTCACCGGCGGCACCGCAGCGGGCTCGGAAATCTTCATCGACATGCATGTTCCTCCTGGGCCTGCCGCTCCTGGCGGCGGCCACGTTCTCGTTGCTGTTGCCTGCGCAGGCGGTCCTGCACGGCAGCCAGGCGCCGCGCCCTGCCCTGCTGATCGCGTGAGTGGGCCTGCAGTTGGCGGGCCTGGTCGAGCGTCTGAGCCGCGCGTTGCAGCTGCTGCCCGGCCTGCTGCTGTGCATCCAGTGCATGTGCCCGCGCCACGGCCAGGGTGCGCAGCCGGTCAAACAGCTGCTGCCGCTGCAGTCCGTGCTCTTCGCACAGTGCACCCTGGTCCAGCATCTGCAGCGCCTGGGCCTGCAGTTGCCGTGCCTGCGCGCGCTGCTCGTTGCCACGCTGTTCGGCCTGCCTGGCCTCCACGCGCAGCCGCTCGGCGCGGCGCGAAATCAGGCCTGACACCCGCTGCAGGTCACCGGGCGAGGGCATCGAGTGCCTCCAACGCCTGCGGCCGCGGCACACGTTCCTGCATGTCCTGCTGCAGGAATGCATGCAGTGCCGGCTCGCGTTCAACCGCGCGATCCTGCTCGGGCTGGCTGCCGGGCTGGTATTCGCCGATGTCGCGCAGCAACTGCAGATCATCCAGACGCGCCATCAGCGAACGTACCCGCGCCGCCGACGCACGCTGGGACTGGGTAGACAGCTGCCCGGCCAGACGGCTGCCGCTGCGCAGCACATCGATGGCGGGGAAGTGCCCACGCTGCGCCAGCCGCGAGGACAGGTAGACGTGGCCGTCCAGCAGGGATTTGACTTCCTCACCAATCGGATCGGCCTCGGCTTCGTCTTCCAGCAGTACGGTGTAGAAGGCGGTGACGCTGCCGCGCTCGGTCGCGCCCGGGCGTTCCAGCAGGCGCGGCAGCGCCTCGAACACCGAGGCCGGATAGCCGCGACGCGCAGGCGGTTCGCCGCGCGACAGCGCAACATCGCGAAGCGCCCGTGCGTAGCGCGTCGCCGAATCCATCACCAGCAGCACGCGGCGACCCCGATCCCGGAAGAACTCGGACAGGCGGGTCGCCACCAAGGCCGCGTTGACGCGGGTGGAGGGAGGCGCGTCAGAAGTCGCCTGGACAATGATGGTGTTCCGCGCCTCCGGCCCGTTGCGCAGCGCGTCGACAAAACCGGCCACTTCGCGGCCGCGCTCGCCGATCAGCGCCACGATGCGCACATCGCACCCGGCGTTGGCCAGCAGCATCTCCACCAGGCTGGTCTTGCCGCAGCCAGCGGCTGCGAAGATGCCCAAGCGCTGGCCCTCGCCCACCGGAAGCAGCGCGTCGAGCGCGCGCACTCCCGTGGCAAAGGGCACGCAGATGGCCCGCCGTCGGCGGTAGTCCAGCGGCGCGCTGGCGACTTCGGCGTGGACGGTTTCCAGCGCTGCGGGCGCCTCGCCCTGCAATCGCTCCACCACCGTGCCATGGCCATCCAGCACGCTGCCCAGCAGGTGCTCACCCAGGCACAGGGTCAGCGATCGACCGGTGGGCACCACCACGATGCCCGGCTCCAGCCGCTCCGGTGCCCCCACCAGCGCCAGCGTAGCCAACCCGTGGTCCACGTGGGTGACGATGCCGTGCGCCAGCACCCGCCCGTCGGCCACCGCGGCACGGATCTGGCAGTGTTCATCCACCGCTACGCCCGGTAGGCGCACCTGCACCTGGCCGCTGCGCATCGACAGCGGCTGTGCGCAGGTCCGCCACAGGGGCAGTGCGGTGTTCATCGGCACGCTGCCTGCAGCTCCAGCACGGCCGCATGGAAGCGCTCCAAGGCCGACGCCAGCAGCGTCGCCTCGCGCAGGCAGGCCGGGTGCAGCACGCCACCGACCAGGCAGGCGTCACCTTCCTGACGCACGCTCATCGCACCGCTGTGCAGATAGTCCACAGGCGCCGAAGCAGCGCCCAGCAGCAGGCCCGGCGCAGGCCCGAAGCCATTGCCGGGTGAGACCTGCAGATGGCCCCAGACCGCTACGGCGTCCTCCATCGGGTCGATCAGCAGCTCGCCCACATCGCGGAAGTTCATCACCACCGTGGAATGGGTATCGAAACTGAAACGCTGCGGATCGCAGCCCAGCTCGCGCAGGGCGGCGGTGAGGGTGTCGTACAAGGCGTTCATAGGCTCCTGAGCACATCAAGGGTAACCGCGTCGGAAATCTCCGCGAAGGAAAGCACCGGCGTGGTGGGAAGGCGGCTCTCGATGAACCGCTTGACGAATCGACGGATGTCCGGCGCCACCATCAGCACCGCATCCGGACGCGCGCGGGTGGCTTCACCCACGTGCAGGACGAACCGGTCAAGCAGGCTGGTTGCCTCCACCGGGTCCAGATTGAGGAACGACGCGCCCTGGCTCTGGCGGATCCCACTGCGCAACTGGTCTTCCACCTGTGGCGATACCACCACCACGGGCAGGCGGCCGGCGCGTCCGAAGCGATCACTGATATAGCGGGCCAAGGCTGCACGTACGTGCTCGACCAGCAGCAGCACGTCCTTCTCGCGCTGGCCCCACTGCGCCAACGCTTCCAGGATGACCTTCATGTTGCGGATCGATACATCCTCGCGCAGCAGGCGCTGCAGGACCTCGGCCACCCGCTGCACCGGCATGTGGCGGTAGGTTTCCTTCACCAGCTCGGGGAACCGTCGTTCCAGAGCATCCAGCAGGTGCTTGGTTTCCTGGATGCCGAAGACCTCACCGACGTTACGCTGCAGGGCAGACACCAGCAGGTGCAGCAACTGCTCATAGTCGCTGCGGGTGCGTGCGCCCATGGCCTCTGCCTGGCTGCGCTGGGTGGTATCCAGCCACCGCACCGGCGATGCATCGCCAGCAGCGCTGACGCAGGTGCCAAGCTGCAGCGCCTCCACATCATCGTGCTGGCCCAGCAGGCAGTGATGGCCGGCGATGATCTGGCCGTGGGTGGCCGGCAGTTCGTTGACCAGGATGCGGACCTCATGCAGCACGGCCGATTCGAAGCGTCGCACCTCCAGCGCGGGCAACTGCATGCCGGTGGTGATGAACACATCCTGGGCAAGCTTCTCAGCCCAGCGCCCGGCCGCGCTTGCCTCCACCAGTGCCGGCGGCAGCAGCGCCAGCAACGGCAGCGTCTCGGTGGAAAGCTGCGGGTTGGCTGCATCGCCCGCCGCTGGCGTGCCAGCCGCACTACTCGTGGCACCGGAAGCCTCGCCGCCACGCGTACCCGCGCTGGGGCCGCGGCGCATGCGCCAGAACAACAGCCCACCCAGGCCAGCGGCCAAGGCGGCAAACACGGCCAGCGGGAAGCCCGGCAGCAGCCCGAGCGCCAGGGTTGCGATGGCACCGATGCCCAGCACGCGGTTGTTGTTGAACAGCTCGGTCAGAATGTTGGCGCCGAGGTTCTGGTTCTCACCGCTGACCCGGGTGACGATGAAGCCGGCGCTGATACAGATCAGCAGCGACGGAATCTGCGCCACCAGACCATCGCCGACGGTCAGCAGGGTGTAGGTGTCCAGCGCCTGGCCGAACGCCATGCCATGCTGCAGCATGCCTACGGCGATACCACCGAACAGGTTGACGAACACGATCACGATACCGGCGATGGCGTCGCCTTTAACGAACTTCATCGCACCGTCGTAGGAACCGTACAACTGGCTCTCACGCTCGACCTCGCGCCGGCGTTGCTGCGCCCCTTCGGCGGTGATCGCCTCGGCGCGCAGGTCCGCATCGATGCTCATCTGCTTGCCGGGCATGCCGTCCAGCGAGAAGCGCGCCACCACCTCGCCGATGCGCTCGGAGCCCTTGGTGATGACGATGAACTGGACCAGGGTGATGATGGCGAAGATGACCGCACCCACCACCAGGTTGTCGCCCACCACGAAGTCACCGAACGCGCTGACGATATGGCCCGCATCGGCGTCGAGCAGGATCAGCCGGCTGGTGCTGACCGACAGCGCCAGCCGCATCAGCGTAGTGAACAGCAGCACCGACGGGAACGTGGAGAATCCGAGAATGCGTTCGATATAGAACGAACTCAGAAAGATCACGATGGCCACCGCCATGTTCAGGCCGATCAGCAGATCGACCAGGAACGTGGGCAGCGGAATGATCAGCATGGCGATGACCGTCGCCATCAACAGCACCAGCGCCAGCTCGGGACGCAGCAACAGCTTGAACCGGCCCAGGCCGGAAACCGTGGTCGCGTTCATGCGCGCACCTCCGGCCGGCTGCGCTGGCGCAGTCGCTCCTGGCCGATGCTGGCGGCCACCAGCGTGTCCAGTTCAGCCAGCACGTCCGCCCGCGCGGTGTCATCGGCCCAGGCAGCGTCGGGCATGCCGTGCACGGCCCTGTGCAATGCATGTGCCAGAACGGTACGCTCGCGCGCGTCCAGGAGGACGCGCATGGCGGGCAGCACCGTCTGGAACAGCTCCGGCCATGGCATCAGACCACGCATCACTGCGATGATCCCCTGCACCAGCGCATCGGACGAGGCGATCCCGCGTTCGGCCAGGCGCAGGCGGCTGCATTCACGTACCAGCGCATGGTCAACCGAACGCAGCATGGCCAGTTGCCGCACCTTGTGCAGCAGCTGGCCGAACTCGCGCAGCGAACCGCTGGGGTCCAGTGCCAGCATGTCCGCCGTCACTGCCTGTTCGATGAAGTCAAGGACCCGGCCGCGCTGCTGCAGCCCGTGCAGCGCCATCCACGCGGCGTACTGTCCCAGGGCATCGCGCGCCGCCAGGAAATCGCGATAGGCCTGGCGCAGCGCACGCGCTCCCGGCATGCCTTCGGACGAGGCCAGGCGCGCCTTCATCGCCACGTTCGCACCGCCGCGCAACGCGGCGCCCAGGCCCTGCGCCTGCTGTTCCTCCAGCAACTGCGCCAGCGCATCGGCCAGCGCCTCGCGGACATCTTCCAGCTCATCGTCGGCCATCAGCGCGCGCAGCACGGCCAGCGCATCGCTGGGGTCGGGAAACAGCCCGCGCAGCAACTGCAGCACCGCCGCACCACCGCGCACGTCCACCAGGCCTTGGCGGAACCTGGCCAGCTTGTCGTCAGCCTGCTCGTCCAGAACGTGGTCCACCCAGGCGGTGCTGGATTCGCTGCTGCCGCTGGCGGCGTTGTCGCGACGACGCTGCAGCGTCGCCACCAGCGCAGACAGGTCATCCTGCATGTTCATCGCCGTGGCAAGCATGCCGGGGCGGCGTGCGTGGCTGGCACCGGTGTCGGCTGCAGCGGCGCTGTCAGCATCCGCCTGCACCTGCGCCGGTGCCTGCCGTGGCGTCACCGGCAGTGACACCGGAGCCGCTCGATCAATGCCCGGCAGCGCCATGCAGCACCTCCTTGCTGACGCCCTGCAGGGCCTTGCGCACCGCATCCTGCAACGGCTCGCCGGCGCCTTCACCGTAGACGGCCGGCAGGCGCGTCACCTCCAGCATGTCCCGCTCGGCCAGCACCCGCGGCTGGATCAGGAACACCCGGGCAACACTTTCACTGGCGCGGCTGTCCTGCTTGAACAGGCGGCCCAGCACCGGCACACGCCGCAGGCCGGGGACGCCGGTATTGCCCACATCCATCGACCGCCGCGTATAGCCCCCGACCAGCAGGCTCAACTGATGCGGCACGCGCGCCACGGTATCCACCTGGGTGCGGTTGACCATGGGAAGCTCCTTGATCGAACGGGTGGAATCGGCTGCGCCATCCTCGATGCGCAGCTGCATCTCCACCTCGTCATTGCTCGATACCCGCGGCCGCACACTCACCAGCGTGCCGTAGGTCACCTGTTCCAGCGAGGCGATGCGCTCGCCGGTCAACTGCGCGTAGAAGGTCTGGTTGCTGTCGAAATAGGCCGGAATGTTCTCCTGCGTCAGCAACAGCGGCCGCGAGACGATGTGTGCATCGCCCTTGCTGGACAAGGCCTGCACCGCTGCCAGGAAGCGCGTGCCGTCCAGCGTACTGACGCCCTGTTCCTGGTTGAGCCCCAGGGAAACGCGGTTGCCGATGTTGATGCCACCGCTCCAGGTCACGCCCAGCCGGTCCAGTTCGGTCTTCTTGATGTCGATGATCCACAGCGACAGTTCGATCTGCTTGCGCGGGGTGTCCAGTTCGCCCACCAGCCGCTTGACCTGTTCGATCTGCGCCAGCGTGCCGCGCACGATCAGGCTGTTGGTTTCCGGGTAGGCCATCACTACCGCCGGCACGCCACCACTGGCGCCCGCCGGCGGCAGGCTGGCCGGGTCCGGTACGCCGCGCGTCGGCGGCTGCAGCGGCATCGGCGCGGCATCTTCAGCAGGGGCTGCCGGGGCGACCGACGGGGCCTTCACCACCGCGCCGAAGTCTCCCATCTGCAGCACGCCGGCCAGCACTTCGGCCACGCCTGGCAGCACGGTTTCCTCGGTACGCAGCCCGTAGCGACGGCCATTGACGAAGCTGTGCTCCAGGCGGATCACTTCCACGTGATGCGGACTGGCGTCGGCGCCTTCGTAGAGATCATCCAGGTACCTGGCCGCGTTGAGCACGATATCCACATAGACCGGCGGGCCAGCCACGTAGAAGGTTCCAACGGCGCCGCCGCCCCGCACCGGGTAGCGCGCATCGGCCAGCCGCGCCTTGCGCAGGAAGTCGGTCAGCGTGGCCAGCGAGGTCGAGCGCAGGCGGCCGACCGCGTTCTTCTGCTCCGTCGCGTCATAGACATAGATCGACTGTCCATCGCTGTACCAGACCAGCCCGGCATCGGCTGACACCTTGGACAGGGTGTCCGTCGGCCGGGCCAGGTTGAAGTTGCCGCTGACGCGCTTCTTGCGCGCCTGCGTGCTGACCACCACCGGCTGCCGTGCCGCTGCGCCGATCGCATTGAGCAGCAACTCAACGCTTTCGCCGCGAGAGACGAAGCCATCTGCATGTGGCAGGTCCGCGCGGTCGGTGATGGGCGTGCCTTCCAGTGGCGTCTGTGCGTGGGCACTGGCCAACGTGACAAGTAATGAAAGGGCAATGAAGAAAAAACGCATGATCTACTCCGATGCCGGCGCGAACGCGCGGTACACCGATTGCGGTGACCGTCCGATCAGGCTCTTGATCTCGGTGCAGAAGTGCGACAACGAGGAGTAACCATGATCGGCGGCCACGTGGGTGAAGGTATGTGCGCGGCCGGGGTAGGCCAGCAGCGCACGTGCGGCACGCAGTTGCCGCAGTTCGCGCTTGAGCGGCCCGCCCAGCGCCGCGCGGCATCGCCGGTTGAACTGCGCTACCGACAGCCCGTAGCGCTGCGCGAGACCGGCCACGGTGTCGTGCGCTCCATGGGCCAGCAGCAGCCGCACCAGCGCATAGGTTTCGCTACGCGCAAGCTGGCGCAGCAGCGCGTACAACGGCAGGTCACGCCCAGGCCTTGGCGTCTGCAGCAACTGGCCTATCAGCCAGTGGCGCGCCTGCTCCGGCACTTCCAGCGCCTGTTCCACGACCATCCGCACCGGCAGCGCCGGGCCGATCCGATCCAGCCCATGGGCGTGGTCCCAGTGCGCAAGCACGCGTGCCAGTTCACGCACCGGCAGCGGCGCGCACGGGCCGGGCAACTCACTTTCCTGCGCTGGCCACAGCACCAGCCGTTGCTGCGGCTGCAGCGGGAAGCAGCACTCTCTGCCGATGCATACCTGCACCGGCCGGGCGAGATGGTTGGCCAGAACCTGCATCTGGACGTCCCTCGGTTGTTCGAAACATGCGCCGGCCTGAACCGGCGGCGCCGCGCATCCGTGCCAGGAAGGCAGCGCTGCGGCGAGGGGTGCGATAATGCGCAACCGCGACACCGACGTCGTTGGAAAAAGTTGCAAAAAGTTGCAACCCACCCGGATTTCCTCATGTCCCATTCACCCGCACGCACCGCCCCGATGCTGCTCGGCATCCACCATGCCGCCGTGATCTGCAGCGATTACGCACGTTCGAAGGATTTCTACGTGCGCATCCTCGGACTGCGCGTGCTGGCCGAGAACCACCGTGCCGCGCGCGACTCGTGGAAGCTGGACCTGGCCCTGCCCGACGGTGGCCAGCTGGAGCTGTTCTCCTTCCCCGCCCCACCGCCGCGCCCCAGCCGCCCCGAGGCCCAGGGCCTGCGCCACCTTGCCTTCCGGGTGGCCGCGCTGGAACCGATCATCCAGCGCCTGCAACTGAGCACGCGCCTCATCTTCGATGCGCTGATCCAGCTCGGCCAGCTCTTCAGCATAACCAGGC
>JAAIGE0100177359.1_pt1 | contig 17146 bp, 17 predicted proteins | sample 6487951 | NCBI WGS metagenome assembly JAAIGE01 (sample SAMN13974128, study PRJNA590717) | phyllosphere metagenome | biome: tomato field; feature: multiple bacterial spot infested tomato fields; material: tomato leaves; isolation source: leaves from tomato fields | host: Solanum lycopersicum ... | reverse complement strand
GCGGGTACGCCCTGCGGCGTTCCTGCGATACGACGCCTGGAAAGCCGCGTACGAGAAACAGGTAGAGGAATGGAAGCAGGAAAGTAGGGAGAAAAGAGAGAAGGCTAGGGAGGAAAGGGAACGATGGGAGAAGAAGAGAGAAAGAGAACGGCAGGAGATGGGCCGTGAACCGACCCCGGAAGAGCTGGCTGAGCGTATGCTGATGCCGGAAGACAAAATCCGTAAAGTGCTGAAGATCGCCAAAGAGCCTATCTCCATGGAAACGCCGATCGGCGACGATGAAGATTCGCATCTGGGGGATTTCATCGAGGATACCACCCTCGAGCTGCCGCTGGATTCTGCGACCACCGAGAGCCTGCGCGCGGCAACGCATGACGTGCTGGCCGGCCTCACCGCTCGTGAAGCGAAAGTGCTGCGTATGCGTTTCGGTATCGACATGAACACCGACCACACGCTGGAAGAAGTGGGTAAACAGTTCGACGTTACCCGCGAACGTATCCGTCAGATCGAAGCGAAGGCGCTGCGTAAACTGCGCCACCCGAGCCGTTCTGAAGTGCTGCGTAGCTTCCTCGACGATTAATCGTCGCGGGGCATCGTCTACAGCCTGTTAAAAAGCTCCCTGCGGGGAGCTTTTTTTATGGCGTTCAGGTGGCCATCCCGGGAAAGTCGCCTCTCTCCGCTACTGGCCGCGGGTTGCCAGGGCATCGTCCAGTTCACGATAGGCCGCCACCAGCTTATCGAGCGTCGCCCGGTTTAAGCCGCTGGGATTAGGCAGCACCCACACCTGGGTCGTCCCGATGGTCATGGCCTGTTTCCCCCACTTCGCGCCGCGCTGGTTAAAGGCCAGCTCGAAGGCCTGCTTGCCGAGCACCGCCAGCGCCTGCGGCTGATACTCTTCAATTTTCCGCACCAGCTCACGGCCGCCGCTGCGCAGCTCCTGCAAGGCGACCTCGCTGGCCTGCACCGTCGGACGCTCTACCAGCATGGTGATGCCGCAGCGCGTATCCAGCAGCTGCAGCTCCTCTTCCGGCCTGAGCTGCCGATCGGTGAACCCGGCCTGATGGATGACCTTCCAGAAGCGATTGCCAGGATGGGCAAAATGAAAGCCGGTATGGGCGGAGGACTTCCCCGGGTTGATACCGCAAAAGACAACGCGCAGGCCCGGCGCAAGGATATCGCTAATCATGTTTTCTCCGGCTGTATGGCTAAAACATGATTATAAAGGATTGAAAATGCATTGTTTATAAAAACAGCAGCTGCGCGCTTTACGCTGGATTGCAATCGCCAGTTACTTTATAATCCCTCGCCACGGCCCCTTAGCTCAGTGGTTAGAGCAGGCGACTCATAATCGCTTGGTCGTTGGTTCAAACCCAACAGGGGCCACCAATTTTTAGATTTAAAATCAAATAATTAAGCCACTCGATAGAGTGGCTTTTTTGTTGTCTTGTTTTTGAGTGGCGATAGAATGGCGGTGGATTTTTTTACCGCCACTTAACTGAGTGCATAAAAAAACCCGCACGCGGCGGGCATCTAGCAGAAGTTGATCAGAGCCACAATGGCCGCTGACCGCCAACAGTCGGGTGCGGTGGTGCCGGAACTATCGCACCAGGTGTAACAATAAAACGTTCCACCGATTCCATCGTTACAAACGTACAGCTGCAATTTATGTTAGTGCATTGATGGTAACGCTCTTTGGTATTCTCACTAAGATAGCGACTGGTGCGCGCATGTGCCGCGTGCTGACATTTCGGACAATGGAACATTTCACACCTCAATAAATTCACAAAAAGTGAATAAATGATACTTAATTTTTCACCATTTGAGAACACCTTTACTCTTCTGCTTCTTCAGAACCGTAATCTACATCCAACAATCTAACCTCAAGCTCTAGGCTCGTCGTGAAGCCGCTATCACTTAGAGAATGAGTAACCTTCGTGATTGTCCATGCCTGCTCGTCTATAACGCGCTTAAAGCCTTTGACTACTACCGGCGTTTCTGGAAACAAATCAGCACAGCCAAAAGCCAGCCTGATAGAAAACTCAGCAACACCACGTTGCAGTTTGTCCCATTTGGCCTGGGCGGCTCGCATGGCCTGCGCTTTGGTAGAAAAAATCGTCGTCAGGGCAAACACGTTGTCATCCTCACCCACCATATACTCACCTTCCCTGGCCTCTGGCGTCTTCACCGCTTTTTTCTTCGTTACCGGTTTGGCTTTGGGGTGCTGTAGTGCGCGTAAATGTTGCTCTTTGGATTTGCGTTTTAGCGCGACCTTTTGCTTTTGTGGCTTCGGGTCTTTGGTGTGCAACCATTTTGCCGTAACGCCGGTATATGCCCCACGATCAGCAATGGAAAACTGATGGCGGTCGCCATCACTGCGGGTGATCGCGACCTGCGGAATGGTTTTTCCGCTGGCTGTCACCCCACGACCGGCTTTCAGAAAAAGTAACTTTCCCGCTTTTACCGAAACCTCACCACCGTTTCGCTCGGCGAGACGGGTTAGAAATTTGGCGTCCGATTCCTGTGACTGGTCGATATGCGGAATTTTTATTCCGGCCAGCTCCGGTATAACGCTCGACGCCAGTTTGTTACGTGTCGCTATCGCCGCCACGATTTCGCCGAGCGTCTTGTCATGCCAGGACTCTTCCCGACGTGAGTTCAGCGTCCCCCGAAAATCGGCGCTACGGGCGCGGATTGTCACCGTGTCCGGCGCGCCATGATGTTCAACCTCATCGACGGTAAAACTTCCCTTACCCGTCAACGCAAAGCCTTTCCACCCGAGGTAAAGCGTCAGTACGGCCCCGCGTAACGGCAGCTCGACCAGCCCGTCAGCATCATCAAGCTCGATGTCGAGCTGGTCGGCCTCAAATCCGCGGTTGTCGGTCATGTTCAGGCTCATCAACCGGTTACTGATATTGCCGGTAATGTCTTTGCTGTCGAGCATCAGCATAAAATCGGGCGTCAGTACGCCGCCCGCATTCAGATTCAGCATATCCAGCATCAGCTAATCCCCACTATGCCAGCCGCTGAGGAGGCTATATTACCCGCCTTACCAATTAGCGATTTGGCCTGTTCGCCGATATCGCCATACAGCGCCGCAAGGGATTCATCCACGCGAGTGAGTGTCAGCGTAAAATCAATTTTGCGCGCCGTTCCGTCAGCAAAAAACAGGCTTCCTGTCTCGCTGATATTATTGATGACGTACATACCGTAAATCGTGCCGGTGCCGTCCAGTAACGGCCAGGCGCGCCCCTGGTCAGCCATCAGGCGAATATAAGTCATCGATAACTTTCCGCCAGTGAGCTCCGGGTAAAGCGTTCCGGCCAGGGTGATTTTTTCCTCCCCCGGCCCCAAAAACTGAAATGAATCCCGTTTCCCGACGCGGGAATTTGACGGCCATCGATACTCTGCATCGCGTTGTAGCGTCTGGTGGGGCAGCGTCTGACGCATAAAAACAAACATTCCAAGAGCTAGCATCATCATCCACCTCCTTAATCGTGCATCATGCTGGCTCGGGCTTTGGCCCGCTTATCGCGTTCATATTTTTCTAACGCGTCCTGCAACTGGTTTCCGAGTTGACCGCCCGGCGCACCACCCGGCATGTTGATTTGATAGGTTGGGCTGCTCTGGTCAATGTAGGTACGACCGGCGGGAGCCGTCACAGGCTGATAAGCCTGATAACCGCCATAAGTGCTGGTCGCGGGAATATAAGAGCCACCCTGCGTGGCGGCGTTCGCTTTCGCGGCAGTCTGGTCAAGCGTGCTGGACTCTTTATTGATAACGCCGAGCTTCTCAAGCACCCAGTCAATACCGCTGCGCAGCTTATTAAATGCCGTCAGCGGCAGCGTTAAGGCATCCGCCAGGCGCTGACCGAACAACACACCGGCATCACGAAAACGGTTTAACGTTTCCTGTGAGGATTTGACCGGCGTAATCAGGTTGTTAAACCAGTCCCATGCGGCTTTAAGTTTTCCGCCCAGCCAGTCAAACATCGGTTTAAGTGGCGCAAACAGGTCAGCTATGGGCGCAAAGGCGGCCCGCAAGCCGTCAATCACACCGCCGAAAAATGCGCTGACAGGTTCCCAGTATTTACGGATGAGCAATGCCCCGGCGACAATGGCGGCCACGACCGCAACAACCGGCCAGGAAATCGCGCCGATAGCGGTAATGATGCCGCCGGCCACCGTAGTAAATACGGCACCGAGCGCGGTCGCAGCGGCGATGATGGCATTCACGCCTGTTATCACCGGCCAGGCAATCAGCCCAATGGTCCCGATCATACCCACGACACCGATAGCCACGGCGGTAATCACCCCCAGCGTCTGCGCGAGCGCTTTATTTCGCTGGATCCACTTATCAAGTTTGAGCACGTAGCCGGTTGCAGTCTGCACAAGTTTGCGTAATGAGGATTCCTGCTGGTCAAACAGGTCGGTGCCAACAGCCTCATACGCAGACTGAAATTCTTTAAAGTCGCCGCCGAGGTTATCCTGCATAACCTTAACCAGTTCCTCGGTCTTGCCGTCCGAGGCTTTAAATGCCGCAGTGAGTTGGTCCAGCTTTCCCGATTGCGCTGCGTTCATCAGAACAGCGGCGGCCGAGCTGGCCTCTTCACCGAATATCGTTTTCATGTATTCGGCGCGCTGACCGGTACCCAGCTTATTTTTTTCAAAACTGGCCTGCATTTCCTTCAGGATGGTAAATACAGGGCGGGTATTCCCTTTACTGTCTGCTGTTTTAATCCCGAGCTCTTTAATCGCCGTGTATGCCTGCCCGGTGGGTGCCTGTAGTCGACTTAAAATGGCACGACTCCCCGTCCCCGCCATTGAACCTGTAATCTTCGCATCATGAAGTGCGCCAACCATTGCAGCGGCTTCCTCAATACTGACACCGGCATTTTTCGCCACCGGCGCGGTATAGGTCAGCGCATCACTCAACCCGTCAAAATCTGCGGCGGTTTTATTCATTGTCATCGACAGGACATCACCGATGTGAGAGACCTGATCGTTAGTAAGCTGGAAAGCTGATTTCATCCCCATCAGCAAACCGGCGTTCTCCTCCATCGTCCGACGGTTAGCGAGCGCCATATTCAGCGTGACGGGGGTCGCTGCCTGGATTGCTGCCGCATCGCCGCCCGCTTTAGCGATAATAATCTGAGCACCGGCCGCATCATCGGCAGAGGCGGCAGTATTGTCGCCCAGCAGCCGGGCCTGTTTTCGCAGCGCTGACATTTCTGCTGAGTCTTTTGCCACACCGAGCACCGCCTGTAACTCAGCGTTTTTCTGCGCAAAATCATAACCGGGTTTCATCAGCGCCACCCCGGCAAGCGTGCCGGTTGTCGCCATACCAATACCGGCGGCCCCCATTGTCGCGGCGTTTCCGGCAAGCGCTTTACCGGCCTGATATCGCTGCTTAACCACGTTGAGCTTCGCCTGTTGCGCGCTGACGCGCGCCAGTGCCTCGCGCTGGCGATTAAGCTGCGCCGTTGTTTCGCTTATTCGGTTTTTCAGCCCTTTTTCATCATTTGCGAGATTGCGGGTATTAATGCCCACGGCACCGAGTTCACGCTGTTGCCGTTTCACTGAATCAGTAAGGCTGTTGTATTTCTTCTGTAACCCTTCCACAGAACGTTTAGCGGATTCCAGTGCCTGCGCCTGTGCCCGGGTCGGGCGCTCAGTATTTTTAAACTGAGTACCTAACGCCTCTGCCTCTGCTTTGGCTTTCTCAAGCGCATGACCGGTAACGGCGAGCTGCGCGCTGGCCTTGCGAAACCCGTCAATACGGGATGCCTGACCGTTCAGTTCACGCAGTGATTTTTGAGTCTCCCGGATATCACCAGACAGCGCTTTGCTCGCTGTCTGGATGGTTTTAAACGGGCGGGTCGCCTGGTCAACAGCCTTGAGTAAAACCTGTAATTTAACGTCGCTACTCATTCGTGTGTCCGCTTCGTTGAATGGCCTTTTCTCGCCAGGTGGTAAGTTCGGTCAGGCTCATGGGATACAACTCTGATGGCGGCCAGTGAAAAATCACCGCGATATCCGCCATCAGGTCATCAACCGACAGGTTTTTCGGGAAATTTAATCCACCAAATTCGGCGACAAAAAACCGATCACCTTCGTTGCCAGCGCCATCAGGTCGGGCAAATCCATTATGACGACATCCGACTCGGTCAGTGACGGGCTGGTCATACGCGGCAGCACCTTAATCAGGGCGTCGACTTCAGAGCGGGCGACATCGGCCAGGCTGACGCCGCGCAGGGTTCCGGCGTTGGGTTTCATCAGGGTGATGGTTTCGATGACCTGCTCGCCGCGTTTGATGGGGTTTTCCAGGGTGACGATATTTTCTTTGCTCATAAGTTTCTCGCTGTTTACGGATTCGGGGTTAACCGGCCAGCCGTGCTGACCGGGGAAAAATTACAGGCCGATATTGCGGCGGTGCTGGTCGAGCCGGTCGACGCCGTTCACCTTCTCAATCATGTTGAGGACGTCGATTTCAACTAGCTCTTTACCGTTCATGGTCAGCCTGTAGTACGTGCAGACCAGCGATAACTTGCTGCTGGTATCCTCTCCCTGTTTGCTCTCGCCGTTATCGACTTCCTTCACCTTGAAACGGGTCTCAACTTCCACCGCGACGGTTTCGCCGGTATCGTCCCGCTGGTACGAGCCTGCATAGCGCAGCAGCGTCCCGGTACCGACGGCACCGTAAAGCGACCAGATAGCATCGTCAGGGAAGCCGCCGAGGGAGATTTCCATCGTCAGCGCATCATCGTCGAGGCCGAAATCGACCGGAGCCGAGCCGGACATCCCGCCGCCCCGGTAGTTTTCCAGCTTACGGGTCAGTTTTGGCAGAGTGACGGACTCGATAACGCCGAGGTAGCTGACGCCATCCAGAAATGTGTTCAGGAATTTAAGTTTTCGCGGCATTGCCATGGGTTAAGGCTCCTTAATTGCTGTTCACCGATGACACCAGATTCGCCAGGTATTTATCGGTAATACGCTGGCGCAGCGTCAGGTTTTCGAGAGGGGGAACCGGCGTATAGTCGTAATCGATATACAATTTCCCGGCTTTGAGGGTCGCCGCGTCGTTGGCCGCTTCATCAAACCAGCAGGTCGCATCGACGATATAGCCCGCCGTTTTCATCTCGCGGAATTTCGCATTGATACCCGCAACGATGTCACGGATCAGGGTGGCGGTGATGGGCTTGTCGACTGCCCACATGTGACCGGCGGCCATGGTGTCGGCGATAACCTGCGCGGTGCGGGTATAGTTCTCAAACAGGAACAGCGGGTCATCAGAGCAACAGCGGTTGCCCCAGAAGCGGAAACCGTCTTTGCGAATGAGTGTGGTGACGCCAGCCTCGTTCAGCAGGTCGGCATCGGTGCCGGACTCCTGCAAATCCCAGAACACCGACGCGCTGATGCCGGTGACGCCATTTACACCGACGTTTGACAGGGTTTTATGCCAGCCTGTTTCCTGGTCGATTCTGGCGCGCAGGCCCAGCGCGCGGGCGGTCGCCCAAGCGGTTTCGGTCGCGTTCGCCGTGGTATCCCATGCCAGAAAATCCGGCCAGATAACCATCAGCTCGCGCTGGCTGAAATTCTTACGATAAAGCATAGCCTCGGAAAGGGTCTGACAGTTCCAGGCGCTGATATAACCAAAGGCGCGCAGCTTCTGACAAACCGGCGCGAGCGCGGTCGCCACTTCGAGGGAGTCGAGACCCGGCACGCCGAGGATGCGAGGTTTAACGCCGGTGACGGCCTCCGCCGTGAGCAGCGCTTTGAGCCCGGTGTAATGGCCGCTCTCGTCAGTGCCGCCGATGATATTAGAGACAGTCTGCGCTTCGGCATCGTCTCCGGTCCCTTCCGCAACGCGTACAACAACAACGACCGGCTTCGACTGGTCGGCAATCGCCTGGAGGGAGGTGGACAGGGTGCCTTTTGTGCCCGCTTTCGCAATCTCGCTTTGCACGCTGGTGATCAGTACAGGCTTATTGAGCGGGAAGGTGGCGGCATCGGCATCGCTGGCCGTGCAGACCATGCCGATAATCGCTGTGGATACGGTGGAAATGACGCGGGTGCCGTCGTTAATCTCGACAACCTGGACGCCGTGATGAAAATCGCTCATCCGTTTAACTCCGTGGTTAAGGGTGAGCATTATTTTCAGTCGTGGGGAAAGTGGTGACGAGTCATCCCCGCTGTAACAGGGACAGTACAACAGGAATGACCGTCAGAGAGTCAGGCAACGCGGCTCCAGCACATCAGCAGGGTGTGGGCCTCAACAACACTTACTGCCTGACCGTTACCGAGGTTTTCTGTCTTCCCGCTGACCGTGTGACCGTGACCGGGTACCGTGTATTCATGATTGTGCTCACCGTCGGTGCTTGTATAGTTTCGCGTCCGGCGGCTGTCATTATCAGAGCCAACGATATAATTCGTATCCCACGCCTCACCTGGTGCAAGCATACCGCCCTTATGCCGGTGTCCGCCGCCGCTTCCTGTGAATAGTTTCTGCTCTTCCACATTCGATGCGGTGCCGCTGATGTTTATCTGCTCCGCTGGCAGGTTAGCACGCTGGATGTTAACGGTATCGCTGCCACCGGTGGTGCCGACGTCCGAGCCGTCCGCTTTTGCCACGCGGAGGGTTCTGTTCTCTCCGGTATAGGTCCACGTTGACCACGGGTAGCGCTCATTCGGGTCAACATGCTGGCTGTAAAACCGGACCGTGCCGACGGGGTTTTCCGCTTCCCAGAAATCACGAATGGCGGTGCTGACCGCTGAGGTGATGGCCTCCCGCGTCTCATTCTCCAGGGTGGAAACAATGTCATCGGCATAATCTTTGGCGTTGTTCCCCGCCCGGCGGACTTCTTCCACCGTCGCCAGGATGACTGACGGGTCGGCAATCATCTGCACATCGGCGGTCTGGCTCACCATCAGCCAGATATTAATCACCTGAAAACGTCCTGAGCCTTCCGCCAGAAGCGGCTTGTAGGATTCGGGCAGGTTAGCCACCGCCAGGCAGGTGCCAGTATCGTCAAAAAGTGCGGCCTCGCGTATCCAGAAGCCCCCGGCCTGCGGCGGCATAATCATTTCGGCGCGGATAACATTTGCCGCCTGGTCGGCGATAACCAGCCGGTTTAACGGTGCGCGGTACTGCTCGTTAATCAGGGCGGTCTGGTCCGGGGACGGCACCGGCAGGACGCCGCCTCCGTCGCCGACGGCCATGTGAGTGATACCCAGAGGGATACCCTTCACCGCCGCAGCGGCCAGGCGTTCAGCCCCCTGCGCGGTCAGTATGGCGCTGAATTTTTTACTCATAAGGCAGTCCGTAATAGCGGGCTCCCCCGCCGGAGCGGGGCGGCCTCGGGATTAACTCAGGGGCGCGTAATACACCGGGCGCAGGCCCATCTCGGAATTCAGCACTTCGATATTGTTGGCAAAGCCAAACTGGAAAATATCGTTCTTACCGCGCACCGGATGCATGCAGCTTGTCGCGCCCGCGTTGTAGTTGACGGTCGACCCCGCTGGGACAATCGCCTTCCCGGTCAGGGACGGCCACACGCCATACAGCTCCAGAAGATTTTTTACCGCTTCCGGCAGCGTGTTCTGCGGCTGAACGAAGGTCCCGCCCCAGGCCGGGTGATAAAACTCGTTGTCAGCCAGCCCGGTGGTCTTTGTCACCGCCCGCACGCTGTTGGGGGTGGTGGCCACATAGTCCGCCGTGGTGGTGTTCCCGGTATGTGTCGGGGTGATAAAGGCCCCGGTCACCGCATGGATGGCGTACCAGCCCGGCACATCAGCGCCGTGCGCACTGAACACCGCGGAGGCGGCGAGCGCGGCCTCATTGCCGGTCCCGTAGAGCTGGATTTCGCCACCCACCACGCGCGCGCCGTAGGTACGCTCCCAGACGTTTCCGGCAAGGTCGCTGATGCCGTTGTATTTTTTGTCCTGGCGATAAGAGACCGGACCGGAGCCGGTATAAATGCGCGGAGACTGGGAGGACAAATCGCCTGCCTCTTTGCCGTCGATACGGCGTCCGGTCTGGGTCGCATCCAGCGCGGACTTGCCGTACACATCGGCACCCAGGGGACTGTAGCGGCTCTTCACGGCCATCGCCTGCATCAGCGCCCACTCCACCGACGTCATGCCGTGCCAGGTGCTGCCCATCGCTTTCAGTAACGGGAAAAGGGTGGCGCTGGTTGCGTTACAGGCATTCGCATCCACGTTGGGCAGACTCAGGACCTCGCCGTTCAGCACGCATCCCTGATAGGTTCCGACATACAGATACGGGATTTCCCTGTCGCCCTGCTTAAAGGCCGGATGTACGCCGGAAATCCCCAGCGCCGGGTTCAGGCTTTCGATACTCACCTTCGGGATAATATTCACAAAGGTCGGCTGTCCCTTCGGGGTATACAGCACCGTCTGTTTTCCGCCCGAAGCCGCCTCAACGGAGGTCCGCAGCGCATCTTTGACTAAAATCGTGGTCATGGTGGGTCCTTACTGGTGGTAGCTGAAAAAAGTGTCCAGGTATGCAATACGCTGTCGGGTCCAGTCCATCATCTGGTCCAGACTGGTGATGCTCAGGGAGGGCACATTCGGCCATTTATCATATTCAGCCTGCATCAGTTCCGGGGTATAACGCCCCAGCAGGTCGCGGGCCAGCTCCAGCACGCCTCGCTGTGAAAACAGACCGTTATCCCGCAGCTCCGCATAGCGGGCATTCATTTCCGCCTGGAAGGTGGTACGGACTTTCTTCCAGAAGGTGCGGTTGACCTGCATGGCGAGGCCGTTATCAAACAGATTCAGGTCTGGCGGATAGGCAATCGACGTCCCGGCGTAATGCAGACCAAAGGTGGTATCCAGGTCATAGGGCATGAAAAACCATTTCGTGCCGTCCCAGGTGATAAACGTGGTGTTCTTCTGCACGCAGTCCGGGGCGCAGATAAAGCTGAGGAAGACATAGAAATCCACCACGTTGTTTTTATCCAGATGCGTACCGGCGGCGGCGGTAAACGCGTCCTGTGCGGACTGCGCGAAGTCCCGCCAGCGGTCGAGGCAGGCAGCCGTTTCCGCCGTGGGTTTCGAAGGTGAGTCCATCACCCAGGTGCCGTTATCCGTGAGCGCCGGGATGTTAATCGCCCCGTCCCAGATAATCATGATTTGCTCCGGGCTGTTTTTGGCGATGTTGTAATCCTTGCGCGAGGAGTTGTAGAGAAAATCCCCTATCCCGTAGAACTCGCCGTTGATATACAGCACGCAGGCGTACCCCTTCGGGCAGCCGATGGCACCGGTATCAATGGCGCTGGCCCCCAGCTTCCCCACGTAGCTGTTATCAATATCCCGGCGCGGCCAGCCGCTGCGGGTCGCCATCACCTTCTGCCACAGGTTGTAGCAGAGCACATTGCGCAGGTGGGTCGAGTCAATCCAGTTCGCCTTGAAAATCCATTTGTCCTTCGGCACCACATCGCCGATTTTCAGGCTGACGCTTTCGGTATGTGCCGCGTCGGCAAACAGCTCGAATTTCATATTCTTTTTCGGGTATCCCGCCGACGAGGCCCCCTGAACCTTGAAGGATACGTATGCCGTGAACATTTCCCCGTCGACGTCCACCTTTAAGGTGCCGTTAATCGGGTTGTCCTTGCTGGTCGGCGCGCCGCTGTCGGAGGTCACGTCCAGGCGAATCAGACCGCGCGGCTCACCGAAGGCAAACACGCCCGGATATTTCGCCTGCGCCTCCCGGTTTCCCGTGCCGGTGCCTGCCGCTGAGGGGTCGAAACCGTCGAGCGGGAGCAGCTGACGGGCCAGCACCTGGAACGCATAGAGGTTACTCAGCTGATGACTTTCCACCTCTTCGGGGGTGGCCTCCACCAGAGCCAGCGCCCGCATACCGGACTGAAACGCCAGCATCAGCGCCTGAATCTGGTCTGACTGACTTTTTTGCGAGGCGGTCATGCTGGTCACCTGCGCGGCCATCTCATCGAGACCGAGCTGCATCAGTGCGGCCGTCAGCGACTGGAGACCGGACTGCAATGCGGTCAGGCCATCCAGAGCCGCGCCGGTGTCCTGCTCCAGCTGCTGGCGCAGGGACGTAATCGCCTGCTGACTTGCCAGCGCATTCAGCCGGTTCGCCTGGCCGTTGCGCTTCTGGTAATAGATAAAGGCCAGCAGTTGCCCCTCACTGTCAGGCACCACCACGCGAAAGAGTTTCCCCTCCGGCGTGCCGGCAAGCCCCGCAAGGGTGCCGTCCGGGTCATCCGGGGTCATGAAGAAGGTGTAATCCCGGTAGTCCTGTAGCGACTCAACGGCGGATTTTAAATAGCGGGTACGGTTCGCCAGCTGCCGGGCCTGTTTGTTTGACGGACCATAAATGCCGCCTTCCACCCGGTCTTCACGCGCCAGCAGGTAAACCTCATCTTCCCATTTTGTCTGTTCGTTAATTGCACTCATGTTATTCTCCTGCGTAAACGCCACGGCCATCGTGAAAAGTGCGCCCGTCATAGCGATGTGAGTCTTCCCCGCGCGGGTTTTCGGTATAGGTGACCGACCCGGAATGAAACCCGCCTCCGTCATAACGGGCAGCCTCATCCGGCGTGTATTCCGGCGGGTACACGCTGATGACCTCCCCGCCGCACGATGCGGCACCGGTATACACCGGACCGGTGGTCCCCGCTGACAGTGACAGGCGGGCAATATGGCGGCTGACCGGTCGGGCATCGCCAATAATCCGCTCCAGCTCCTTAATCATCGTCTCGGTAATACCGATATCATTCAGGTCAATCTCAAGGCGGAATGTCCCGGCGGGGTCGGCCACCTCCCACCACTCCTGTAACGTCATGCTGTAGCCGAGGTTTTCAATCACCCGGCGAACCGCCGCCACCGTCCCCTTACGTTGGTGGATCCAGAACGCATCGCTGACCGCCTGACGCTTTTCCCTCTCTGACCAGGTTTCTTCCCAGCGGTCGACAGAAAACGCCCACGCCAGATACGGCAGGAATTTCACCGGGCATTTCCACGGATCCCACAGGTCACGCAAGGGGACATTCAGGTCACTGATGACGGCACACGCGGCGGCAGCGCGCTGTTCCAGCTGTGATGACCCGGTCGCCATCAGTGAATTACTCATCCGAGCCCCCAATCACCACGCGGGTGTCGGTGCAGTACGCGGCCTGAGTTTTATCGAGCACCACATCCGCCCGTGGCTGAAGCAGCTCAACGCGCTGGACACCCTGCACATGCAGCGCGGCGTATATCGCTGACATCCGGATGTCACGACCGAGGCGACGCTGCTCAGTGATATAGGCGGTTAACTGCGTTCTGGCGGCGGCCAGAATGGGCTCAGTCGCCGGACCGGGGTACACGTACAGCACGGCGTCGACTGCATAAGGGATAATCTCAGCCGAGACGACTGTCAGCCGGTCACCGACCGGGCGTACCGTCTCATCATTCAGCGCCGTACTGACGACCAGCAGCAAATCATCCGATGCCGTGCCGTCACCTTCCCGCGACAACACCGCGACAGTGACTTCTGCGGGGGCGGGACTGTTCGCCGAGGCATCCGCCACACGACCATCGGCGCTCATGGCGTGAAATTCATAGGCACCGGCTGGCCCGGCAACGCTCATGCCCTCAAAGGCCGCCGGGATGCGCTGACGTAAATCGCTGTCGGACTCCATGACCGCCGCCACCGGCGGGATTTGGGTGTCGTCTGCGGCGGTAATGACCAGGCGCTCAACGTTATTATTTGCCGCAAGCTGGTCGAGGTCGTTTTTAATGGCATAGGCCACCATGCCGGCCTGTGCCGCCTCGTTAATACGCTGGCGTAAAATCACCTCCCGGTAGGCATTCTCTTCCAGATATTTCACCAGTGGCTCTGACTCCAGCGTCAGCGCTCTGGCGACCGCCTCCTGCTCATCCTCCGGGTAGAGCGAAAGCAGCGTGGCCTTGCGCGCTGCGAGGAGGGTTTCAAAATCCAGCGTTTCCACCACATCAGGCGCGGGGAGCTGGCTCAGGTCGATAACTGCCATAGATTCAACTCACAGGAATGGTTAAAGAAAGGCTCTCGCCGGTATCGGTGATTTGTCCGGTCACCTCGACGACCATCTGCCCGTTAAACTGCCGCGCCGTGGTGATACTGGTCAGCCTGACGCGCGGTTCCCATTTGAGGATCGCCATGTAGCACGCCGCCATAATTTGCAGCTCAAGCGCCGGGGTCTGAGGCTGGTCAATCATCTGCGACAACAGCGAGCCGTATTCACGCCGCATGACGCGGGAGCCGATGGGCGTGCGCAGAATATCCCCGATGCTCTGGCTGATATGGTCCACGTCTGAAATGCGCTCGCCGGTCGCGCGGTTCATGCCAAGGTAACGGGCTGTCATCGGGTCCCCTCCGTCCATTCATCGCCGCGTTTGATGCCGCCGTGACCGTGTTTATCCACCTGGACACCGTTTGAGGTGAAAGCGCCGCCGCTGTGCTCGATATCACCGGACATCCTGCCGCCTTGCTTCACCTCAAGCGTGCCGGTCGTCAGCTTGTTGGTGCAGACCACCTCCGGCGTATCGAGGGTGACGCGGGTGGAGGCTTTGACCAGTACCACCGGCACGCTGACGGCAACCGAACCGGATGCGGTCACATCGGCAGTTTTAATGCCGGTGACGGTCAGCGCGCCGGTTTCCGGCTCATAACTCATAACGGCACCGTCGGGGAATTCAACTTGCCAGGCATCCGCCGAGGCCGACGGCGCGGGGTTGTCATCGGAATAAATGCCGGGCAGCACAAAGGCAGTATCGAGCTCACCGCCCACGGCCAGAATCATCACCTGCTCACCAACAGAGGGAGCCCACCAGGTGCGCGAGCGCCCGGCCCGGTGCGTCAGCCACTGGAGCCAGTCGGTATAAATGCCGCCGGTCTGTACGCGACAGCGCCCGGCGGCTAGGTCAGTTTCGACGACGATGCCGGTACGGATCATGTTGCGTATCGCCCGGGCGAGTTCCTGGATAGATGCGAGAGTATTCATGAGGATAAGAATGCAGTTTGAAACTGGTCAGGACAATAAATCCTAACTTGGTGGTCTATGGCACAACAATTAGAACGTCTAGTTATATAACATTAACAGTTAGGTTTTATTAAAATTAGCACCAACAATATATTGCCGCATCTAAAATAACGATGGTACCTTGAGTGATAAATAAAACACAACAACAGGAGCAATATGTATGGCAAAGTGCATAATATGCCGACTTGAAAAAGATAACATGTCTGACGAGCACGTCATCCCTGAGACACTCGGTGGGCACTATCATATTTTCAATGTCTGCGCCGACTGTAATTCAATGCTTGGCGCGAAGGTTGATGCGCATTTAATTAACAATAAGTTCGGTGAATTTTATAGAAGCACTTATAATCTAAAAGGAAAAACCGGCAGCATACCAAATCCTTATGAGGGAACATTTTCAAACATCGAAGACCCTGAAAGAAAATCAAAATTCAAAAGAAAGGAAGACGGTAATTTTGAGCCACACCTGTTACCATACATTAAAATTAAAAAAGATGAAAATGGCGCCATAAATCAGATTTTGATAGAGGTTGACGAAAGTGAGAAAAACAGCGCAGAAAAATTGATTGAAAAAATACTCAACAGAAACGGACTAAAGAAAAGTGATATTAAAAAAACAACCTCTGGAACGGTAAGTAATGCGTATCAACATAAAATCACATGGTCAATAAATTTAAATGAAATAAATCTTGGGGCATTGAAAATAGCCTATGAATTCGCCGTGGACTCTATCCCTTCGTACTTCAATGATAAAATGGCGGCTCAAATATCAGATGTGCTTTTTAATGCTGATGCTGATAAATCAAAAGAGTACATCTTAATAGGAAATGGATTCGATAAGCGTATTGTTGAACCATTTGAAAGCATCTTTGATATAGAGAAAAACAAACACTATCTCATGTTGCTAAACTATGACAACAAGCTTTTTTGTCTAATCATAATTAATTGCGTTTACTATATAGGGATTAAGCTTTCCGACTCAACGTATTTTGAATTTAAATCTTCAATAATTGGTGTTAATGATGTCGATAATGGAACATTCAACAGGCTAACATTACAAGAAGCTTTTGATGTCTGCATGGGTCCGATAGAATACACATTCTATAATAAAGGTGAGCCTTTAGCATTAATGGAGGCCGACTTTAAACCTGTGGAATATCCCACCCATTTATTTAAGAAAGATGCAATCCCACTATATGATAAAAATAAGACACCCATATCAACAGTTCATGAAGTGTTAGATTCTCTAAATCCATATGACTACCATAAAGGCGAGGTTACAAAACATTCATCATCATTCTCATTGCCATTAAAAAACCACACTCACGAGTATTACATCAAATCACAAAACACAGGACACATTTACCCTGTCGATACTATAGAGATAGTGCAAAAATGGAAAGGTAGAATTTAAATAAAAAAAATAGCCTCACTTGAGGCTACTCAATATTTAGCGAAACCCATTGAGCAACAATGTCATTTATATCGCTTTCTGTTTCGCTATTAAATCCAAGTAGTGCTCTTTTTTCATATTTGACCATACGACTATTTTTCTGAGGTTTATCTGATAACCCGTTCTGATGTACGCGGGCGATGCGCTGCACTTTCCCGGTAAATTCCACAACCGCAGCGCTGTCGTTGCCGCTCGCTTTCATATAGCGGTTGGTACGCAGTTTCACGAACATCTCGCGCTTAATCCGGCCTTTCTTTACCCTGACGGGCTGGCTCTTATGCGGGGTAAAGGGTGAACCGTCCGGCGCTTTCTGCGATTTAATACGCTGCTGTTGCCGCTGGCGCAGTTTCTTCGCAATGTCGACGGTCATCCGACGCCGCCCGGCAGGGGAAAGGGCCGCGATCAACCCGGCGAGCTTATCCTCAAAGGGTTTGAAGTCATTCATCCCACTGACTCACCCGTTCGCCCTTACTCCACATCTCAACAGGGCGCGTCACCGGCTCCGGCGGGGGCGGCTCCGGGATGCTCTCAACGTGCAGCGCGCCGTCGGCCTCTTTGACCAGCGTGCGCTCGGTCAGCAACAGGCTGATGCTGACATCGAGGCTACTGTCGTTGTTGATATCGGCATACCAGGTAAAGCCCTTTTTTCT
>JAAIGE0100889236.1_pt1 | contig 17157 bp, 15 predicted proteins | sample 6487951 | NCBI WGS metagenome assembly JAAIGE01 (sample SAMN13974128, study PRJNA590717) | phyllosphere metagenome | biome: tomato field; feature: multiple bacterial spot infested tomato fields; material: tomato leaves; isolation source: leaves from tomato fields | host: Solanum lycopersicum ... | reverse complement strand
CTTCAAATCCAACTGCTTCAATGGCGGCGATGTTGGATAGCAGTGAGGCGACCTGCTTTCGAAACAGCCACACTGCGGTTATCACCGTTACTGGCCAAGCTAAGGAGCTAAGCGCGGACTTGAGAAATTCGAGTAAGACGGTTAGTCCTGCTGTTACGCATGTCATCACTGACCACGCGCTGCCCGTATCCATGCTGGCCCCCGAAGTTTGACCGATTATTACCTATTGACAGGCGCGCGCCTAGCAGGTCAACCCTGAGGCAACACCCCATTGAATCTCCAGTGACAGCCGGACACTGGCCTCCGGACTGCATCTGCCTCTACCGGCCGAGCTCCCAAGGGTGTTCCAGTAGGAACCATTGCACTCTTCAGCATCTACGGAATCGAGGCAGAAGAGAACAGGGCAAATTTCAAGGAAGCGTTCGATCAGTACAGAGACTGGTTGCCCGCGCTACCGGAAGTTGCGGAATCGACACAAAAGGCTTCTGGCGTGCATACGACAAGGAGTCATCCGCCGCACTCCGAATAGAACCTTGCTTCCATGGTTCGCTGAGGCGGGATCCGCTTCGTACCCATTCCGATTCATGTGACGTCACATGATTGGACGTTAATTGAGCACTTCGGAGTGTTTCGGTTCGGAGGCACGTATTTTCGACAAGGCATACTACAGATACTATTTGGCAACAGGCATACTTGATTCACCTCAGTAACCTTCTCACTCGCACATGTCGAGCTTTCTCAACCCTGACGTTTTGCGGCTCTTCTTCGGCCCCCATTTCGACGTGGATGTCGCCATGGACGCGGTCATGCGGTACCAAGGCGTGAATGTCCTCAAAGGCGAACTTCGTGATTCAGCGACCACAGGTGTCCCGCACACGGGTATCCGGCTTGTCGGCCATCACGACGTGGACACCGGGTCTTCGATTTTCACTTTGATGCTGGAGCCCGGTCATATGAGCGGGGTCAGTTTTTTCGCTGAAAGCAAACATCGCTTGTTCGGAGGCAGCACACTGGTGTGCGTGCCCCTGCTTTACTGCTCGACGGAGTACACACCTACCGGTGATCACATCGTCTATCGGCATACCTACAAACGGCCACTGTTCACTCAAGAAGAGCTTGAGAGAATCAAAAAGAGTGGAACTGCAGAAGAGCAAGTTAAGGCGTTTGTTTTCACCAAAAGCCGTATCGGCTACGAGACGATCAAAGGCATGAGCTATGTCGGCCGATCTCGGCGCTCGTGGCAGCAAAGATACATGGAGCACGTTGAAGAAGCGCTGGAAAAGAACTCGAACCGCCGCTTTCACGAGGCTATGCGGGGGATGCAGGGCCAGAACGTGATCTGTGTGCACGACATCTCGGCTTATGGGATCCCTGAGGCCTCAGCCAAAATGATCGAAAGGCAACTGATCAAGACTTCCACGTTGTATCCGATGGGACTAAATATGCGGATCTAGACCCGTGAGAATTCATCCGCAACGTCACCTTTCTGGTGGCAGGAAATCGACCACTGGCGCAGTGTCCGCTTCCGGCCATAAGCAGACATCCACCCCATCCCTGATAAACATCCCTAGGCCGCAGCAGACCTCGAGCCTGCTGCGGTCAATTGGTTTTGGGGCAGACTACGCCGATGGCCTAAATTCCCCTAGGTCAGTGAGTCTAGCCCGTCCCTTCTGGACGCCTTAGGCCACTTCAAGTTGATGTATCGTCCGCACAGAAGATCACATGCATCGCGCCCAGCAGTGCTGCAACGCGCGGGTCTGCCATGCGGTAGACGATCGACCGCGATTCCCGTCGGGTCGCTACAAGCTTTCGTTGGCGGAGTTCGGCCAGTTGCTGGGAGAGCGCCGGCTGTCGGATGCCGGTGGCGTCCTGCAGTCCGCTCACCGTCATTTCACCTTGCGCGAGCTGGCACAGCAGCAACAGGCGGGAGGGAGTGGCCATGAAGCGCAGCAACTCGGCCACTTCGGGCACGCGCTCCTTCATCGTGGCTAGGTCTGACGGGCTGAATGGGGGGCTGGTCACGGGTAAGGGCAACTTGGGCAGGTGATGTGATGCAGAGGCCATGGGGGCACGCGCCCAATCTAGCATGTTTAATAGTTGCACAGATTACGTAACTATGTAATTCTTAGGCCACGAAGCCTCCTGGAGCCAGCCATGATCCCATCCGTAGCGGTAGACGCCCCCCCCCTGGAGCAGGCTGTGCGCCTGGTCAGTGATGCGCGTGCCGGCCTGCTTCCCTCACCTTCCGTGAAGACGTTCTTTGACCCTGCTACGTTCACTGCCAGCCACGTCGTACGCGATCCAACTTCTTCAGCGTGCGCCATCATCGACAGCGTCCTGGACTTCGACATGGCCGCAGGCCGCACGTCCACGTCCTCCGCATCGGCGTTGGTGAACTACGTGCGTGCCGAGCGCCTGCAGGTGCAGTGGTTGCTGGAAACCCACGCGCATGCCGACCACCTGTCCGCGGCTCCGTGGCTGCAGGAGCAGGTGGGAGGCGCGCTGGCTATTGGCGAACACATCACCACCGTCCAGGAAACCTTCGGCAAGGTCTTCAATGCCGGTACTGCGTTCAAGCGTGATGGCAGCCAATTCGATCACCTGTTCGCTGACGGTGCCTCCTTCCGCATCGGTAATCTGCAGGCGATGTCGCTGCACGTGCCAGGCCATACTCCCGCTTGTCTGGCGTACGTGATCGGCGACGCCGTATTTCCTGGAGACACGCTGTTCATGCCGGACTACGGCACCGCCCGATGCGACTTTCCAGGTGGCTCGGCTCGCCAGTTGTATCGCTCGATCCAGCGCCTGCTGTCCCTGCCCGACGCCGCCCGTGTATTTCTGTGCCACGACTACAAAGCCACCGGCCGGGACCATTTCGCATGGGAAACAACCATCGGTGCCGAAAGGGCGACAAACATGCATGTGCACGAGGGCGTGAGCGAAGCCATGTTTGTGCAACTGCGGGAGGCTCGTGATGCCACGCTTCCGATGCCACGGCTGATCCTGCCATCAGTGCAGGTCAACATGTGCGCAGGCCATCTGCCCGAACCCGAAGATAACGGCGTGCGCTACCTCAAGCTGCCGGTGGACCTGCTATGACGCTCTCTCATCTGGCTTGGTATTGGCCGCTCGCTGGGGGTGCCATGATCGGAACAGCGGCCGGAGCCTATCTACTCCTTCTCGGGCGCGTTGCAGGCATCTCGGGTCTGCTTGCCAGGGCACTGGGCATGACAGGTGACGGCGGGCGCAGCAGTGCTGTCCTGTTTCTGGCAGGGCTTGCCCTGGCGTCACCGCCAACCTGCTGTCGCTGGGCGGCATCGCCATCGCCATCGGCGCGATGGTAGACGCCGCGGTGGTGATGATCGAGAACGCACACAAGCACCTGGAACACTGGCGCGAAATCCACGGGCGCGACCCGGAGGGCGAGGAACGCTGGGAACTGATGGCCGTCTCGGCCAGCGAAGTCGGTCCGGCGCTGTTCGCCAGCCTGCTGGTGATCACCCTGTCGTTCGTGCCGGTGTTCGCACTGCAGGCCCAGGAGGGCCGGCTGTTCTCGCCGCTGGCCTATACCAAGACCTACGCGATGGCGGCCGCCGCCGGTTTGTCGGTGACGCTGATCCCGGTGCTGATGGGTTACCTGATCCGCGGCCGCATCCGCCCCGAGCAGACGAACCCGATCAATCGCGTGCTGATCGCCGGCTACCGGCCGGTGCTGGATTGGGTCTTGCGGCATCCGCGGCTGACCTTGGGTTTGAGTGGGGTGTTGCTGCTGCTCACCGCCATTCCCTATGCACGGATCGGTAGCGAGTTCATGCCGCCGCTCGATGAGGGCACGCTGCTGTATATGCCCACGGCGCTACCCGGCCTGTCGGCGGGCAAATCCGGGCAGCTGCTGCAATTGAGCGATCGCATGATCAAGACCGTGCCCGAGGTCGCGCACGTGTTCGGCAAGGCCGGCCGCGCCGATACGGCCACCGACCCGGCGCCGATCGAGATGTTCGAAACCACGGTGACGTTCAAGCCGCGCGACCAATGGCGGCCCGGCATGACGCCGGAGAAGCTGCGTCAGGAGCTGGATGCCGCGGTGAAGATCCCCGGCCTGACGAACCTGTGGGTGCCGCCGATCCGCAACCGCATCGACATGCTCGCCACCGGCATCAAGAGCCCGATCGGCATCAAGGTGTCGGGGCCGGATACCCGGGTCATCGAGCAGATCAGCAACAAACTCGAACGCTTGGCGAAAACGGTGCCCGGCGTGAGTTCCGCGTTGGCCGAGCGCGTGACCGGCGGTCGCTACGTCGATGTCCGCATCCGTCCGGACGTCGCGGCCCGCTATGGCTTGAGCCAGGCCCACCTGCAGCAGCTCATCGCCACGGTGGTCGGTGGCGATCCCATCGGCGAAACCATCGAGGGGCGCGAACGCTATCCCATTGTGGTGCGCTACCCGCGCGGGCAACGCGATTCGCTGGCGGCGCTGGCGCAGTTGCCGCTGGTCGCTCCGGGGGGCGTGCAACTCACGTTGGGGCAAGTGGCCGACCTGACGCTGACGCCTGGTCCGCCGATGCTCAAGAGCGAGGCCGGGCGCCTGGTTGGTTACATTTTCGTCGACGTTGCCAGCCGGGATCTCGGTTCGGTGGTGAAGGACCTGCAGCAGCGCACGGCAAAGGACATCCAGCTGCCGCCGGGTTACGGCATCGCCTGGTCGGGCCAGTACGAATACCTGGCGCGGGCACTGGCCCGCTTGCAGTGGGTGGTGCCGGCTGCACTGGCAATCATCTTCCTGCTCATCTACCTGGTGTTCCGACGTTTCAGCGAGGCAGCGATCATTCTGCTGAGCGTGCCGCTGGCGCTGGTCGGCGGGCTGTGGCTGATCTGGATGCTGGGCCATGCCATCTCGATCGCGACCTTGATCGGCTTCATCGCACTGGCCGGCGTGGCGGCCGAATTCGGCGTGATCATGCTGCTGTACCTGCGCCACGCTTGGGAGCAGCGCCTCGCTGCCGGCGAACCGGAAACTCTCGCGACGCTGGAGTCGGCGATCCGCGAAGGCGCGGTGCTGCGCGTGCGGCCGAAGGCGATGACGGTTGCGGTGATCCTCGCCGGCCTGCTGCCCTTGTTCATCGGTGGGGGTGCCGGCTCGGAAGTCATGCAGCGCATCGCCGCACCGATGATCGGGGGGATGGTGACCGCGCCCCTGTTGTCGATGCTGGTCATTCCGGCCGCGTACCGCCTGCTGCGTGGTCGCACCTTGTCCCGAACTTCGTCCGCCGCGCCGCCGGCGGGCGCCGCGACGTGAGTGGCGCGTTGGGTCCACTCACTCCTTGCGTTGGAGATTCGTCATGAACCGTTCTCTCGTCATCGCTCTTCTCACCATCGTCGGCGGGTTGCTGAGCGCCTGCACCTCATTGAATCCGGCGTACCGGCTCGGCACGGTCTCGACCGTGTCGGGCAGTGATCTTCAGGTGTGCTCCGGCCCGAAAGACACCCCGCCCAGCGCCGGACAGGCCGTGCAACTGGTGCGGCGCGAGCAGTTCGGTAATCCGAAGTTTGCGCCCACCTTCCGCGAGCGCCGTGTCGGTAAGGCGGAAATCGGTACGTCGGTCTCCGGACGCTGCGTCGAGGCTCGTTTGGTGCAAGGCAAGGCACGCCGATACGACCAGGTATTCCCTGCGCTGGGAGATGCCACGCCCAAGTGAAATCGCTTCTTCGTTTCGTGGCAGCCGAATGTGCCGCCACTGCGTGTTGTTCAAATCCCGCTCAACCAACCAAAGGAGATCCACATGAAACTTCAAGCCGTTCTGTTTTTCACCGTCCTGCTGGCCGCCTGTTCGCAACAGCCCGGCAACGCGGAAGATCAACCCATGCCCTAGGCAACGCAGCAGCCGATGCCGAATGAAGCGCCGTCATCCGCCGACACATCGGCCACCGCAACCACAAGCGCCGCCGACATGCAGATGACCGAAGCCGAGCACAAGCAAATGGCCGGTGATGCCCAGGCGGCGACCATGGCCCTGGCGATGGGGACCGTCGAGTCAGTGGATGCCGCCGCCGGCAAGATCACCATCGCCCACGGTCCGGTCGAAGCATTGACGTGGCCGGCGATGACCATGGCGTTCAAGGCATCGCCGGAGCAACTGGCGTCGGCGAAGCCCGGTCAGAAAGTGGAATTCGAATTCGAGTCCAAAGGCGCGGATAACACCATCACCCGCATCACGCCGATGAAATAGGCCATTGCATCATTCCGAGAGGCGGCGCGTGGCTGCCTCTCGGTCCTCGCTTCGGAGGAGACTCGCATGAACTTCAAACATGTGGTTGCCATCGTCAGGCCCGATGTACTGACTGCGCCGGAAGGTGCGCTCCGGGATCTGGGAATACGCGGGATGACCGTGATCAAGGTCCGCGGCATGGGCGAGCACGACGGCGTCGATTTTCTATCGCGCGATCATCTGTCCGATTACCTCAAGATGGAGTTCTACGTGGAGGTGCCGAAGGCGGACGCGCTGATTCGGACCATCATGGAAGTCGCGCGCTCCGACCTGCCGGGTGCGGGCATCGTGGCGGACAAGCCGGTCGAGTGGTTTTCCCGCGTCCCGAAAGGCGACGACACGTTGCCCGATGTGTTGGCTAGCCGCGGCCGTACGGGAGGGCTTCACGCAGCCTCGTACGGCATGGGTCCGTAATGGCAACCACATTGGCTGCCAGGATATGGAGCACCGATTATGAGCAACGAGCAGCGAGAGGTCGTGGTTGTCACTGGCAGCAGTGGCTTCATCGGTACGGCGGTGGTCAAGAAGCTCGCGCAGCGGTATCGGGTCGTGGGCTTCGACCGCGGTGTTTCCACACATCCTCCGGCGGCCGCCGAATGCATCTGCGTCGACGTGACTTCCGATTCCAGCGTGGCCGCCGGCATGGAACGCCTGCGAACGGCGTACGGTGACCGCATTGCCTCGGTGATCCACCTTGCCGCTTATTTCGATCTCTCCGGCGAACCCAGTCCACTGTACGAGGCGGTGACCGTCCGGGGCACTGAGCGACTGCTGCGCGCGTTTGGGGACTTCGAACTGGAGCAGTTCGTATTCGTCAGCACGATGCTGGTGCATACGCCTACCACGCCGGGCGCGCCGATCAATGAAGATGCACCGTTGGATCCCAGGTTCCCGTACCGGGCGTCGAAGATCCGCACCGAACAGCTGTTGCGGGAGCAGCACGGCGATATTCCGATCGTGCTCGTTCGGCCAGCCGGTGCATACGACGATCACGGCCATTCGGCATTTCTCGCTCAGCAGATTGCCCGGATCTACGAGCGCCAGCTGTCGAGCCATTTCTACCCCGGCGACGTTGCTACCGGCCAGCCGTTTCTGCATCTGGACGACCTGGTCGACGCGCTCGTGCGCATCGTCGAGCGGCGCGCGCAGTTGCCGCCGGAGCTGCCACTGCTGCTTGCCGAGCAGGATGCTCCGAGCTTCGATCGACTGCAGCACGAACTCGGATGCCTGATCCACGGTGAAGCTTGGACGACGCATGAGGTACCCAGGACGCTGGCGCAGACCGGGGTCTGGATCGAAACGCAGGTGCTGCGCGAAGAACCGTTCATCCGGCCCTGGATGGTCGAGATTTCCGATGACCACTACGAAGTCGACACTTCGCGCGCATTGGATCTGCTCGAATGGGCGCCGCGGCACCGCTTGCTCGAGGCGTTACCGACCATCGTGGCCGAACTCAAGCGCGATCCGGTCGGCTGGTACCGCGCCAACAAGCTCAATTCCTCCAAAGTAGCTGCACGTGGTGTGGAGGCGCAGGCCGCTGCATCCACGCATGAGCCAGGCGAATACGCCGACGGTCACGATACGGTCTCCGATAAACCCATGGAGGGCCGATGTGGACAGGAAATGGCAGGCAAAACTGCCGAAGGCAAATGCGGAAACGCGATGACCGCGACGGGCAAGGTCGCCGAAGGCCGGTGCGGAGAGGCGATGTCGACGAAGACCGGCGACGAAGGCATGAGCGGGCATATGGCCGGCATGCGCAAGCTGCACTTCAACCTGCTCTGGGTCCATTACCTCAACCTGCTGCTGGGTGCGTGGCTGATGACCAGCCCGGTCATCCTCGGCGGTGACACTGTCTTCAGCGATGCCATATGGCGCGTGACGCAGGAACGCGGCCTGTCGGATCGGCACTGCGCAGCCAGTGGCTGGCCCGCAGCGACCTGTTCAGCGGCGCGCTGATCATGTTGTTCTCGATGATGTCGCTCACGCCGCGGCTGGCTTGGGCGCAGTGGGCCAATGCTGCGGTCGGTGCGTGGCTGCTGTTCGCCCCGCTGGTGATGTGGGCGCCGAGTGAAGCGGTCTATGCCAACGACACGATGGTGGGTGCGCTGGTGATCACATTCTCCATCCTGGTGCCGATGATGCCGGGCATGAGCATGGCGGGAATGATGGATTCCTCCGACATGCCCCCCGGCTGGACCTATTCGCCGTCCACGTACCTGCAGCGCCTGCCGATCATCGCGTTGGGTGCAGTGGGATTCCTGATTTCGCGACATCTGGCGGCCTACCAGCTCGGTCATATCGAAGGCGCCTGGGAACCGTTCTTCGCCGGCATGCATGGCCTGAACGGTACCGAGACGATCATTACCTCGGACGTATCCAAGGCCTGGCCGATCGCCGACGCTGGCCTTGGCGCGGTCGCGTATCTGTTCGAGATCCTGATGGGCGCCATGGGTGGCCGGCAACGCTGGCGCACCATGCCCTGGATGGTGACCATGTTCGGCATCCTCGTGGTGCCTCTGGGCATCGTCAGCATCTACTTCATCATCATCCAGCCGATCGTCATCGGCACATGGTGCACGCTGTGCCTGCTTGCCGGCATCGCGATGCTGATCATGATCCCGTACAGCCTCGACGAACTCATCGCGATGGGCCAGTTTCTGGCGCAGAGCGTGCGCCGCGGCGAACCGTTCTGGCGCACGTTCTTCCAGGGCGGCGCCCAGCCTTACGACGGCCGCGATGCGCACCCCGATTTCGATGCGCCTCTCGTGCAAGCGGCGCGCTCCGCGATTCGCGGCATCACGCTGCCTTGGACGCTGCTCGTGAGCACAACATTAGGGGCATGGCTGATGGTCACGCGGCTGACATTCGACGCAGAGCCGCCCATGGCCGACAGCGACCACCTGGTCGGCGCGCTGATCGTGACCACCGCCGTGATCGCGATGGCCGAAGTGGCACGCCCGGTACGTTTCGTGAACATCGGGTTTGGCGCATGGCTGCTCGTAGCGCCATGGATGCTCGGCGGAGCGTCGATGCCCGCCACATGGAACGGCGTGCTGGTGGGACTCGCCATCATCGCATTGAGCCTGCCGCGGGGTACGCGCAGCAAAGAGCATTACGGCAACTGGGACCGTTTTGTGGTGTAGAGCGAAACGACATACGCCTTGAAGCGGGTCGTGCCCAGTGACGCTTAAATCTAATACGGAATAATGTTGAACTATCCTGGCCCGAGGTGATCGGGAGGGCAGCGCCAGGCCGGAACCGGTACGTATCCATCCATCTGTCTGATATTGGCTGCCGGAGCCAAAGACCATAAAAAAATCCTCGAGTTCGCTTTCTTGAAGTCGGCGATACCCGGCAGGCCGCTCGGCGGTATCGTCACATCGACGGTATGGCCACTCTGCTAATGATCGCATTCCGCTCTGGGCGCCTTGTAAAGTCGCTGATTGCGAGTAAATCGACTTGGAGATTGACCATGATCGACCGCAAGAAAGAGATTGCCAAATTCTTCTGTGGGTTTGAGACCTTTCATACGCTCTTCCATGCCTATTTGTGGCTCTCTGGCACCACATTCGCAGCTTTCGGGATCACTACCACTCCAGCTTGGAATGCCGCGGGCACGATCCTCAACAGCGCAATTGCCGTCATCCTCGGCGTCTACGGATGGAAGCAACGGAAGTTGGCATGAAGAGCGGCAGTCGTGGAACGCTGAAGGTGGGCGGCGGGCAACAAGGAGACAATGTGCAAGATCGCTCGCGCGAAATGGCGTGCTCTCCGCTCGCCCACTGCAACTACGCGAACAACTGCCGAGTGATCAAAAAGAGGGCCCATGCATAGCCCAACAAAGTCGGAAGCACCGTCAGCACAAATCCGAAGCCTCGGCCCGGCGCGCCCCTTTGGTATCCGAGGAAAAACGTCACTCGTCCTATGCCAAAAAGCACCGCAGCACTGACGAGGAGCGAAAGCGCTGGCCCCGCGAGCAGCGTGATCAGCGCCAGGTAGGCGCCGCTGGCGAGCACGGCCTGTTCCAGGCTGTTCTGAAGGAACGCGATCCGAATCGCCACGCGCGGACTGGGTGGGCCATAGGCCGAGCCCCGAATATCCTGGGCCGACCGCCGCCGGCCGCGGGAGACCGCCCCGACGCCCATCGCCACCCAGATCAGTAGAAACACCTGCAGGCGAGCCCAGAACACGAACCGATCGGTCAGCGCTTCGGGAAAGTCGAAGTATCTCGGCAGCAGCAAATAGCCCGCAAACAGTCCGACAACACAGGCAACCACGCCCAACCCTGCAACCTTGAATAAGCCTCGACGCTGGTGGGCCAGATCCACGAGTGGGTACGCATCGGGTATGTTGGGTTTCGATCCTGCATGCATGGGATGCCTCCCAGTCGTTAAGTTCTATGCTCGCAGTCGCGCCGAGCCTGTTACCACGTTGCAGTGGTTAGACGTGTAGCGCCCAGTTGTCCACGGCCATGGCCGCCTCTTTGAGCGCCTCGGGCAAGGTGGGATGGGCATGGCAGCTGCGGGCGATGTCCTCTGCCGATCCGTGGAACTCCATGGCGACCACCGCTTCGTGGATGAGCGACCCGGCCTCCGGGCCGATGATGTGCACGCCCAACACGCGATCGGTCGTCGCATCGGCGAGGATCTTCACGAAACCATCAGTCTGGGCTTTGGCGCGGGCACGACTGTTGGCACTGAATGGGAAACGGCCAACCTTGTAGCTCACCCCGGCAGCCTTCAGGGCTTCTTCGGTCTGGCCCACGGAGGCGACTTCGGGCGCCGTGTAGACGACCGCCGGAATGGCGCCGTAGTTGACGTGTCCCGGCAGTCCGGCCAATTGCTCGGCCAAGGCGACACCTTCCTCGGTGGCTTTGTGCGCCAGCATGGGACCGCCGATCACATCGCCAATGGCGTAAATGCCGTCCACATTCGTGCGCCAGTGCTCGTCCACTTGGATATAACCCTTCCGATCCCGTGTGATACCGATGGCGTCCAGTCCCAACCCGTCGGTAAAGGGCCGGCGTCCGATCGATACCAGCACATAGTCGGCGCGAATCTCCTCGCTCGGGCCGCCCTGGGCCGGTTCTACCGTTAATACGATTTCATCGTCCTCGCTTCGCGCGCCCGTCACCTTCTGCGAAAGCCGGAATACGAAGCCCTGTTCCTCCAGCACCTTGTGCAGGGCTTGAGAAAGCTCGATGTCCATTCCCGAAGTGACGCGATCGAGATACTCGATTACGGTGACGTTTGCCCCCAAGCGCCTCCAGACCGATCCCAGCTCCAGGCCGACATAACCTGCGCCGATCACCACGAGATGCTTGGGCACTTCCGGCAAGGCCAATGCGCCGGTGGAAGAGACGATGCGTGCTTCGTCGATCGGTACGCCGGACAAGGTCGCGCTGTCGGAGCCGGTGGCGATGACGATGGAAGTGGCAGTCAGCGTCTGTGTAGCGCCGTTACTGTCGATCAGGGTGACCTGTCCAGGCGCGGGTATCGATCCGGTGCCGACCAGCCGCGCGATCTTGTGCTTGCGCATGAGAAAGTCGATGCCATTGCCCAGCCCCGACACGACGTTGTCCTTATGCGTCATCAGCTGTAGCAGATTCAGCCGCAGGCCCTCGAACTCGACGCCGTGTTCGGCGAACTCCGTGCGGGCGGCGATGAAGCGTTCGGAGGATTCGAGCAGCGCCTTCGACGGAATGCAGCCGACGTTGAGGCAGGTACCGCCCAGCCGTTGGCGGCTCTCGATGCACGCGACGCGCAGCCCCAGCTGGGCGGCACGAATGGCGGCGGGATAGCCGCCCGGGCCGCCGCCGATAATGACGACATCGTAGTGCTCGCTCATGTTCAGCTCCGAGTGGTGTTGCCTGAAGTACGACCCGACCCCAACACGCCGTGCAGCGCGATCGCGATGGCTCCGACCATGATGGCCGAATCGCTGAGGTTGAACGCCGGCCAGTAGTAATCGCGCCAGTGCCATTGGATGAAGTCCACCACGTGGCCGCGCAGCGATCGGTCGATGACATTGCTCAGCGCGCCGCCGATGACCAACGCGTAGGGCAACGCAACCTTGTAGGCGGAGCGTGGCGTCTGGTATAGCCAGTAGGCCAGGAGCCCGCTGATACCCAACGCCAGGATGCTAAACACAACCTGCTGCCAGCCGCCGGCATCGCTGAGGAAGCTGAAAGCCGCGCCGGTGTTGTAGCTGCGGTACCAGTTCCACACGCCCTCGATCACCGGAACTGCGGTGTACTCGGGCAGCGCGGTGACCACCCAGTGCTTGCTGGCCTGGTCCAGTGCAATCACCAGCAAGGAGACCGTCAACCAAATGAGACCGTTAGGGATTGGAGCCGCGTTCTTGCGATTAGTGTTCATGGGGGCCCTCGTCGACGGCTGGACGCTTGTTCCATGCGGCGCCCACCAGCGCCGGCAACTGCCGGAAGTTGCGCGTCAGCAGAAGCACCGCGAGCCCGAGGTAGATCCACGCCATTGTGGTCAGCACGGCGATCTCTCGTGCCGGTGTGGCCTGGTAGAAGAACGCAAGCCCCAGCTGGGTCAGGAACAGGACCGCCAGCGCGATGGCGCCCCACACACTCAGGCGCAGCTGCAGCAACAGCGCAAGGGCGAACAGCGACTGGGTCGCGGTGAGGAAGAATTCCTCATGCTGGCGGGCATCTAGCGGCAAGCTCGTCAGTTCTCCAGCGCCGATGCTCATCGCAATGGGCAGCATGCCGACCAGCAAGGTCCATTGGTTGATCTTGTCGCTGATCATCGTAGTCAGCCCAGCGCGGGCGCGGCCGTCGAGCACGAACAGGACCGCGATCGTCACCGCCGGCGCTTCACTGGCGAGCGGCGCCAGCCATTGGATCAGCAGGAACTCGTCAATGCCCAGGCGGCGACCGGAGGCCACCAGCGACTCGGCGAACGGCTCGGCGGATAGCAGGATCACGGTGGCGGCAAGCACGCTCATGGCGCCCATCACCGTCCAGCGACGCACCGGTGAGAAGGTGGCGATCACCGCTCCAGGGCCGGGTTCCTCGTCTTCTTCCTCCTCTTCGTTCTCTGCCCGCGACACCCGCCACAAATAGGTACCGAACAACGCGCCGAGCACGAGGAAATCGAAGATGCTGATGCGGTCCTTGAGCACGATCACGAACGCATACGCGCTTGCCAACGCCAGGAAAGCGATCTCGACCGTGTTCTCCGGCTGCAGCGCGATGCCGCGCTTGCGCGAACGCCACCAGTGCAACCCGACCAGCAGTGGCCAGGCCAAGCCGATCAACAAGCGGTTGGCGCCAGTCATGTTGGCCGCGGCATAGGCGACGTAGCCCGACGCGGGATCCTGACCAGCGCGGTAGGCGTAGTAGAAATCCACGGCGTACTCGGGCAGCACGGTGATCAAGGCGACGACAGCGAGCACGAAGCCGGTGGCGATGTACTTCTCCGCCGCCTCCGCGCCCCACGACAACAGGAAACCCGCCGCCAGGATTGCCAGGCCGAACAGCGCTGCATCCGCCAGCACTCCGGCGCTGCGATCGGTCAGGCGTAGGACCAAGGCCGGCAGCACTGCCAGTACCGCCACAGCCACGGGGATGACAAGTTCGCGAATGGCGTTGTGCTGTCGGGTCATCGCTGACGGCTCCTTGATAGATGAAGGCAGTGAAGGTGTGCGTGGCCGCGCCCTTAGGTGATTGAAGGCCCGACAACGCGATCGGCATGGGAAGGATGGACGAACGCAACAATCAGCTTCATAACATACTCCTGAAGCGAGTACCGTTACGGGGCGCCATCAATCACAAACGCCTGTTCGACCGAACTCACGTAAACCGCACCTGCGTCTGTGCGGCCGGTGCGTCCGACGCGGCGAAAGATTTCGACCGCGCGCTCCACGTCGCCGTCCTCGCAGAACAGTTCCATCTGCACTTCGTTGATCACCTGGTCGCCAAACTCGACCGAATACTGCTGCTCGCGCGCACTGAGTGCGCGCAGCAGGCCCTTGACGTCGAACAGGGAAAGCCGCCGGAACCCGGCGGCCTCCAACTCATGGATCAGATCGGCGACCCGGTTGCGATGTACGAAAGCCTTGATCTGTTTCATCACGCGTTCTCCTGGGAGTTGCGCTCGGCCGCCTTGCGGTCGGAGCGGTTTTCGAGCCATTCGTACAACACGGGCAACAGCACCAGCGTCAGCAGCGTCGAACTGATCAGGCCGCCGACGACCACCGTGGCCAGTGGTCGTTGGGTCTCGGCGCCGACACCACGCGACAGCAACATGGGCACTAGGCCAAGGATCGCGACGCTTGCGGTCATCAGCACCGGTCGCAAGCGCAGAGCAGTGCCTTGCACCACAGCGTCGCGTACAGACAAACCTTTCTCACGCAGTTCGTTGAGAAAGCTAACCAGCACGATGCCGTTGAGCATGGCCACACCGAATACCGCGATGAACCCGATGGCCGAAGGCACCGACAGGTACTGACCGGTCACAGCCAGCGCAATCAGCCCGCCGATCGTCGCGAAGGGCACATTGGCGATGATCAAGGTTGCGTACTTGACCGAGTTGAACGCGGTGTACAGCAGCACGAAGATGAAGAAGATCGTGATCGGCACGATCAACGCCAGTTTCGCCAAGGCGCGTTGCTGGTTCTCGAATGCGCCACCCCATTCGATCCAGTAACCGGCCGGAAGCTTGACCTGCTGTTTGATCGCGGCTTCCGCATCCCGAACGAAGCCGTCGACATCGCGGCCGCGTACGTCCATCTGGATCACCGCATAGCGCTGCAGCTGTTCACGACGGACGAAGGAATAGCCCTCGGCCACGCTGACCTCCGCGACACGCGATAACGGCACGATTGCGCCCGAGGCAGTGCGCAGCGGAATCTGCCGGATCGCTTCGACGGACGTGCGCGCGGCATCGTCCAGGCGCACCGAGATGTCGAAACGCTTGACGCCATCCAGCAGCACGCTGACCGGCTCGCCGCCCAGGCCGTTGCGGACGATGGTCAACACCTCCTCGGCGTTCATTCCGTACAGCGCCAGCTCGTCGCGGTTGATCTGGATGCGTACCTGCGGCTTGCCCAGGTTGGCTTCCAGTGACAGGTCCGCGACCCCCGGCACCTTGTCCAGCACGCGTTTGAGCTGTCCGCTGAGCTTGTCGAGTTGAGCCAAGTCCTCGCCGTAGAGTTTCAGCGCCAGCGTGGCGCGCACGCCCGAAATCAGTTCCTCCACGCGCATCTGGATCGGCTGGGTGTAGCCGGGAACGACGTTGGGAACGACCTTTTCCAATGTCTCCTGCATGGCGACTTCCAATTGCTTGATGTCGCGGCCGCTGGTCCACTCGTCCTGTGGCTTGAGCGCGGTATAGATCTCCATGTAGTTGACGTCGGCGGTGTCGCCCTTCTCGGCGCGGCCAATCATGGCCAGCGTGGTCTCGACCTCGGGGAACTTCTTGAAGGCCGCGGCGATGGTGTTGCTGGTGCGGATCGACTCGTTGAGCGATGTCGACGGAATGCCGGTCACACGCCACATGATCGAGCCTTCCTGCAACTGCGGCATGAATTCCTTGCCCAGGAACGGGAACAGCGCCAGGCTCGCGACCAGCGCGACGACGGCACTGAGCACGACCATCTTCTTCTTCGCCAGCGCCTTGTCCAGCAGCGGCCGGTAGACACGCTTGATCCGTGCCACCAGCCAGGTATCGCGTTCTTCCTTGGGCTTGAGGATCAGCGAAGCCAGCACCGGAATCAGCGTGAGGCTCAGGATCAGCGAACCGGCCATCGCGAAGGCGATGTTGAAGGCCATCGGCTTGAACATCTTGCCTTCGAGACCTTCCAGCGCGAACAGCGGCAGGAACACGACGATGATGATGATGATCGCGAAGGTGATCGGGTTGGCCACTTCCTTGGCCGCCGCCAGCACGGCCGAGGTCCTGTCGACCTTCTCGCCGTGTTCCAGGCGTTCGGCCATGATCCGGAAGGCGTTCTCGACCATCACCACCGCGCCGTCGACCATCATGCCGATGCCGATGGCCAGGCCGGCCAGCGACATCAGGTTGGCCGACAGCCCCACCTGACCCATGCCGATGAAGGCGATTAGCATCGCCAGCGGCAGCGTTACGATCACCACCAACGCCGAGCGGACCTCGCCCAGGAACAGGAACAGGATCACCGCCACCAGCAGCGAGCCTTCGATCAACGCCCGCACCGCGGTTTCAACCGCCTTGTTGACCAGATCGGTGCGTTCGTAGATCGGCTTGAGCACCATGCCCTTGGGCAGCGCGGCGCGAGCGGTGTCGATCTTGGCTTTCACCGCTTCGACCACGTCCTTGGCGTTCTCGCCGATGCGGGCCAACGCCTGACCCATCACCACTTCCTGGCCGTCGCGGGTGACCGCGCCAAAGCGCGGCCCCGGCGCTTCCAGCACGGTCGCCACGTCACGCAGGTACACGGGCACGCCGTCCTCGGACTTGAGCACGATCGCGCCTATGTCGGCCGTCGATTTGAGCAGCCCCAGACCGCGTACCAGGAACTGCTCGCGCCCCACGTCTACAACGTTGCCGCCGACCTGGCCGTTGTTGGCCGGTAGCGCGTTAATCACGTCGGCGAAGCCCAGGCCCCGGGCATACAGCCGCTGTGGATCGATCTGCACCTGGTACTGGCGCTCGCCGCCGCCCCAGGAACTGACGTCGTCTACACCGGCTGCCGTGCGCAGGATCAGCCGCACCGTCCACTCCTGCCAGGTGCGCAGGTCCATGTCGCTGATCTGGTCCTTGCCGACACCGGGCGCACGCTCGACGGTGTACCAGTACACCTGCCCGAGTCCCGAGGTGTTCGGCCCCATGCTAGGCTTGCCATAGCCTTCGGGCAGGCGGTCACCGATCTCCTGCAACCG
>JAAIGE0100685029.1_pt1 | contig 17166 bp, 12 predicted proteins | sample 6487951 | NCBI WGS metagenome assembly JAAIGE01 (sample SAMN13974128, study PRJNA590717) | phyllosphere metagenome | biome: tomato field; feature: multiple bacterial spot infested tomato fields; material: tomato leaves; isolation source: leaves from tomato fields | host: Solanum lycopersicum ... | reverse complement strand
GACGGCGCGATGTCGGCGGGCATGGCCTATGAGGCGATGAACAATGCGCGGGACGCGGGCAATCGTCTCGTCGTGATCCTGAACGACAATGATATGTCGATCGCGCCTCCCGTCGGTGGCCTTTCCGCCTATCTTGCCCGGCTGGTGTCGAGCCGGGAGTTCCTTGGCCTGCGCGATCTTGCCAAGAAGCTCGCCCGCAAACTGCCCCGCCCGCTTCACAAGGCTGCGAAGAAAACCGACGAATTCGCACGCGGCATGGCGATGGGCGGTACGCTGTTCGAGGAGTTGGGGTTCTATTACGTTGGGCCGATCGATGGCCACAATCTGGAACAACTGATCCCGGTTCTGGAAAATGTCCGCGATGCTGCGGAGGGACCGTGCCTGGTCCATGTCGTAACGCAAAAAGGCAAGGGCTATGCCCCCGCCGAAGCGGCTGCCGACAAATATCATGGTGTGCAAAAGTTCGACGTGATTACCGGAGCGCAGGCGAAAGCCCCCCCCGGTCCGCCGAGCTATACGAACGTCTTCGCCGACGCGCTCGTCGCCGAGGCAGAGCGCGATCCTGCCGTTTGCGCGATCACCGCAGCGATGCCGTCCGGCACCGGACTCGACAAATTTCAGCAGACCTTTCCCGGCCGCACATTCGACGTAGGTATCGCCGAACAACATGCCGTGACTTTCGCGGCGGGGCTTGCGGCACAGGGTATGCGGCCATTCTGCGCCATCTATTCGACGTTTCTTCAGCGTGCTTATGATCAGGTCGTGCACGATGTTGCGATCCAGAACCTGCCCGTCCGGTTCGCGATCGATCGGGCGGGCCTAGTCGGCGCGGACGGCGCGACACATGCGGGCAGCTTCGACGTCGCCTATCTCGCCACGTTGCCGAACTTTGTCGTGATGGCCGCTGCCGACGAAGCGGAGATGGTCCATATGGTCCACACCTGCGCGCTGCACGATGACGGCCCGATCGCCCTGCGTTATCCACGCGGCAACGGCACTGGCATCGAAATGCCTGTTGCGCCGGAAAGGCTGGAGATCGGCAAGGGCCGCATCATCCGCGAAGGGCGTCAGGTTGCGATCCTGTCGCTCGGCACCCGGTTGGAGGAAGCGAAAAAGGCCGCTGAGGCTCTGGAGGCGAAGGGTCTGTCGACGACCGTTGCGGATCTGCGCTTTGCCAAGCCGCTGGATGAAGCTTTGATCTGCAAGCTGCTGACGACACACGAGGTTGCCATCACGATCGAGGAAGGCGCTGTGGGCGGTCTTGGTGCCCATGTCCTGACGCTGGCAAGCGACTTGGGCTTGATGGATAACGGCCTGAAGCTGCGCACCATGCGCCTGCCCGACGTCTTCCAGGATCAGGACAAGCCCGACGTGCAATATGCCGATGCGAAGCTCGATGCGGCAGCGATCGTGGACATGGTCCTGACTGCCCTGCGCCACAATAGTGCCGGTGTGGAAGCGGAAGTCCGCGCCTGACGGTAAGTCACTTTTGCCGCTTGGTCTTTCCCGTTGATTTGCGGCGGTAACAGGCTGATAGCTAAGGGATCGAGGCTGCTCAGGTCATTCCAAACCGGCGTAGGGGACGAAACGGGGGCAGAGTGAGTTGCGATCGTACCGTCTTTCCTGAGAACCAGCGAAGTTCGATTGCCGCTATTGATCTTTCATTCGTCCATTAGCGCCTCCGTCAATCGCGCGAACAGCCAACATCGCACAGCACCGGCGAGACCGGGCGGATTTTCGGCCGAAAGACGTTGCACATCGATTTGCGCGATCAGGGCGTTGATTGGAACGCCACATCTCTGCGCTTCCTGCCGAAGCGCCGTCCAGAAAACTGGTTCCAGACTGATCGCGGTCTGATGCCCCGCGATCGTCACGCTGCGCTTGATCGGCGGCGCGAAGGGCGATCCGTCGTCCTGCAAACGAAAATCGCCCCCGCCCATGTCAATACATATGCTGCCCGCCGTTGATCGACAGCGTGCTGCCCGTGACGAAGCCGCCGTCCTCGCTGCAGAAGAAAGCGACGCCGCGCGCAATCTCATGCGCCTGACCCAGACGGCCTACGGGAATCTTCGCCACAATCTTTTCGAGAACAGGTGCCGGGACGGCCGCCACCATATCGGTGTCGATATAGCCGGGCGCAATCGCATTGACGGTCACGCCGTATTTCGCACCTTCCTGAGCCAGCGCCTTGGTAAAGCCATGGATGCCCGATTTGGCGGCAGCATAATTGACCTGCCCGTATTGGCCTGCCTGACCGTTGATCGATCCGATGTTGACGATGCGGCCCCAGCCGCGCTCGCGCATTCCGCCAAACGTCGCCTTTGCCATGTTGAAACAGCCGCCAAGGTTGATGCGCATGACTTCGTTCCAGTCTTCGAAGCTCATCTTCGCAAGTACGCCGTCGCGGGTGATGCCTGCATTGTTAACGACGATGTCCACCGGGCCGACCGCTTCACTCACCGCAGCGCAGCCATCCAGACATGCCTGATGATCGCCCACGTCCCATTTAAAGGCGGGGATGCCGGTGGTGTCGGTAAAGGCTTTCGCCTTCTCCTCATTGCCCGCATAATTGGCGGCAACTTTGTAACCCAGATCACGCAAAGCCAGACTGATCGCCTCACCGATGCCGCGGGTTCCCCCCGTCACGATCGCTACCTTCGACATCTGCATCCTCCCATTGAGCGGTCAGTCAACCCAACCCGAAAGTTCCCGGCCAATCAGCCGCTGATACAGGGTGATAGCTTCGGCAGATGCGTTTAGACAGGGCAAATACGCAAAATTCTCTCCACCCTGGCCCAAAAAAACTTCCCTTGCCCGAAGCGCAATTTCTTCGAGCGTTTCCAGACAATCAGCAGAAAAACCCGGCGTCATGACGGCAATGTTACGAACGCCTGCCTTAACCAGTTCGGCGAGCGTTGCCTCCGTTTCCGGGCCGAGCCATTCAGCTCGTCCGAAACGCGACTGGAAGCTCATATGAACCGGATAAGGCAATGTCTCATCCAAAAGACGCGCGGTCTTGACCGAGTGGCAATGATAGGGATCGCCAAGCTGCAAGGTCCGCTTGGGCATACCATGGAAGCTCGCCAGCAACGCGTCTGGCGTGAAGTCGAGTTGCGTCAGATGATGTCCCACTGATTGCACAAGCGCGGCGATATAGGCCGGGTCATCATAATAGGGCGGCAAGGTGCGGATTGCGGGTTGCCAACGCATGGCGCGCAAAGCCGCGAAGGCTGCGTCATTCGCCGTCGCCGTCGTCGCGGCGCTATATTGGGGATAGAGCGGAGCAAGCAGGATACGATTGCAGCCCGCCTCCTTCATGGCCGTCAACTTCGCGCCGATCGCGGGATTGCCGTAGCGCATCGCCCAATCGACGATAATGCCTGACCCCAGCGCTTGCTGTAGCGCACTGGCGGTTGCGGCGGTGTGTACCGCAAGCGGCGATCCCTCCTTCGTCCATACTTGCTGATAGGCGTGCGCCGACTTGCGCGGGCGCGTCGTCAGGATGGCGCCGCGAAGAATTGGCTGCCAAAGGATCCTTGGTATCTCTACGACGCGGGAATCAGTCAGGAACTCGGCAAGATAGCGGCGTACCGATTTCGTATCCGGCGCGTCCGGCGTGCCAAGATTTATGATAAGCACGCCTACGCGAGGCGGTGCGACGGGTGGATGGTCGGGCGGAAGCGACATCAATTCCCCACAAGCGGCAGACGGCGCAGGCGCTGCCCCGTCCAGGTGAAGAGCGCGTTGGCGATGGCGGGCGCAACGACCGGCGCGACCAGATCTTCGATGCCGGTGGCGGGCGCGGTGCTGCGGATCAGTTCGACAGTGATTTCCCCTACATCGGCGAGGCGCGGAAGGTTCATCCGCCCGAGGATGGCGCGCGTCGGCAGGCCGCGCTCATACGGCACGGATGCGCCCATCGCGTAAGCGAGGCCATAGATCAGGCCGCTTTCGATCTGTTGGCGCGCGATGTCGGGATTGATGGCGTCGCCGACATCAGCGGCGGCGATCATGCGGTTGACGGTCAGGCCGTCGCCGCTCATCGCCGCTTCGACCATTACGGCAATATGGCCGCCGTCGGCCATGTGCGCGGCTATGCCCTGCCCGCTCCCCGCGATCCCGCCCTGCCATCCGCCCATGGCCGCAGCGGTCGACAGACAGTGTGCGAGCCGCGGATTGCCGCCCAGCATCTGGATGCGAAAGGACATCGGCTCGATCCCGGAGAGATGTGCAAGCTCATCCGTGAAGCTTTCGGTGAAGAAGATACTGTGAAGCCGGGCGTTGCCACGCATGAAGCCAAGCGGCAGACCGACATCCGTAGGGTAATGATCGACCGCCAGATTGGGTATGGCATAAGGCGGCATCATGCCCGCGATCGCATTGCGGGTCGATTTGTCAGCGGCATCGGCGGATGCTTCGTAGGGCAGCTTACCGTCCGCGATCCGCGACCATGTCTGCGTCATGGCGCAGGGAGCCGCGACTTTCGCCAACCAGCCCTCGATTGCGCCAGTCCGGCTGAGCTTCGCCGCCATACGCGCGTGGGCGGGTGCGCTCGGGCGAGCCTGGACCACGTCCTCCAGCCGAGACCAGAGCAGTTGGACCGGTCGGCCCATCTCGCGCGAGAGCAATGCCGCCTGAACGCCGACATCGCCATCCATCGCGCGGCCAAAGGAGCCGCCCGCGTGGAGGGAATAGACTGTGACGGCGGCTTCGCTGATGCCCAACGCCTTCGCAATTGATGCGCGGGCGAGAGCAGGTGCTTGCGTCGCCATCCAGACCTCGGCACCCGCATCGGTTACCCTCGCCGTGGCGCAGGGCGGTTCCAGCGAAAGGTGCAGACTGGCATCGACCTGATATTCGCTGGCGAGAATGGTCGCGCCTTCGAACACGGTCAGCAGATCGCCTTGCACATAGAGCCGCCGCCCATCCGATCCTGCGAACGCCTGTTCAAGCCGATCATCGATAGCGCCGCTATTGACCAGCGGCCCGTCTACGAGGAGGACGGGATCGGCAAGGTCAAGCGCTTTGTTCGCCGCCCACCAGTTGCTCGCCACCGCTGCCACCCAGCGATCCTGCCGCACCAGCTTCAGAAACCCGGTGACGGACGTAGGCGCCTTCTCGTCCAGCGCGGCCAGCGTCGCGTTGCCGACCGGCCCATGCCGGATTGAGGCGAACACCATATCAGGCAGGCGAATGTCGGCGGCGAAATTATGGCTGCCGTCGATCTTGGACGGCGTATCGAGCCGGGGAAGATCCTGCCCCGTCAATCGCCCTTCCTGCCCCTGCCGGTAAGGCAATATCTCGGGCAGCGTCTGCTGCGCCGCTTCGCTCAGAACCTCACTGATTTTCATGCGCCGTTGCGCGCCATCCGTCAGCAAGCCGTCCTGAATATCGCAGCTTTCCCAAGCGATGTCCCATCTCGCCGCCGCCGCCTTGCACAAAAGCACCCGGGCAGCGGCTCCGGCATCACGATAGGTGTCATGGAACATCGGGATCGACGTTCCGCCGCCCGTAAGCATCAGTGACGATCGCGTCGCATATTGGCCTATTGCCCAATCACCCGCGTCGTCCAGCAACCGCGTCCAATCGCTCGCCAGCCATTCGCGGGCCAGCAGCGTGTTGGCATAGAGCGGGCTGACGGGCGCGCTTTGCACCGCGACGGTCCGCCAGTCCGCGCCAAGTTCGTCCGCCAGTATCTGGGGCAGAACGGTCGTGACCCCCTGCCCCATTTCGGTTTGCGGCACCACGACGATGATCTGCCCGGACCTATCGATCTTGAGGAAGGCGTTGACGATCGTCTCGCCCGGACCGGCGCTAAGGTTCGGCTTGTAGCTGCGCGGCCAGACGCCCCAGGCGATCAGCAGGCCCGCAGCAGCGCCGCCGCCGACAAGGAGGCTGCGACGGCTCACCCCCATTTCGCGTCCGCCGGCGCCGCGCTTGACTGTCTTTCGCGAGAAGCGCGTCATGGCCGTCTGATAGAGCGGCTTGATTGAGGTGGGAAGCCTCAATCGGCTGCTATGGGTTCGACGCCCAGTCGCGGAATTTCGATCGCGGGGCAGCGGTCCATGACGACTTTCAATCCTGCCGCTTCGGCGCGTGCCGCAGCCTCTTCATTGATGACGCCTATCTGCATCCAAACGGATTTCGCGCCCGCCGCGATCGCTTCGTTCACCGCCTCGCCCGCCGCTTCGCTGCGACGAAAGATATCCACCATGTCAACGGGGACGCCGATGTCGGAAAGCTTGGCCCACACGAACTCGCCATGAACATGCTCGCCCGCAATCTGCGGGTTTACCGGCAACACGCGATAGCCATGGTTCTGAAGGAAGGCCATGACGCTGTAGCTGGCGCGATCAGGCCGATCCGATATCCCGACGAGCGCGATCGTCCGGGTTTCGGCAAGCAGGTCGGCAATGTCCTGCGGCGCGGTGATGGGCATGTCTCTTCTCCGTCTTGGCTTTGCGCCTGATGAGGACGAAGGAAGACGACGCCTGTTCCGTCACGCGCGTGGCGCGTCGAGCCAATCCGCGATTTTGCCCGCTATCTCGGCGAAGATGTGCGCATAATGCCCTTCTCCCGCTGCGGGGGGATCGCCCGCGTCCGATCGGCGGCGAATGTCGATCGCCAGCGGAACCCGGCCAAGAAAAGGCATGTCCATCTGCGCCGCCGCAGCTTCCGCACCGCCTGCGCCGAATGGGTCCGACGCCTCGCCGCAATGCGGGCAGATATAGCCGGCCATGTTCTCGACGAGGCCGACGAGCGGGACATCGGCCTGCGCAAAGAGGCTGACGGCCCGTTCGGCATCCATCAGCGCAAGATCCTGGGGCGTGGAGACGATGACGGCTCCGGCAGGCTTATGCTTTTGGATCATCGACAGCTGAATATCGCCAGTACCCGGCGGCATGTCGACGATCAGCAGGTCGGCCTCGCTCCAGTCTGCATCGATGATCTGGCTCAAGGCATTGCCCGCCATCGGCCCGCGCCAGGCAAGGGCTTTGCCGGGCTCGACCAGATGCGCCATGGAGAGCATCGGGATGCCGTGCGGTCCGACCACCGGGATCAGCTTCTTGTCGCGCGCCTGTGGTTTCAGATCCTCGCTGTGCATCAATCGCGCCTGCGAAGGACCGTAGATATCGGCGTCGACGAGGCCGACGCGATGGCCCAGCCGATGGAGCGCGACCGCAAGATTGGCTGAGAGCGTCGACTTCCCCACGCCGCCCTTGCCCGAAGCTACAGCGATGATTCGCGGGGATCGCCGTTCAGACGTCATGGCGATCCGCACTTCTGTAACACCCGGCACGGTCATGCCCCCCTCCCGGATCGCGGCGAGAAGGCCGTCGCGCCGGTCGGGCGAAAGTCCCGCGACATCGAGCGCCAGGGTCATCACCCCATCCTTGAGGCGCGGCGTGCTGGCACGGCCATCGGTCAGGGCGGACAGGCGGGCGGCAAAATCGGAAAGATCGGTCATGCCAAGCCCTCTAGGAAATAAACGCGGCCATTGGCACTGTTTTTCAGGCGAGAGCCTTCCTATAGAGAGCATATGAAGAGACTATTCGGGTGGATGCCCGGCATCCTGAACATGGCGCAAGGCCCATGGGGCGGCAACGGGCCGGACGGCGACAAGGGATCGGGAGAGGGAGACGGGCCGCGCAACCCGTGGACCCAGCCATCAGGAAGCCCGACACCGCAAAAGGGACCATCCGCGATCGAGGAACTGCTGCGCCGCGGCCGTGAGAGCTTTGGTCAGGGCGGCGGCAATGGCGGCTTTGGCGGTGTGCCTCCGCGTGGCGCTGGCAAGGCGCTGTGGCCTGCCGCGATCGGGATACTCGTCGTGCTATGGCTCGTACTGACAAGCTTCCATCGCGTCGGTCCGCAGGAGCGCGGCGTGGTGACCATGCTCGGCAAATATAGCCGCACATTAACGCCCGGCATCAGCATGACGTTGCCCGCGCCTTTCGAAGCGGTGACGACGGTGGACGTCGAGGAAATCCGGACGATCGATATCGGCTCCGTCAGCGCCGAGAGCGAGAATCTGGTGCTGACCGGCGACCAGAACATCATCGATCTCGCCTATTCGGTGCGCTGGAACATCCGCAATCCCGAACTCTACCTATTCCAGCTGTCCGACCCGGATTCGACCGTGCGCGAAGTCGCCGAAAGCGCGATGCGGTCCGTGCTGGCGAGCGTCAGCCTGGACGATGCGCTGGGCGCAGGCCGCACCGGCATCGAGCAGCAGGTGGAGCAGAAGATGCAGGAAATCCTCGACACCTATAAGTCGGGCATCCGCATCCAGGGCGTCGCCATCAAGCAGGCCGACCCGCCAACGGCCGTCAACGACGCATTCAAGGAAGTGTCCGCCGCGCAGCAGACCGCGCAAACTTACCTCAACGAAGCGCGCGCCGCCGCCCAGCAGGTGACGGCCAAGGCGCAGGGTGAGGCTGCCGCCTTCGACAAGGTGTATGAGCAGTACAAGCTTTCGCCCGAGGTGACGCGCCGCCGCATGTATTACGAAACGATGGAGGGCGTTCTGGCCAACGTCGACAAGACCATCGTCGAAGGCAGTAACGTGACGCCCTATCTGCCGCTGCCAGAATTGAAGCGCCGGGCGCAGGGTTCGGCAGCATCCAGCAACTCCAGTGGGGAGGGTCAGTGATGCCGACTTTGCGTCATCCAGTCGCGCTCGCGTTGGGCGCTCTCATCCTGCTGATCCTGCTCGGCAGCACGATCGCGATCGTTCCGGAAACCAAGCAGGGCGTCATCGTCCGCTTCGGCGATCCCAAGGCGATCATCAACCGCTATCAAGCCAACGAAACCTTCGGCAAGACTGGCGCTGGCGTTATCCTGCGCGTGCCTTTCTTCGACCAGATCGTCTGGATCGACAAGCGGGTACTCTCGGTCGAGATGGAGCGGCAGCAGGTGCTGTCGACCGATCAGCTTCGGCTACAGGTCGATGCCTTCGCCCGCTACCGCATCGTCGATCCGCTGCGCATGTATATCGCGGCGGGCAGCGAAGATCGCGTGTCCGATGCGCTGCGCCCGATCCTGGGTTCGGCGCTGCGCAACGAACTTGGCAAGCGGCCCTTCGCCGCGCTGCTCAGCCCGGAGCGCGGACAGGTGATGGATAATATCGAAGCTGGCCTCAACCGCGTCGCCCGACAATATGGTGCGCAAATCGTGGACGTGCGGATCAAGCGTGCGGACCTGCCCGACGGTACGCCGCTGGAAAGCGCGTTCAACCGGATGCGCACCGCGCGCTCGCAGGAGGCGCTGACGATCCGGGCACAGGGCGCGAAGCAGGCGCAGATCATCCGGGCCGAAGCCGACGCCAACGCTGCGCGCATCTATGCGGAAAGCTATGGCAAGGATCCGTCCTTCTATGACTTCTACCGCGCGATGCAGAGCTATCGCTACACCTTCTCGCCCGATCGGAGCGGACAGACCAACATCATCCTGTCGCCCGACAACCAGTTCCTGCGCCAGTTTCAGGGGCAGCGTTAAATCTTCGTCATGATCCTCACCGGGATCATTACGGAACCAGCCTATTCAATGAGGGTTAAGGGAAAGCGGCGCATGTCAGGACTTCCTTGAAAGTCCCGCCTTCCCCCTTTTGAAGATCATGAGAGGACCGTCACGAGTGCGTTACGCTTATGCCATTACCGGCGCCCTGTTGCTGGGCGGCACCGCCATCGCGATCAACAGCCCCAATGTCGGTGCGCAAGTCGCCCAGAATGAAGGGCTTCAGGCCGCAGCCCCTGCGGGCGCGCCAGCCAGCCTTGCCGACATGGTGGAAAAACTCCAGCCCGCCGTAGTCAACATCTCGACCAAGCAGCGCGTGCAGGTGCAGAATCCGCTGGCGGGAACGCCGTTTGGCGACCTGTTCGGCATGGGTCAGGGTCAGCCCCAGACGCGTCAGGCACAGTCGTTGGGTTCTGGCTTCATCATTTCATCCGACGGCTACATCGTCACTAACAACCATGTGGTTTCGGCCGGTGCCGAGGGCGCAAGCGTAGAGCAAATCACGGTGACGCTCACCAACCGCGAGGAATATACCGCGAAGCTGGTGGGACGTGATGCCGCGACCGATATCGCCGTCCTCAAGATCGAGCCGAAGAAAGCGCTGCCTTTCGTCAAGTTCGGCGACAGTGCGAAGGCGCGCGTAGGCGATTGGGTCATCGCGATCGGCAATCCGTTCGCGCTGTCCGGCACGGTCACCGCAGGCATCATCTCCGCAGTGCATCGCAGCACGGGCGCGGCCTATGACAAGTTCATCCAGACCGACGCTTCGATCAACCAGGGCAATAGCGGCGGCCCGATGTTCGACATGCGCGGTAATGTAATCGGCATCAACAGCCAGATCCTGTCGCCGTCGGGTGGCAATGTAGGCATTGGCTTTGCCATCCCGTCCGAGCAGGCGGCACCGATCGTAGAGACGCTACGCAAGGGTCAGGCGATCCGCCGTGGCTATCTGGGCGTACAGATCAGCCCGCTTGGCGAAGATCTTGCCGACTCGCTCGGACTCGCGAAAAACCGGGGTGAGTTCGTCCAAGGCGTCGAGCCGGGCAAGGGCGCAGACAAGGCCGGGATCAAGGCAGGCGACGTCATCGTCAGCGTCGCAGGCCAGGAAGTCAGCCCTGATCAGAACCTCTCCTCCATCGTCGCCAGCCAGGCGATCGGCGCACGCGTGCCGATCGTGCTGCTCCGCAACGGGCAGCGTCAGACGGTCACGGCGATCGTTGGGGAGCGTCCATCTGATTCGGAGCTCAACAGCTTCAGCCAGCAGGACGACGATCAAGACTTCAGCCAACAGCAGCCACAGCAGAATCAGGGTCAGGCGACGCAACAGTCGCTCGGCATCGCGGCCATTCCGTTGACCCCGTCGATCGTGCGGCAGTTGGGCGTCCCGGCGGATACGCGTGGGATCGTCATCACTGGTGTCGACAGTTCGACGGATGCCGGGTCGAAGGGGCTGCGTCGCGGAGATGTGATTCTCAGCGCCAACAACCGCCCGGTGACGAGCCAGACCGAACTCGACGCGCAGGTGAAGGCCGTGAGCACGCAAGGGCGCAACGCGATTCTGCTTCAGGTTCTGCGCCGTGGTCAGACGCCGATCTTCCTGCCGGTTCGCTTGCGGGACAAGTAAGCGGCACTTGCCGGATCATGCCGCGCCTATCTATGATGGGCGCGCCATTTCAAACCCGTTCGGGCCGAGCCGCTGACAGGCTCGGGGCGGACGGGTTTCTTTTTGGGGAGGCGATATGAGCGACGGCATCTTCATCGGACTGGGCGCACCGGACAAGGACGGTGGCCTCCTTCAATATCTCAACCTTCGCCGCGCCAACCGTCATGGCCTGATCGCCGGGGCGACGGGCACGGGCAAGACGGTGACGTTGCAGGGGATCGCCGAAAGCTTTTCGAAACTCGGCGTGCCGGTATTTCTCGCGGACGTGAAAGGCGACCTGTCGGGCATTTCGATGGCGGGATCGCCGATGGCGAAAAATGCCGAAAAGCTGACGGCGCGAGCCAAGGAAATCGGCGTCAGCGATTATGCCTTCGCCGACAATCCCGCGATCTTCTGGGATCTCTACGGTGAGCAGGGCCATCCGATCCGCACTACGGTGAGCGAGATGGGGCCGCTGCTGTTGGCGCGGCTGATGGGCCTCAACGAAACGCAGGAAGGCGTGCTGTCCATCGCATTCAAATATGCGGATGAGGAAGGGCTGCTGCTGCTCGACCTCGGCGACCTGCAAGCGATGCTGGCGCATTGTGCGGAGAATGCGGACAGCCTCTCCGCGAAATATGGCAACGTCACCAAAGCGAGCGTAGGCGCGATCCAGCGGCAGTTGCTGCAACTCGACAGCCAGGGCGGCGGGCATTTCTTTGGCGAGCCGGCGCTCGACATCCACGACTTTCTGACGGTCGATGATCAGGGTCGCGGCTATGTGAACATCCTTGCCGCCGACAAGCTGATGCAAAGCCCGAAGCTCTATGCGACGTTCCTGCTGTGGCTGCTGTCCGAACTGTTCGAGACGCTGCCGGAAGTGGGCGATCCGGATAAGCCGGTGCTGGTCTTCTTCTTCGACGAGGCGCACCTGCTATTCGACGACGCGCCCAAGGCATTGACCGACAAGATCGAGCAGGTGGTGCGACTGATCCGGTCCAAGGGTGTCGGCATCTATTTCATCACGCAGAATCCGATCGATATCCCGGAGGATGTCGCGGGACAGTTGGGCAATCGCGTGCAACATGCGTTGCGGGCCTTCACGCCGCGCGACCAGAAAGCGATCAAGGCGGCGGCGGAGACGTTCCGGATCAATCCCGATTTGGACGTCGAGACGGCGATCACCGAACTCAAAGTCGGCGAAGCGCTGGTGTCACTGTTGCAGGAGGATGGATCGCCAGGCATCGTTCAACGCACGCTGATCGCCCCGCCCCGCTCCCGCCTTGGCCCGGTCGAGCCGAAGGAGCGCGCGATCATCCAGTCCATCTCGCCCTGTGCGGGAAAATATGACGAAGCGGTCAATCGCGAGTCCGCCCAGGAAATATTGGCGGCGCGCGGTCAGGCCGCAGCAGCGGCGGCGCAGGCCAGTAAAGCGCAGGCCGAGGCGGACAAGGCGGCGGCGGCTCAAGCCAAAGTGGAAGCCAAACAACGAGAGGCTGACCTCAAGGAACAGGCGAAGCGGGATGCGGTGGCGGCGCGCGAAGCGGCCAAGCCCAGCGCGCTCGACCGGGCGGTTCAATCGGCCACCCGGTCAGCAGCGTCCTCGGTCGGACGGCAGGTCGCAAACGAGATCGGCAAGGCCGTCTTCGGCGGGTCGAGCAGACGCTCTTCGGGAGGCATTTCGGGTGGCCTTGTCCGAGGAATATTGGGAAGCCTTTTTAAATAAAGGCGTTTTCCGGCTCAAAATAGACAATGAAATGGACAGAAAATACAGAACGCGCGTTTTGCTATCTATAACCAAATGGTTATGAGCGTAAATTCTGACCCGTTTTAACCGGATAATTACCGCTCGCGTTTACCAGTGTGGCTCCCCGAAGCCTTTTTCTGGAACGCCATGACCGCCGCAGCCGCCCGCTCCTTCACACCCCGCGAACCGCGCGAGGCGTCACAATGTCTGGCGCGCATTTTCGGTCCGACGATCGCGGATTTCACCAGCCGCGTGCATAATATTTCCCGGTCGGGAATGCTGCTGGATCATGGCGGCCAACTGAGCGTCGGTGACGTGATCTTTGCTGAGCTTCCGGGCCTTGGAAATGTACTGGGCGAGATCGTCAGGCTGAAGGAGTCGGCGGCCGGGGTCAAGTTCTCCGCGCCCATCAATCTCGGTGCGTATCGTTTGGCGCTGGAGACCGGATCATAGACCATGATCGCGCGCAGATAAGCCACATAACTATGTTGGCCCAGTCATTAGCCGATCAGACAGCCACCTGAATAAAAACAAGATTATCAGGATGGTAAGGATTTTGATCTAACATCCAAACATGAGCGTCTTTGACGAACGTCGAGTTAGGGGATCGACCATGGTTGCCGACAAACAAGCGCTGGTCGGAGCCAGCACATGGATGATGCGGTTCCTGATCGCGATTCTGGGACTCGCGCTGTTCAGCGGCACCATCATCATCGGCACGCTGGTTCGGCAAACAGACGAAGACGCCGCCGAGCGCGCTCGTCATACGGTTGCGGGCGCCATCGCGCATGAGCAATCGTCGGCTAGCGATTCCACCTTTTCGGCCGCGCATTGGGACGATGCCGTTCGGCATGTGTATGGTCAACTGGATGCGGATTGGACCGCTGGCAACCTGGTGGGTCAGACCGGTCACGCCTACGTCATCGACAACAAAGGGCGGGAATTGTTCGGCAGGCTGGCGAAGGGCAAGACAGCCAAACCGCTCTATCGCGCCGTCGATCGTTCGATCATTGCCTTTCTCCTCAAAAATTCGCCGACAAAGGCTGCCGCTGCGCAGGCGCAAACGCGCGCCGTCACGACCATCGGGCTTTATGATGGCCATCCCGCAGTCTTCGCCGCCATGCCGGTCGTTTACACCGAACGGAAAGCGATGCCCGCCGACGTCGAATTGCGCCTGTTGATCAACATCTCCATGCTGGACGATACCGTCGCAGCACGATGGTCGCGCAGCTTCAACCTACCGGGTATCCATTGGCTGGACGATGGCGCGACGGCTGACGCGACGAGGAGCCTTGAGGTAAGGGATTGTGCAGGCAAGCTGGTCGGCACATTGCAATGGACCAGTGTCGTGCCCGGCATGGCCGCGCTCGCCAAAATCGCGCCCTTCCTGATCATCAGCACGATCGTCTTTCTTGGCTTGAGCGGCGCGCTGGTCACATTCATCTTCCGAAGCGGGCGTCGACTGGAACAGGCGAGCGCCGACGCCAAAGTAGCTGCCGAAGATTGCGACAATGCGCGCATCCTGGCCGAAGAATCGCTGGCGAGCGCGCAGCTCGCCCGCCGCGAGGTAGAGGATCTTGCCGAACGTCGCGCGCAGGAACAGGAACGGCATCGGGCGGATATGCAGGCGGCGAGCCGGTCGATCGCGGCGACGCTGGAAAACTCGATATCCGGTCTTGTAGCCAAACTGCTGGACGTCGCGACCGAACTGGACGCCAGCGCGGACCAGACGCTCCAGACCATCAGCGTGCAGCAGCAGGAAACGGATGCCGCTGCGGGATATTCCCGCGCCAGCGCCGACGCCCTGCGCATGGTCCTGACCGATATCGGCGAACTCGCCAACGCGATCGACGCGATCGGGAACGAGGCGGAAAAATCGGCGACGTTGACGTTCGAGGCCGCCGATCATTCGAGCGCGGCCCGCGATGCGGCCGACGCGCTGACCCGGAGTGTCGATGCCATCGACGCGGCGGCCGGGCGTATCACGACGATAAGCAAGCAGACCAACCTTCTTGCGCTCAACGCCACCATCGAGGCGGCGCGCGCTGGTGAGGCGGGGAAGGGCTTTTCGATCGTCGCGCAAGAGGTAAAGGCGCTCGCGGGTGAGACGATGCACACGACGACGGAAATCGCCGACCGCATCGCCGGGATCGAACAGGCCAGCCGATCGTCGGTCACGCGAATCGACATGCTGCATCGCGCGGTCGAGACATTGGCGGGATCAGCGCGTGAAACATCGACCATGGTGGACCGCCAGCATCGCGCCAGCAGCGACATGCGCGCCGCCATCCGATCGATCGACGGCAACAGCATGACGCTGGATAAGGCTCTGTCCGCCATCACCCACTCCATCACGCAAACGCGCGACACGGCGCAATCCACGCGTCAGATGAGCGCGCAGGTCCGGGCGCAGACGATGGCGTTAAAGGAGGAATGCGGGCGGGTGATTGAAAAACTGCGGGCTGCCTGACCGCAATCCTCAGTAAACAGCCGGAATTTTCCGTGCAGAAGATTTGCTGCGTGCGCTGGTCGGCGTAGCGATTGCCTAATGATCCCATGCGCGGTTAAAGCCGACGCACGATGTCCTCCCCCGCCCCGCCCCGCCATCCGCTTCGCTACCCCAACTTTCGCGCCTACCTGATCGGTCGGCTGTGCGCGGTGCTGGCGCAATATGGCATGATGATCGTGCTGGGTTGGCAAGCCTATAACATCGCGCGGGAAACGATGAGCACGGCGGGCGCTTCGGCGCAGTTGGGGTTGATCGGGCTGGCGCAATTCCTGCCGCTGTTCTTCTTGACGCCGGTGACGGGATGGGTGGCGGATCATTTCGACCGCCGGATGATCACGCGCATCACGCTCAGCATGTTGGCGCTGGCGGCGGGGCTGCTGGCGTTCGCGACCTATGAGGGCTGGGTCAGCCTGCCGCTGATCTTTACCGTCGCGGTCGTGGTTGGCATCGCGCGGGCGTTCAACGGCCCGGCCTATGGCGCGCTCGCGCCCAATCTGGTGCCGCGTGAAGTGCTGCCCAACGCCATCGCCATGTCGAGCGTCGCTTGGCAATCGGGCATGATTGCCGGGCCAGCGGTTGGCGGCTATGCCTATGCACTGACGCCCTGGGGTGCTTATGCGATGGCGTCCGGCCTGTTCGTGATCGCCTTCCTGGGTATGTTGATGATCGGCAAGGTGCCGCAGGCCGCTCGGGATACGAGCCGCCATCCGCTGCGCCAGATGATCGATGGCTTCACCTATGTGAAGGGTAACCGGCTGGTGCTCGCAACGATCACCCTCGATCTGTTCGCGGTGCTGCTGGCAGGCGCGACGGCGCTATTGCCGGTCTACGCACGCGACATATTGCATGTGGGATCGCGGGGGCTTGGCCATCTGGCGGCGTCGCCCGGAATCGGCGCGGCATTGATGGCGCTGTGGTTCTCCTTCCGCCCCATGAAGAAGGAGGTCGGGCTTAAGATGCTGGCCGCCGTCATCTTGTTCGGGATCGCGACGATCAGCTTCGGCTGCACCGCGTTCGTGCCGCAATCCTTCGCCATCAAGATGGGCGTTGCATCGTTGATCGTGCTGGGGGCGGCGGACATGATCTCGGTCTTCGTGCGTCAGTCGCTGGTGCAAATCCACACGCCCGACGAAATGCGCGGGCGGGTGTCGAGTCTTTCGCAACTGACCATCTCCGCCTCCAACGAACTGGGCGAAGCGGAAAGCGGATTCCTCGCCGCGCTGGTCGGGCCGGTCGCAGCAGTGATCGGCGGCGGCATCGGTGCTATCATCATCACGATCATCTGGGCGCGGCTCTTTCCCGAACTGCGCCTTGCACGCACATTCGACCCACCCGACATAAGGGCGGCGGATCACAGCCAGGAGAAAAGCGCATGACCGTTTCGTCTATTTTGGAAACCATCGGGAATACGCCGCACATCCGCGTCAACAAGCTGTTCGGCGATGCGGAGGTCTATATCAAGTCCGAGCGGTCGAACCCCGGCGGGTCGATCAAGGACCGCATCGCGCTCGCCATGATCGAGGCGGCGGAAAAGAGCGGCGCGCTGAAACCGGGCGGCACGATCATCGAGCCGACGTCGGGCAATACCGGCGTTGAACAGGTCGGTTTCCAGGAAGATCTGGCCGTCGGTAATCGAGATGACGTTGGTCGGAACGAAAGCGGACACGTCGCCAGCCTGCGTCTCGATGATCGGCAATGCCGTCAACGAACCGGTCTTGCCCTTGACTGCACCGTTGGTGAACTTCTCGACGT